>Ga0228710_1012478_pt1 | contig 10520 bp, 10 predicted proteins | sample MedpolnodulmetaG_FD_177995 | JGI IMG/M metagenome (GOLD analysis project Ga0228710, IMG submission 177995) | Root nodule microbial communities from Medicago polymorpha collected in Santa Monica, California, United States - pink nodules | ecosystem: Host-associated > Plants > Roots > Nodule... | reverse complement strand
TGCCTTCTTTTAAGGATCCTATCTCAGCTGGGAAGAAGGGTGTTATATTCTTCAAAGGAGATGAAAACAATGGTCGAGTAGCTTGTTTTGATTTAACTACCGGGGTGATTGAGAAGGAAATTGATTTCGAAGAAGAAGTGGATATTCAGCAAATCGTATTTTACAAGAAAAGTGACAAACTCCTTTCAATGAAGAGAAAGAAGACCAGTCGTCATTGAGCTGAAGGTATAAACAGTTGACAGTTGACTAAAGCTTTTACTAGTTAATTGTGCTTTACAATTTTGTTAATCTCTAAGATTGATTGAATATCTTATTCTCTTTCTATAGCATGTGTGACTGATATTTAGTTTCGTTGTATGGACGAAATATTCCATGTATTAAATGTTTGTAGAAGTATCTCATATTTTAGAAAACTTTGTTGATCTAATGGCTCTGCAGCATGAGGTTCCATTGGATATAAATCTTAAATTATTAGGATAGTGAGAATTGTAAGATGGATCAAAGCATGGAAGTACTAAATTTTTAGCTAAGGAACCAAGTTTAAACACAGATCAGAGTTTTAGGTTCAAATCAACTAGCCACCTTAAGTAGTAATCACTAAATGGCTCTGAAGTTGATGCAGAGTTTCCCTCATTAGGTCAACAACAAGGCTGTAATTATAAAAAGATTCTGCTCACAAAAGGTCCTTTAAGAAATAACAGAGTTGAGCTTTTCATCATCAAAAAACTAACACTGTAATTTTTATCAACTGAACATGGTCGAAAACCATTGCATGATAGCAATAGTTATGAAACAGATAGATTGATTAAACTTGAAATCTCTGCATACAAATCTAGTTAGTATTTTGAAGATAAATTGGGAAATCCTTTTCAATTTATTTCCTGCATTTTAACTTATTTATTGTCTAGTTGACTTGCAGCATCCCCTAAAATATATGATTTTCATTGTGACATTTAAGTTTAAAACCTCTTCCTATAACTGAAGATTTTATTAAGCATTTAAACTTATTCTCAGTAGTTATGCATATTATCAATTATTAAGCAAGCTATCAATATCACTTTCTTCTGAAATATAACTATGTTGGGAAGTGTACGTGACTCAATGCAGCTTCTTTGTTCATCGCGATAAGTCTAATATATAACTCTTGCTTGCTCTTCTTGAGGAATACCATATCTCTTAGTATAATATATGTCCGTACCATGTAAGTCTGTAACTTTGGTGCATCATAAAATTAGCCTGTGTTTGTTTCTGCGTTGCAATCGTCCACCACCGTGCGTGTTCCTTCACTTTGACAATTTGTAGCTTTGAAATTATCGCGGTGGGAAATCGTTAAGAATGCAAGAAAAATGTTTCTGACGCGTTATGAAACGAGCACTTAAATGTGTATATGTACGGTAAATGCCTGAGAAACTGTAACTGTATGTTTGGATCCAATAGTACGTTTGAAACAGAAATTGTAAAGGATACACTTTACAACATAGTTATAAAGTGCTTATATAGTTACTGGTGTTCTTTTGTAACCAAGTGCTTATAGACAAACAACTCCATCAGAAGTGAAGAAATGATGAGCCGTACTAAGTTGTAAAGGATACACACCATACGCTACCAAGTTCTTGAGAGTTATGTTGCCTTTGGATTGAGTTCTTATGAGAGGTCCAGAAACATGGGATTTCATGTGGTTAAATAGCTGATAATAACATACTTTAAAATCTATGCTATGCACTTCCACTAGTTCACTCCTTGTATGCTTGATTTTGGGTTTCTTAGTTAGTTTGTGTTTTTGCATCTATTTCATAGTTATGTCTTGATTTTGGTTTTTATGGGTATGCTTGATTTGGTTATCGATGTGCCTATCATTGTTAAATGCTTCATTAATTAATGGTTGCTGCTATAATGGAATTAGTTCATTGTTAAATATTACTGATGTGCCTTTTTGTTTTTGTTGTTGTTTTGACTCTTCATAGATATTCTCTGTTGCATTTTTTAATGCTATCGTTGTTGCTTCTTCATATGGTAATAATATTGTTAGCAATTTTATTCGACTAATATAAGCATTTGTGAGTGTTTGAGAGAGCTTCTGCATTAAGGTTTCTGATGGCTTCTCAGTTCTCAATCATTCCTTACAATTTTAAGGTTATTTTTATGTTAGGTAATAATATAATTATGTAGAAGCTTTTTTGTTCTTATTCATTCATCAATCAATAATGTTGTATGTGTGGATGAGGATTAGCAATCTAGCATCTATATCTCAGTCAGTGTATACACGATTAAGCTTGTTGAATCACGTGATGCCAAACATTTAATCAGCATTGATATATTTATCTATTTTGATGTGTTTAATTATCCCTTTTGTGTGGACTAGTTTGGACTTACAATATGTAGATTATCAAAGGGAAAGTTTGCAATACATATATGTTAGATTTCATCATTGACTTATATGTTGCTTTTTCTTTATGCAGAATCTTCACAAAGATGAACATGGAAAGTTTCTTGTTGCTTTTTCTTTATGGTCCAAAGACGAGTTATGAACAAGTTGTAATGGTTGGGTTCTTTTTTACCATTCCTGGTAACTTTGGCGTATGCAAACTTTGTAGTGTAATGGTTCGGTTCGTTTAACAAACTTTGACAGAAGCAAGCAACTTAGCTTTGTGTGAATGTTTTGGTTCTTTTTAGGAAACTTTGGCAGATGCAAACTTTAGTGTAATGGTTTGGCTCCTAGTAATGCATCGTTATTTTCCTCAATATTCACTTGTTGTGGTTTATTTTCCCTTTCATCATGCACTATCATTGAAATTTGTTGATGTTGTTTTTGATATTTCTCTTGCACTTCAACTTGTTGTTCTTGTGTGAAATCCTTTTCTGTTTTACATTCTACATTTCTTAATTCACTCATCTCTTTTTGCAAACATTGTTTATCATTATTCTTCGTTATAATCTCTGGTTCCTCACTTACTTCAGTATAGTCTCATTCACCTTTGCAAACTTCTCATTTTTCGCACCATTTCTTGAAACTTCGTGTTTTTCTTCCATCAAATATTCCAATATTAACATCCTCTTCCTCACTTAACTGATCAATGGATTCAATTTTTTATTTCTAATTTCTTTCACGATTATTTCCTTAATTCCATTCGCACTATTCTCAATTTCCTCTTGCATCATTTCCTTCATTTGTTTCCACATCTATCTTTTTTAATCTTCCACCTTCACCCTGTTCCACAAAATATTCAGTCTCTTTGCTCACCATTTCTTTGACATTTTTTTTATTCGTGCATCTTAATATTCCATAATCAAATCTTTCTTTATTAGGCTTTTCTCTATCATATTCTTCATCTCTATCTTTAGTTTCCATTTAGGCTTTACGACTTTCTTTAATATTGTGGCATTGGGAGTAAGACCTTAGGTAACTTCTGAAGATTCCATTTATACGATAGTAAAAACTGCAAGATGGTTCAAAGCATGGAAGTACTAATTTTTTGTTTTTTTTGCTAAGGAAACTGGTCTAAACACAGATAAAAGTTTTAGGTTTAAATCAACTAGCCACTTTTAGACTTAGTAGAAAGTACTAAATGGCTCTGAAGTTACTGCAGAGTTTCCCTCATTAGGTCAACAACAAAACTTTGATTATGACAGATTCTGCTCAAAAAAGGTCCTTTAAAAATGTGCAGTAAAGAACATATCCCAGTGGCTGGACTGACCACTGCTAAGCCGAACAGCCATCGCAATCGGACAGTCATGCATGACATGCAGCGACGTTTTGACAGTCTCTTTGCAATGAACACAGAGCGCTACTCCCAGATGCATAGAACTCAACCTACTATTAGTCAACACTTTATCATGTTCAAGCAACCATTTAAAACACCGAATTCTCTCCAGAACGCCAATTTCCCACAATCTAGTCTGAGTCAGGATCAGACCCAAAACCACTCAGCATATATCCCGCCCGTACTTGATACCAGGCGGAGGAATATCACAAATTCTATTCACAAAAACATCGACAGCCAATCCTGCAACTCATTGATCCGCCAGTCACCATTGGAATCTACCAATTCAGTCATTGTAACATATAGAGCATATAAATATGGATGACTCAATAACATATTTAGGACAAACTTTGCTATCATCTGAAAATTTGAGCTTTAGACCTAACTAAACTCTAAAAGTGAGAATTGGTCAAGCCTTATAAAGACTTCTTTGCAAATGTATTTACTTGATTTGGTAAAAGGACGATAAATAACAAAAATACAGTGCTTGGATTAGGAAGGGAAAAATCAATAAAAAAATGCTACCAACCATAAGAATTGCCGCTACAAGTATAAGAATTGTCAATTTTACTAATTGAAATACTCTAACAGATATGCGGCCAACCATCAGATCCAAAGTATAATAATAATAATAATAATAGAACCTTAAAAATTTAAAGCCATACAAACTTCATATACATCACGAATCACTTTATATGATTATCTGTAATAACAATTTAAATCTTTCAGTAAAAATAATTAATAACAATCTAAATATTCCAAATTTTTTTTTTACTTAAATGCAGTTCTATGCTATGGATGTCAAATATTCATGTCTTATTCAAAATAATTGAATGAGCAAAAAACTCTAGCTTGGATACAAGCAACAATGTACGAATATAAAAAGAATTAAAAACTAAATGTTCTTTCTATGTATGTACACTGCGCCTCTTATAACCACTTCATGATTGAGCATATGTATGTTGCATGGCATATGTCATTGGACCCAGGTTCATTGGTAACCCTGGCATAACTGTCTCAGAAACTGGTCCAAGACCATAATCCATGTCTCCGGGAGCAGTAAAATCCACTGGAGTACCAACTGCAGATACAATTGGTCCTCCTATAGGTTGCCCGATCCTAGGAGCAGCGTGTATTCCAGCAGGTGGGACTGGAGGAGCTTGTTCGGCTGATTGTCCAGCAGAACTTGCAGCAGAATTGCTTGCTTGACCGGTAATTGGTCCTTGAGGTGCTGAAATGTCTCCATTTTTGACAAAGGTGACATCATGTATGCTGGATCGCCTTCTTTCTTTCTTCTCTTTCATTGAATCCTGACGAATTTTGTATTTCTGAGCATGGCTTGCTACTTGTGTAGGTGTTCTTGTCACCACACTGTACCTTGATATACTTCGCCAGTCACCCCATCCATGGTTCTCCAAGCCTTGAAGAAATAGCCTGTTCAACAATAATAGTAATAGTTGTGATTATCAGATATGCTATTGACAGCCATATAACTAATGTCTGCAATTAATGTTACTGATAATCATCTAATGGCTGAACATCAAACTTAAAACCAAAAAGATCTGATAGGTACTATTAGTTACTTGTCAGAGGTAATGAAATCATTTTAGCACTATCATGAGCAGACAAAGAAAAACATCAATAACCGAGCTTCCAACCTAGTAAAAAACTTCCGCGTTTAGTATATGTTAAACTTACCCAATTCTAGTCCTTATTTATCAGTATTTACCAAACTTTCTAATTCAAACTTTCCCATGTTAGAAAAGTTTTTATACTAAGATCCAGCAAAAAGATGGAGACTTGTGTATAATCATATTCAAAGTTCACCATCTACAAAGATGATCAAATGCTAAAATGAGAGCTTTTCTTAACCAGTAACTCTAAATTTAGTCAACAAACTAATCTTGATCAGTTTCGTCGACGTCAGAATGGCAAAATCCGCCGTAAAAAACAGCATTGCAGCCGATAGTACCCCCATAGCAAGCATCCCTGCAGAAATTGTCTATGGTGGTTGTCAAAAAATCCGCCACACCATTAAATGATATTGGTATTTGTAACAATCAAACTCATCAAATGTTTCTAACAGGCAGCAATACATTGTTCTACATTACGTTGTCAAAGAATCTCCTGATACCATTGTTTCACAGATCTGATATTAGTAACTTTTCCAAAGATTGGAGTAAACCCATAACAAAATCCAGCAAAACAATCCAGTGTAACTCACTGTAACATTGGAGGCAAATTACCAACCAGAAATCCTATATCAATGCATCAAAGTCTAAACGAGGCACACTAAATTCTAATGTGTACATGATGAGTAATCTAACATCGTTCTAGGATATTGTGTTAGTATTAGGAGAAACAAACCACTAAAATCATTAAGGATGTTCATGTTTTCATTTTGATATCACTTTTCTCTTTATGAATAAAAATTTTAGAACCCCAAACATTTTCATTCATGTTTTAATTCTAGGATATTGCCTAATTCAAATGCATGCCTCACGGTTCAGTGAACACTTAGAGAAGTACCTCCAAATGACCTACCAATCAAGGACCACTAGAATTTGAACCCCAAACGCTTTACCCAACACTATCTAATCCTACTAGTTGAGTCAACCGTCATTAGAAGTGTAGTAAGTTCTAATAAATACATTGGATCACAGAGGACCACATCAGAAGAATTTATTACAGTAACATAGTTAGTAATCACAATCCCTTCTAACATGGATGATGGAACTAGCAGAACTCAATTCATTCATATACGTCCTCATTAAATCCATAGTTTTATTTACTTCATTCTCACCTAAAACCTTAGATAAATGCTACGTACTGGTAAAGGAGAACCAGATACAATGGTTTAGTAAAACAGTCACAGTAGTTAACTGGCATAACAAGATTAGAAACTTCTCTAACAAAGATCCGTTGAAAAATTTTAAGGCACAGCTAACATAGCTTAGGATGTATATATCAATATCGTCAAATAGCGGCTGTGGTGGCACTATATCATTATATAGCATAGCAGAATTTGAACAAATTGCTATGATTTTGTGCTACACTATCAAGTACATTGTCAAATAGCGACTATAATATTGTAGCCAGTGTTATTGATGGGGGAAAGCAAAAAATCCATCATTTTAATCATTCATATCCACCATAAAACACTATGATGCCCTTTAACGATTGGATATGACGGTTGTCCAAAAATCTGTTACCGCAATCTGTCATGGCTATTTTTCGCAATCCGCAATTGTAACACCGACACATATAAGCTCCAAAATCTCAAGAGTATATATTTAAATAAAATAAAGGTTTAATATGATTTTAGTCCCTGCAATTAATAATTATATTGTTTTTTGGTTTTAGCCTCCCTAAGTTTTTTTTGTTTAGACTCCGTCCTAGTAAATTCAAAAATGGTTGCTTTTAGTCTCTAACGTCATACATGACCCAATAAAATCACGCCACGTGACCCAATAAGCTAACATCAAGAACTAAAAGCAATACTCTTGAATTTGCAGAGATTTAATCCAATCAAAAAAACTTTATTAAAGACTAAAACCAATAAACACTATAGTTGCAAGGACTAAAATCATATTTAAACATATAGTACATAATACATATACTATATTAATTTATTCACTAGCATTTAATCATAATAATTACAAAGTAAGGATAAACTAACCTATGTTCATCTTCCGTCCAAGGAACACCCTTTCGCCGTTCTTGATAAGAACTCGAAGCCTTAGTTCCCTTTTTCACAGCTCCTCCTTCACCAGTACACTTTGTTGAGCTCTTTGAAAAAGGATCATAATCTGGCAGAGGCACAAAACCAGTCTCAATGTGGTTGATATCATCAAACAAAACCACATAGTGACGTTTAATCTCTTCTAAAGTTTTCCCGGGTACATCAGCCGCGATTTTCTCCCATCGATCCACAGCGTCCTCGCGATAATTCACCAATGCATTTTCAAATGCTTTATCTTGATCTCTGCTCCACTCACAGCTGCTACCCACTTCATCCATTATTCTGTGAACATTATCTTAACTCGGAATTCAAAAAAAAAAAAAAAAAAATTTTTTTGGAATTTCTTCAATCGTGATTTTGATTCAAAATTTAAATTCGAAAGAATAAGATTAGATTATATATTGATGATAAACAAAAGAACTAGAATGATGGAATTTTAATGTGATTGAAAGAGAAAATTGAGAAATAAGCGAAGAAGAAAAACCTAGGTCGGAATTTGTTACTGTTGATTGCGATTGAAACTGGTTTCTCAGTGACGAGTTGAATGCGACTCGAAAAGTTGTGAGTTTGAATGATTTAGGGTTTTAAATTGTGCTATTTATATATCTTTAGTTAATGGGGCCCTTCAAAATGAAATGGATTGGGATTAGATTTTTTTTTTTAATAATTGGATTCGGTTTAGATTTGAAGAATTTCATTTCATCTCTCCTCTTTATAAATGGTGTTTCAAAAATATTTTTGCATAATTGGGTTTATAGTAATTGTAATTTTAATAATTTAGAGAAATTTTCGCTTAAACTTTAGTTATTTATCAGCCGAATTTCGGATTATTAATGTTGTGTCTGGAACATATTTCTCCAAACGCACGTTTGGTCAGATGTCAGATTCTACAATTCCTGACTTCTTTAAATCCACATTAAACTTGCATAGGGAAGGGAGAATTTTCATAGGGAGGGGAGAATACAATGACAAATGCCAATCCAAACACATGCTAAGTCTATTTTCTTAAATAATGGTGGATTAATATCATAAAGCAACATTTCTTCAAAAAAAAAAATAGCAAATTTAGGGCGTTATATAATATATCTCTGATGTTAGCTACTTAGCGACTACTTTTTAGTCGGACATTTTTCTGGGCAGATTTACTTTTTAACTTGTTACTTTTTAGATTTTAATTTAAATTTAAATATGCATAAAAAAATAAAAGAAATTTGAAATATTGCTATCCATTTGAGCTGAACATTTTTTCCGACAAATTTTTATAATTTAAATGTAAAAACAAATGTTTTTTTAATAAAAATTTAGAAACATATGTTAGTTTTTTTAAAGAAAAGACGCTTATATCATTTCATTAAGAAAAGACCATTTGGTATCTACAGATTTCCTTTGGAGGAAAGATATTCCTCTGAAAGTCTCGGTCTTTGCATGGAGGCTCTTTAGGAACAGGTTGCCTACGAAGGTGAATTTATTTCGGCGGGGAGTAATTCAATTTGAGGCACAGTAATGTGTCAGTGGATGTGGCTCAAGTGAAATCTCCGATCATTTTTTTTTGCTTTATAATCATTTTGGTATGGTCTGGTATCTGGTTCGTCAATGGCTAGGTGTCTATATCGTGGATCCCCCAAAAGCTACTACTATATACCTAAAGGGGGTATAAAGAGCCTAGATACTATAGAAGCAAAAAAAGAAGAAGAGAAAGATGGGGAGAGTGGGAGGAGATAATGTGAGGAAAAGAGGATGCTTGTGAGGGTATTTATAGGTAAAAATGATAACCTAGTTTGTATCTACCATAAATGTGGTAAAAAAAACGTGTGAAAGTGGTTAAAAATGTGTAAATTGAATGTTGAAAATCTGACCAAAGTGGAAAAAACGTTTGTTCTTCAGCTCTGACCACCGGCCAACGTGCGCGAGTTAACTTGCGCACATGCCAGTGGTGCGTGACTTAAGTCACACAGAGCTTATAACGTGCATGAGTTAAGACACGTTGCGTGACTTAACTCACGCAGGGGTATATTTGAAAATCATGTTGAACGCGAGTGTTTTGTGCTGGGGGAAGAGCAGAATTCGCAAACAATTTATGATGACCTCTTTTATGAGGCTTGTGTCCCTCACAAAGCCACTAGCAAATGTTTGTGTCCTAGGGACTTTGATGCTATTCCTAAGGGGTTCGCCTCTATCAAATAAAAAATTTCTTGTAGTGCCAATAAACTTCGAATAGGACTCTCTCCTATGGAGGTAACCTAGTAACAAAAAAATATACTCCGTTGTCAATAATCAAACTATTATTTTCATCCTTCGATTATATTTATGCTTTCAATCAATCTTTCACTTAACATTGACTTGTAGAAGATAATTAAGATATAAGCAAAATTTAATATAATAATGATAACAACTGACGTTGAGAAAATTAAACAAGAAGAAACTAGGGGCCCGTTTGGATTAACTTATTTTAGAGCTTATATAAAACAGCTTATGCAAATAAATAAGTTTTTATGTACTATTTATAAGTTTTTGAGGTAGTTTATGAAAAACCCGTTTATGAAGATACAATTTTCGTTAGTGAGAGTTTATAAATTAAAATAAAAGCTTATTTATTTACATAAACTATTTTTCATAAGCTCAAACTAAACGGGACCATAATATAATATTTGCTTGTTTAAATAAAAAAATCAAGAGTCGAAACTCCTTTTACATAAAAAAAAAAATCTTGTTACCATATTTGCTTCTTTACATTTGTTAGTATTTTTTTAAAAAAAGGAAATTATGATTTAATGATTATTTTAATTAATTTTAAAAATACACTTTATTTAATTTTTTACCATCGAGCAATCGTATAAGAATACTGAAAGAGGGACCCAAAATCCAAATAAAAAGCCGCATTTGGATACCATTCATAGTTTTAAAACTCGGCTCGGTCATCGACTCGGCAGGGGTACTGGGTCACTGGGTCAATGGTCGAACCACTGAGTCATTGGTCGAACCGCATGACTGAACCGGAACCACTCGGATGACTCGGT
>Ga0228710_1012474_pt1 | contig 10522 bp, 6 predicted proteins | sample MedpolnodulmetaG_FD_177995 | JGI IMG/M metagenome (GOLD analysis project Ga0228710, IMG submission 177995) | Root nodule microbial communities from Medicago polymorpha collected in Santa Monica, California, United States - pink nodules | ecosystem: Host-associated > Plants > Roots > Nodule... | reverse complement strand
ATATTTTCATTAAAAAAAGGTCACAAACATATAGCCTTTTATCATTATATGTAGTTTAGTAATGTTATTTGGTGCGAACAAACATCATCATAAAAATGTGAGTCCATACTGGGTCAACGACATGGAAGTTGTGTGTTAGGATTTAGGAAAATCATTTAAGGTATGCAGGCTGTTTCAAACTGGGTCAACGACCAATCATGTATTGAATTTGGGTCTCTCTTCAGGTTAATATACTGAAGGGTTGTAATATGGACACTCCATGGTCCATACTAGAATGGTGATCCCTATAACAATATGGATCGTTTACTTTAGATTTAATGATTATTTCTCACAATCTGGATCATAGTTGTCCCTTAAACACAACTATTTAGATAAAGATTCAAGAGTTAAAACCCTAAACTTTACTTATAAATACTAACCGATGGACTTAATTCAGCTAGTATGTTCGCTTTGTTGACAAAGGAACTCCACTTGAAGATCATTTATCATCACCATGATTGTAAAATAATAACTATTTATTTATTTGAAATATGTAAAAGAATAACTATTATAACAAAGAATAAAGCTATTTAATGTGACGTTTAAAGGAGGAAATTGATTAAATAATTAATGAATGCCTAGATTTTTTTTGGTTGAGCTGCCTAGATTATTCCTCTTTTTTCCTCATTAGTTAAATGAAAGGAAAATAAGGATATTGTTATGTTATTGTTAATTCAAGCAATTTTTGTTCATGACAGCCATGTCCTACTATTAATTATACCGTAATTAGAAATTGATTTAGATCTTTCAAGACTAAAGTGTGGAACCAAACTTGTAGCACTAACTCCTTCAAAACATAATGATAATTAAATAAGAATATACCATCTCCACTAAGCATCAAATTATTATTAGTGTTAAACTTGTGACACACAACCGTGGCTCAAAGTGATTGCCTTACTTAAAATCAATTGCTATCGGTTTGTGCTTTATGACTACACAACTATATACAATAGGTGAGTTATAATAGCTTTAAGAACAAAGATTAATTAAAGAATAGATTGCGTAACCGTTTTGGTTTATTTATTTTATTATGTTTTAAATTTAGGGTGGGTAACATACGTGGTGGTGAGGATGAGAAATCTTTGTCCCATGTAACTGAAACATTAAGGTTTTTGATTGCTTCGATATTGCTGCTCTTGATCATTTCTATTGACTTCAATGCCATTGGAAGTCCTACCAGAAACATTGGTAATTCTTTCATCAAAAAGTAGTTAAATGAATAAATATTCGTAACTCGTTTGGTGGTCTTGGTCAGGCCGTTCCTACGAATCTGGAGGCTCGGCCCTGTAAGTGAAAATAAGCATGTAGTAAAATAAAAAATGTACTTTTTTTTAAAGAATAATGTTCTATATAAATTTTTTAAAAGATAATACAAGGTGTTGTATATATATGTTGTACACATAGAGGGTGAAAATCACTACCGTATACATGAGAAACCTCAAACCATCATCCAAAAAAACACACACTTAACACCAAAAGCAAGATGACCCAATTCTAATAGGCCTAAAACAAGACAACATAAGAGGAAAGTGAAAAGCTGGGGAGTAGTGAGGTAATACTTAGTAGTATTACTGAGCTATAATATTATTTTTTAGCTCATATCTTGGGGAAGTCCAGTTTCATTGAGCGGTTTGCACACCCCAAGGTCCAGCCCTGGTCTTGGTAACAATAATAAACATTTATTTCATTATGCTATTCTTGCATGTGGCTTGAAAGCAAGACGCTCTTTTATGTACTTGATTTGGTTTATTTGTGTTTAGGTTATTTCGTAGGGAAGACACAACAAAGTTTTTAATTTTAAGCCTATCTCAACTTGTCGATTCAGTTAAACATATGTATTTTTGATAGCTGAAGACAACAATTGTTAATGTTTTTTTGTAGGTCTGACAGCGTTTTTTCAACTTTTTAGATGTTGGTTAAGTGTGTTATGTTTGTTTGTATAATGTACTGCACTTTAAAGCCCCCTTTTTTAAACACATCTTGTGCTGAGAAGATTGTCACTTTCAGTTCAGTGCAATTTTAATTGCTTATTTGTATCCTCTAATAAATATTATTTCATCTGTTTTAAAATACATGTCACATTCAAGTCTTTCATATATGTCATCACACAACTTTGACAATTGGTATCTTTAAGTATCTAAAATATAAAATTAAATATTAAATATTTTAAAAATATTAATCGAAATAAATCGAACATCTTAAACGCTAACATTTATATTTATATATAAATTAAAAAATAAGATCAAAGTAAGTAATGTTAAATAATTCACATTTTTACTACATGTATGTTTTGAAAGAGAGTGTGTGTATATCATTCTTAAGTTTTTTTATTTAGGAAATCTAATTATTATTCTCCACTTTGATCAAATTACCATTCTGTCTCATTTACCATCTTATATTTAATCTATTGAACCTATCAATTACGATAAATATTGGGAGAATAAGGCCCGGTGTACAATATTATTAGATCACGTCTTGATTTACCAATCATATCAATTTAAAAAGTCTATCTCGTTCATCTTTATTTTTACAAAGTAGTAAATATTTTGCAGTTATATAAGAAAAAGTAAATATAAATAAATGTAAATAGAAAAAACATTATAAATTTATACAGATTTAATTAATTAACTATAAAATATTTAAAAATATTAAAACTTAATTTAACTATATAATTATAACTTTATCGGAAGAATAACTTTATTAGAAAATAAATTTACGAGAAGAAAGTAGATATCATTTTATATGATTTGTGCGTAAAATATAATATTTACAACGTATTCTCTTTTTATAGTTAGTTACTAATTCCTTTTATACATGGGTGTAAATATAATCTTTTACCCAATTACTCTTTTAACTCCCTGAATTCTCAACGAAAAAATCATTGATAATCGTCTGAAGTTTAACTTAAAGATAAATAAAGTATGATCAAAAGATTATTTCAGTCAAAAATCAAATTTAAACTTATGTTATCTTAAATAATTTATCTTTGACTAGAGCTCATTTAACCGTTTGATTTCAATCATCTAATTACTCAATTATTCATTTGTTTTTCTTTTGTTGGCACCCAAAAAACCAATGAGTGTACCCAAAACAACAGCATGTTAATGGCACCATACACTTTCAATGTAATTACTAATTAATACAAAGGTCATCATCTGTTCTCTCCCCCTGGTCTTTTTTTTGTTCCCTTTTGTTTCCTTGAAGCCTCCTTCAGCTGGTAATATCTTAACCGAAAATGAAGGAGAACCTATATTTTTGTTATGAATTATGAGTATAGGGTGGTACATAGGCGTTGAAAAAATCATAGTCACATGTGTTATGTCAAGGCACACTCCAACATCATAACCATCTTTACTACTAATTACCACTTTTCTTTGCCATGTAGGCAAACCAACCCTCCTACTTATTCTTCTCATTATTTTTATAATACTAAATTTGCTTTTGATGTAGTCTGCGCCATGTGAGTACAACAAAAGTTAAGGTAAAGAAAAGGACAAGCATTTGAAAATAAATATATGTAGTTTATTTAAAAGCTTTCTCTAAACCACATGGAGGGGTCATGGCATGTCTATCAAACTCCAAGAAAAATTAAGAAAGTGGCAAAAGAGAAAAAGAAAAAAAGTTAGTTTGGATGGTTGCCCCATATGGTCTCCACTATTTGCATATGGGAGAATTAGAAGGTGTAAGTTTTCAACCACAGTCCCTTAATATTGAACATTTGGATCGTCTTCTTCCTTGCCGACAAATTCAATAGATTTTGGAAGAAATACTGTGGTTTTTATATTCCTAAAGTAGCCAATAACTAATTACTCTCTCCGCATCAGTTAAAAATGGAGTAAACGATAGATATATAAAAAAAGAGATTCATATTCATAATCTCTTAATATTTTGGATAAAGATGTTGTGTTGAAGTCTCTTAATGGTCTTAATAGTCTCTTAGCTCAATATTACTCTCGACGCTTCCCCAACAAATCGTATCAAAACTTTGGTTAAGCTCGGTGGAGGAGCAATATAAAGATCTTGGTGTGGATCAAGCTATTGAAATGAGTAATTCACACTTGAGGGGGAGATTGATGGGTTTCAAGTGTGAGTGGTTAAGCCTCACATTAATTAAAATGGAGAAAATGTTGGATATATAAGAAAATGTTGGATATTAGTTCATTGTGGCTCCGCCGCTTTTCGGACTTCATAGTAAAATGTATAAATGAAAAAGTATGAATATTACTTTTATTAAATTATTTTTATCAAGCATCCATTATTTACTATCACTATAAATGTAAAGTAAAGATAATTGATGTGAAACTGATGCAAGTTGAAATAATTTGAGAGTATGATGAAAAATAATGACTAACGTTATACTAAAAATAAAAAATGGTCCTTCGTTGTGAGATTAAAGGAGTATAATATATTTTATAAGAAACGCTAATTATATCAATAATGACGGAACAACACAGTTTTGTGTTGAAAGTAGCTGTCGAAAATTAAATTCATCTAATTTAAGTAATAAGCGATTTGAGTTTCTTAATCTTAAGAAGTTTCATCACTAGTTTATATATATACAAATTTACTATTTGAAAGAGGCAATCTTTAAATTTGCTTCAAATCTTCAAAGAAATAACTCTCCAATTGTGCCTTGGAGGTAGCATAAGATAAGATAAGATAAGGGGAAAAAAAGTAAATTATTATTAATCAAGACTTAGTTACAAACTATAATTATAAAATAATACACCTTTTTTTATATAAGAAAAAAAACAAGTATTTCTTCCTTTTTTTTTTTAAACAACAAGATGTAAATTATAACATTAAAATCAAAGTAAAAAGATACTCCAACCCATGTTAATCACAACACTAGCATGGTATAACCCAAAACATAGGACAAAGTACTAAAATACTTTCTATGTATGCACTCCAATAGTTTGTCTCACCATTTATAAAAGAGAATGAGAACACTTGATCTTTTTCATTGATCTAATCAAATACAAGTAGTCATTTGCATTTAAATTGGGAACATTATCAAGATTTCTGCTCTTCCTCTTGCACTTTTCGCTCGCGCCCTGCAGTCATGACGAAAATACCCATGCATTACTTAAGTAACGTTGCGTGAGTTAACTCACGCAGGTGTAACCCTCAGCGTGAGTTAACTCACGCCAGTTTTGAAATTGCAAAAGTGGGCTCAATTTCAATTATGCGGTGTTGGGTGGTTAAGCTACTATATTTGGTCCCTTTGACTGTAGTACTATTTTTTTTCTTGTATTTTGTGGGCATGTATTCTTCATGGACTATTTGGTGTGTTATTGATGTGGGACCCACAATGAATATGGAACCCAAGTTCGGACAACATTCTAAGTCAAAGTATTGCCTTGAGCTGCATGCAGTCATGATTTTGTTGGTATGATTCACAACCACAAGTCTTCAGTCATGATTCCCATAAACAGTGAAGCCATTAATGAACAAACCGCCCTTAAACTTTTGGAAGATTCCACACAGCACACTAAAGTGTTGTGATCCACAATTATATATCCACTTTTGCAATTTGAAGACTAGCGTGAGTTAACTCACGCGGCGTGAGTTAGCTCACGCAGCGTTACTTAAGTAACGCAAGGGTAATTTCGTCACGGCTGCAGAGCGCGAGCGAAAAGTGCAGTGGGAAGAGCAGATTTCCATTATCAATTCGTGTAACAATAGATTGGGCTCCGGGCCAGCTAAATTTTGCATAATAGGCCTGTCTGATTAAATTTCAAGAATTCTGCTCTTTACCCAAACGTTTTTGCTCATTCCCAAGTGAAATGACCAAAATTCCCCTACGTGAGTTAACTCACGCTGCGTGTTGTTATAAGCCCAGGCAGAACCTCATTTCCTCATTTGCAATCTCAAACCTCTCTCAAATTTCTCTCAAATTACCCAACTCCGAAATTCCTTCAACTTCAAATCAAACAATACTCCAATAACAAGAACAAGTAAGTTCTCACTTAAATTATGTTGGTATGATAGATTTTTCACTTAAACTAGAATTTTTTAGGTTTAGTGTTTTGTTAAAATTTTGATTTTTTTTGCAAGAAATGATAGAATGTTACATGGAAATGACTTATAGTGCTTAATTGTTATGATGTTTGCATGATTATGTTAGATTTTTTTAGTTTTAGGGTTTAGTTTAAATTTTGATTTTTTTGTCAAGAAATCATACAATGTTACATGTAAATCACTTATATTGCTTAATTGTTTAGATGTTTGCATGTTTATGTTGTAGTTATCATTTTTAGGGTTTATGTATAATTTACACTCCAAGTGTTTGATGAAATGTTAGAATGAGTTTTTCATTGATTGTTTTTAATTTCTTATTGTGTAGATTTGAAACAATGTCCGGGTAGATCGACGTTCATGCACAATTCAACGGTGGAAAACGTCAGAGGTTGAAGGTTTCGTGCCTTGGTGTAACGTTAAGAGGTCTCAAAGATGAACTAAATGAATTCTACCAAGGAGCCAACTCGAGAGACACAAGGAGGGTGGAATACGTTCGGTATAAACGTCCAACGCTCGACGAGGGGAGAGTATCATTCAGTTGGGTGGAATTAACGAACGACGAAAATGTGACGAGCATGTTTTGGGAGCACAGTATGTTCCAGTGGATCAATATGCGGGTAACGTTGTTGAGATGAACTGAAGATATTATCAATAGTCTGATTCCGCTAGAAGATCGTGATTAGGTAGGGGATGCAACTTCCAACTACAACAATTGTCTTCCTCTAAATGGGGTAATTCGAACTTGTTAAATTACAGTTCCCAAGCATTCACTCAGAAGTGTTATTGTTTCATTCAAAAGATTAAATTCCTGTTAGTTATATTGTTTCATTCAAAAGATTAAATTCATGTTAATTTGGTACTAAACAAAATATTAGATGCTTGCTGAAATTTTTTAATGAATATTCTGAGGTGTCTGGGCAGATTATTAATAATAGCAAAAGTTGGTTTCATTCGGGGGCTATGACGACCTCTCGTTCTCAAATGATTGCGGGAATGCTCGGGTTTAGTGCTGGTACCATCCCTTTTACTTATCTTGGCTGCCCCATTTTCAAAAGCAAGCCGAAAGGGATCTACTTCCAATCTATTGTCGACAGAATAAAGGTAAAGATTGCAACGTGGAAAGGTACAATGCTCACTATTATGGGACGGGTGCAGCTTATTAAATCCATTATTCATGGTATGCTTGTGTATTCTATTCATATTTATATGTGGCCAAAACGTCTTCTTCATCAGTTAGACACTTGGATAAAAAAATTCATCTGGAGTGGTGACATTAACACTCGCAAAGTATGCACTGTATCTTGGAAGATTATGTGTCGACCTTGGGCAGCGGATGGTCTCGACATTAAACCAACTCGTCTCATTAATGAGTCCTTGATTCTTCATCTTGCTTGGCATTTTTCATCGGGGATTCTCAATGGGCAGGGCTGTTACGCAAGCGTTTTCTTAAAAATGGCACACCGATTCATCACTATTTTCAGTCCTCGGTGTGGGGTGGCATCAAAGAGCACATGGATATAGTTTCTTCCAATTCGATTTGGATTGTTGGCACGGGCACAAATGTTAAATTATGGACTGATAACTGGCTCGGTAATTCTTTGGTTGATTTGTTACACATACCGTCGTTTCTTCACAAATAGTTACGAGCTTCAGTGGCTGATGTTATTGTCGATAGGGCTGTGCACTTACCTACGGCATTGCTTGCTGATCCTGAGGTGGCAAGCCGTGTTGCTGCAATTGTTTTGCCAACTGCCCTGTTGCTTGATTCTCTTGTTTGGCTTCATTCATCGGATGGTAAGTTAAGTTCGAAATTGGCTCTCAATTTTCTTATGTCGGCTGCAATTTCTTTACCATGGGCTGCTCTGATATGGAAATCTTGCATTCCTCCTTCACCTTCTTTTATTCTTTGGCGCATTATGCATGGGAAAATGCCCACTGATGAAAACCTTCGTCGTTGAGGTTGTATCACTGTTTCTATCTGCAGTTTAGGTATGTGCACGGATGAGTCCTCTAACCATTTATTTCTTCGATGTCCCTTTGCAACGAATATTTGGTGTTGGCTGGGAGATATTCTTCATCTCACTTTTAATTTGATTTCTTTTGCGGCCCTTCTCAGCTCTGTCCCGCATAATTTCTCCTCACAGGCTCGTGATATTTTTGTGGCTACGGTGGTGCACACACTTCATGGTATTTGGTTGGCCCGTAACTCTTTACGGTTCAATAACTAAACGACTTCTCTGCATTCGACAAAGGTGCGTATCCAGGCTACTATTAGTTTTAGTGGAAATATTTCTACGAGAAAATGTATTGCTTCTGATGGTTATATTCTGGATGCTTTCTCGGTCTCTCCTCACAACCAACGTGTTAGTGATTTGCTGTTGGTTCATTGGAAGGCCCCATCGGCCCCTTGGATCAAAGTGAACACTGATGGCTCCCTTATTGGTACTCATGCAGCTTGTGGAGGGTTGTTCCGTGATCACCAAGGTTCCCTTTTAGGTGCCTTTGCTTGTAACATTGGTTTGTCGACAATTTTTTATGCTGAGGTATATGGTTTTCTTCTTGCTTTGGAGTATGCAGCTCAACACGGTTGGAGGAATGTTTGGTTAGAGAGTGATTCAACGAGTGCTCTCTTGGTCTTTAAAAATTGTTCCTTGGTTCCGGTTTTACTCCCTAATCGTTGGCATAACGCTTGCAACCAAGGTATACAGGTTATTACCTCTTAGATCTTTAGGGAAGGAAACTGTTGTGCAAATTTGCTGGCAATATGGGTCACTCGACACAAAGCACGGTTTGGTTATCGGTGTTGCCTCAGGCTCTTCAGACTGATTTCTTCTTGGACCGGAGTGGGTTCCATCGCTCCAGGGTCCCGTAGACAGATGCTTCCTATTTTTTTTCTTCTGTTTTTTTTCTGCTTTGTTTCTTGTTTTCTTTTGAGGGTTTTGGCTTAGTTCCCCCTCTTGTAATCTTTTCCCCTTTTTTTAATAAAACTTTTTTGTGAGTTTGGCGGTATAGGATGGGGGTTCTTCGGGGTGCCAACCTAGTTGGGATGTTGTTGCTTCCCCTTGATGTCTGTCCATTCTCATGGCTTAGCAAAAAATAGGTTTAGATGAAGGTATTGAAGTATCAAAGACTGGACCTCATTCTTTTGGCACTTGAATACCATCATCTAAACACCTCTTCCACTATTCCTCCTTCCAAATACACTACAAGAAAACCACATGCGATAAAGAAAGAAAGAAAAAGAAAATAATAAAGCTTAGAATTTGATTTATTCCACAAATAGACACAATCCTTCCATACATGGCACAATGCAACACCTTGAGTCACTCTTTATAGTAAGTGACAAATACAATTATTAATTAATCTGTTTTAGTCATTTTTATTTCTTGAATAGTCGTAAAGTCAATTTTTCCTCATAAATCAATGATCTTATTTTATCTTATCTTTCTTCATCCGACTCAGAAACACTCTAAAGATTATTAAATTGAAAATGCTAAAGACAACGAATTTATATATAGTGAAGTCTTCATCATACATGTGGCATTTTTTCATTGCACACTAATTTGTTGACTCCTCATATTTTTCGCCATCATCTGATGTATTGCGCTCAATGGTAAATTGTTATTGGTTGGTTGCTTATTCGGGATGATTTCGCAATGCTCCCCCTCAGGATATATAGCATTCCTCTAATTAAATACATATTCATTTTACAACCTCCATTCCCTCTCTCCCAATATTTAATTTGCACACATATAGATATAATATTATTTTTGGGGACATATAGATATAGGCATACTATATAATATTTAACACTTATGATTAAAGATATTAGTAATATCTCTAATACTAATTAAATCTAAATGAGTTCGTTACATAAATATAATTCATATGATAAAAAAAAAATTATGGGCATATTTTGAATGGGCAATATTTTACTCCTCCGTCCTATAATATATGACCTGTTTGACAATGTAGACTATTGACTTAACATATTTTGACCACATTTTTCTACTAATATACAAAGATAAATAATATCATATAAGATGTTGGATTCGTCTCGATAAGTATTTTTAAAATATTAAATTTTTATAATTTTTAATAATAGAAATTGAAGATATTAAAGATAAAAAATATGCATTGGTATGTTGACCGAGTCAACTGTGTCACTTAAAATGGGAACGGATGGAGTACTTATTTTCACTTAGTGTGTATTTGAGTTACAATTAATGCTAAACTCTTTAAAATAAAACGAAAAACAGTATTACTTTTCCCACTTTATGTCATTCTCACGCGCCCTGTAAAAATTACTAAATTGTCCTTCGAAAACCCTATTCCAGACAGTTAACTTCTGGTCCGGATTAAATTTTTCGGACTCATTCGAAGTATAAAAGGGCGTACACCCCCCATTTTTACAGTTTCACTTTTCACTTACTCTCTCTCTCTCTCTCTCTCTCTCTCTCTC
>Ga0228710_1012473_pt1 | contig 10523 bp, 6 predicted proteins | sample MedpolnodulmetaG_FD_177995 | JGI IMG/M metagenome (GOLD analysis project Ga0228710, IMG submission 177995) | Root nodule microbial communities from Medicago polymorpha collected in Santa Monica, California, United States - pink nodules | ecosystem: Host-associated > Plants > Roots > Nodule... | reverse complement strand
TCACATACCAAATAACATGGAAGATATTGACAAGAATGGCTTGAATAACAACTTTGCACTGAGGGGACCATCTTCCATCCGTCAAATGCCAAACATCCTCAAAAGAGTTGAATTGAAGCCTCCTATTGAGAACAGAAGCTAGCCAACTCCATAAATTATGGGCAAAACTACAATGAAAGAAAAGATGAGTGGCAGTTTCATAAGTCTTATAACAACAACTACTCATAGAGGCTAAAGACATTCCCCTCAAAGCAAGTTGATCATCGGTGGGAGTCCTTCCATGCATAAATCTCCAAGCTACCAAAGATTTAGAGGGAGGAATGTCAGAAGACCAAATAGCTTTTGACCACTTAACCTTCTAAGAATGAGAGGCTTTGAACACATAAGCTTCTTTAAGAGATAATTCACCATTATTAGAGTGTTTCCATATCCATCTATCAGAAGTCGGATGCATTGGAAGAGTAACTTGAGCCACAAGATTAGCCAAAGTGGGAAAGTAAGATAGCAGAAACAGTGGAACCTCCCATTGACCATTACGGATGAAATCACAAACGGCAGATAGGCGACCAGAGATATGTGGATTAAGATGAAGTTGACGGGATAAAGGTTCCCCACACCAAGAATCTCCAAAAATTAACAAAAGTTCCATCACCAATTAACCAAGTGGAATTAGCACTAGAAATAGAGAGTTCCAACTTCATACTACTCCACAAAGAGGAATATATATGGTAAGAAATAAACTTACCATTCTTCAAAATTCTAGCTCTAAGAAAGTTGGCCATTTCCTTATCTGAAGTCAACAACTCCCAGCACATTCTAAGGTTACTAGCTTCATTGAGATGAGCAAGATCATCTTCCTTTTCAGATCAGAGGTGTCATTTCCATCCTTGTCTTTAACACGCGAATGCTCCCATCCCTTTAGAACTGCTTTCCAAGTCTTGTTATCAATAGACTTAAGAAATGTCGTCACACGTACTTTCCAGTAGTCATAATTAGAACCATCCAGAATGGGTGGTTTATTGACTTGTCCTCCTTCCCTTTCCATGTTACTAGAAAATCTTCCCTGGAGCTCACCCATAAACAGAACAAGGTGCCTGCTCTGATGTCAATTGAAATTCCGGTACGCAGTTATAACAAATGTTGAGCACGATGTTATAACAAGTAAGATATCACCTAAGATGTTACAACATCGTGATATATGAAGTATCAGATAAGAACTATAAATGAAGGACTGAAAGTAAATTACACTAGTTGTTTGTTGACCCAGTTCGGTGCAACTTCACCTACATCAAGGGGCTACCAAGCCAGGAAGGAAATTCACTATAGTAGTATCAATTCGAAGCATACATAAAAGCTTTCACCAGCCTACTAACTTCTCACTTAATCACTACCCGTGATGTTTCTACCTAAGACTCTCCTAGTCCTAAATATGAGAACCCACCCACTTCCTCTTAGTCACAGACCAATGGCCGTCCTTGAAATCCTTAACAAATATGGAGACACTCTCCTAGAAAAAGAATCAACTCGTGCTTAAAAGCTTAGAGAGATTATGAGCATTACAACTCAATTACAAAGTCCAACTCTAATATCAAAGTGATATGAGAGTGGCTCACAAATAACAAAGACAAACTAAAACCCTAGATGACTCTTTTTCAATTGCGGCTTCAGTGAGTTTTTAGGTCTTCTGTCTCTGTTTATATAGTCTGAATGCAGAATAGGTGTGATGCGCAAGTCTTAGCTAAAGATCAGCTGAAATCTCGATATTTCAGCACAAGATATTTGAAGCAGATCGGATGTTTCCTTAAATGTTGCAACAACATTCTTAAGGACTAAGATAAGTACAAACCGCCTTCCTCTGCTTCTAGAACCACGCTAACTTGGTCAACTCTTCTCGTGATACAAATCTTAGATATTTTATGAAAATATTCACGATTAAAAGCGAATCTCCAAGAAGCGGATCAAGGCACGTTCTGATGTCGTACCAACATGTTAAAACATTATGTTTGACATCTTGCAATAACTAAAGTTTTAACAAAATGCAGTCAATACATGTCTAAAACCCTAACAGTTATATTAGAGATAAATGATGGACAAAGCTTTGGTACATTACGCACAATGAAGTAATTTGATCGTTACGGACCATGAGGAATAAAGTATGCTTTGAAGGAAATGTTGCAAACTCTAAAGAGGCGAATTTAAAGGTGAAACTCTTATCATGGGGCTTGTTCATTCCTAGATAAGGAAGAAGTTATGGTTGTTCCTTTTCAGATTGATTGGCATATCCAATTTTCAATAGATGATTTGCTGGTGTTTTCGGTAGAAGATAACAATTTCATGATGCCCTGCCTTGATAGTGTTTTTGGTAAAAGTTATCAATCTTCATTCTCTTGTTGATAATTTCTTTTTTGTAATGGGGCTGGAGTACCCTTTATATACTGCCTTGAATAAAAAAAATTCTTATAAAAAAATAATAATAAGAAAAAATATAAACCAAAAATATCTATGTTTAATTTTTAAATGTACTTTATTTGTTTTAATTTAATTGGTTTTGCAGCTGGACGTGCAACATTTGAAGAATCTTGGAGTAAATTCTTATAGAATGTCAATCTCTTGGAATAGAGTATTACCAGGTAAAACGTTTGAACTAACATACTCTTAAGACTAAATTACATCAAAGGTTATTTAAGTTTAACGTTTGCAACACATTGGTACTTTAAGTAAAAAAAATTCTTCCCATAGTCATCCTTTAAGCATAGACATGTTTGCAATGTTATCCTTAAGTTAACTTCATGTTACAAAAAAGTTGAGTTGGATGTTAATTGATGACGTGACAGATTCATGTTAGTAAAAACATATGTTTTATTGGGTCTTGCTAACAAGTGTCCTAAGGGCATTGTTTAAGGAAACAATATATAGAAATATTAAAACCAACAAGTGATTGTGTATCTTCTTCATCATGATCTTCATCTTTATCAAATTAATTACAAACCCAGAAAATTAGAAATAAATAAACCCATAAAATAAAAAATAAGAATTAAAAAGATCCAAACGTTAAAAACCAAAAACAGAATATAATATAAAATTAAAAACGAATCTTTTTTCCTTTCATTCATCACATTCCACCCAAAAAAATTTAGGCATCAGGTGCAAATCCTTTTCTAAACTTATCAGTTTTCTAGTTAGCATTAAAATTCGATTTGAACCATACCATTTTGTAGGTGAGATAGCAAATGTTGCACTACTTAATTGTCTTTATAAATATATGGGTTCAGATTTATATGAACAAGATGGTGAGGATGATGACGATGGTTTTTGTTTCAATCTCTCATCAATGATTTATGGGTTTTAAAGAACATCTGGGTTCGGACTTAAGCAACTTTTTTATGTGCCTTAAAAAAAACTTATTGTTGTTTTTCTGGGTTTGAAATGCAAGATTGAGATGAAGATTGAATATGGGTTCGGATTGAAGTTTGTTTTTCTAGGGTTTAGGTTAGAAGAGATGAAGATTGAGGTTAAGGTAAGAATAAAAAGATGAAGCTTGTTGTGTTTGTGATTTTGTGTTTTCTTTAACGAAAACTAATTAAAAAAACTTTTTTTTTTCTTATTTTGATTTGCTATGTCACTTGTTTAACAACTACATCATATACTTAATGACCACCTTAGCTTGTTTGTACGTTAAGGGTAACGTTGCAAACAGCGGCGAAGCTAGCAAAACATTTACGCCGGGACCAACTATAAAGGAACAATAAAATATTTTAAAAATGAATATGTTAAATTTAAGGATAAAAATGTTTTTAGTCCCATAGATTAGTACTTTTTTAGGTTTAGTCCTTACAAAAAAATTTATTCAATTTTGGTGCCGATGTTTTAAAATTTTACAAGAAAATAAAAGTGTTTTTGGTCTTGTATTTAATCTCTAACAAAAAATTAAGGACTAAAATAAAACAAAATCTTAGAAACTTAACTTAAAAATTGCAAGTGTTGTAGAAACTAAAAATATATTTAATCCAAAAATTAATCAATACATGAAAAAAAAATCGTAATAATTTTTACTTATATGAAATGTCAATTAAAGCAACTACAAAGGATAAAAATTGACAATAGTTATTTAAAAAAGTTGGGTAAAATACATTTCAAGAAGCCAATTTTATCCATAATTGACCGATTACTAAATAGATTAATAATATTCTTTCCAATGTAAACAAATTGGTTATTTGCAAGAAACTTAATATCCATTTAATTTGTTTATGACTATTGTCTTAATAATTTTTACTGTTGAAAAAGTTTTCTCTATAATTGTTATTGAGACCGGAAGTATCAAACCAATATAAATAAATCTATAAATCATGTAGTAATAATTTTACTTTCTTACTTATATATGCTTATTTTTTACAACTGAATTTGTTTGGGATATCTCAATGTTTATTATTTGGGATAGTCAGATATAAATTTATACCAACCAATTGAAGAATAATATAAATATATTTTTTTGGGTTGCCAAGGCTATCCTTTATCATTTAAGGGTTACGCCCTTGGTTGCAAACACGTTTCTACACATGATGGATTGACGTGGAAAATAAAAATGAAAACAACCATGATGTAATTTAACCTATATTTAAAAAACCAAATATCTTTTGTGAATTAGTCACGAAAAAATATTTATCTATTCTAAAACAAATACATATTTCTTTTAAGTAAAAAAACAAATTTTAATATTTTTAATGGACAATAAATCAATTATATAACCAAATTATAATATCGTCGTACTTGGTTAAAGTATCTATGATATTCATTCAATGTTCAGACATATTTAAAAACAACTGTTGAAAAATTAAATATAGCATCTGATTTTATTGTTTCTATAAATCATCCATATTTATCTATAAAAAAGAACTAGTATATAATCATCCATACAACATTCAAATAAATTAGTCAGAGCTTTACATGTTCAAAAAAATAAGTAAGAAAGTAATTAATTGAAGATGGAAATATAAGGTTTACTCTTTCAAAAAAAAAAGTAACTATTAAAACAAAGTATAAGGTATTTTCTAGGCCTAACCTATATATATAAAGCACAAGAAACAAAAAATTAATGAGTAAATTTCAATGTCCTCCTTTAAGAGAAGCTTGAATTACACTTCATTTTCCTCTTATGATAAAGTATACACTTCCCTTTTTTGAAAAGTAAAATCTATACTCTCTTCCCCTATGAGATGTTTGAATTAGAACCCCCTCCCTTATAATTATATATATCCATTCGAATTTTTGCTAGATTATTAGAAGAAAAAATATTAACGAAGGAAAGAGTATAATTTAAAATAAGAGGGAAGATGAATGCAATTCAAGTCTCTCTTAAGGAACATGAGTGAAATATTTTCTAATATGTTCTGAATAATAGGGGAGGGAAATGTATAATACCTTTACTTAAGTGAGTTTGCGGTTTGGTTCGGTTTGATTTGATTGACAAAACAAAAACCACAAACTGAACCAAACCACGCGGTTGAGTGGAAAATTGGCCTGAAGACACATATACCAAAAGAGGTTTCTTATGGTTTTCGGTTTGGGTTGAATCAGTTTTGATTTTCTATTAGTTTCGTTTGGTTTTGAACACCCCTATTTTCTATTAGTTTATATATCTGTTTTATCTAATGATATTACATGGAACAGGCAACGACTTCTATTTCGATAAATATTAATTAAACTGTATTTCATGTGCACAATCAATAATGATAAATATATCCTTTCTTGGAATATTTAAGGGTTAAATATGTTTTTGGTCCCTATAAATATTTCAACTTTTCATTTTAGTCCCTCTAAAATTTTCCTTCAACTTTTAGTCCTATAAAATTTTCAGTCACTACTTTTGGTCCCTATTTTTAATTTAATTTTTGTATTTTTTAATGAAATTGTGCAGAAATGTGTGAAGTATTCTAAAAAAAATTCCTAAGAAAAAATAAGAATTTTTTAACAAAACAGAAATTAAATATGAATTTTTAACCGTAAAAAATATATAAATTCATGTTTTGTTAAAAAATTCTAAATTTTTTTGGAGTGATTCTTATAATATTTTGAATTTTTCTGAAAAATTTTATTAAAAAATATGAATTTTACATGTGAGTTTACTTTAAAAGAAGGACCAAAAATGAAGATTGAAATTTTTATAGGGACTAAAAGTTGAAGGAAAATTTTAGAGGGACTAAAACGAAAAGTTGACATATTTATAGGGGCCAAAAACATATTTAACCCAATATTTAATAATATACTTATTTTTATCTTTATATTTAGGGTTAATTAAGTTTTTAGTCCCTATAAATATTCACAGTTTTGTTTTTAGTCCCTATAAAATAAAATCACACTTTTTAGTCCCTATAAAAAATTTCATCTACATTTTTAGTCCCTATAAATTTTTCCATAAGCACTTTTAGTCCCTGTCAAAAAATTTCATCAACAGCTTTGGTCCCTAAAATGCTTAAGAAAAATGTCACAGGGACTAAAAATTGTGATTTTATTTCGTAGGGACTAAAAACAAAACTGTAAATATTTATAGGGACTAAAAACTTAATTAACCGTTATATTTATTAACCAAATGTATAGATGGAACCTTGAAAGGAGGTATAAACAAAGAAGGTGTCAACTTCTACAACAATTTGATCAACGAGTTACTTAACAATGGTATGAATAGAAGATTTCAATATTCTATGCAATCAATAATTAGATTCAGCAAGAAGTGTGTTTAAGATACACACAACCATTTTTATTTTCTTGCTTTACATGATCAATTTAAATGTGTAGGTATTGAACCTTTTGTGACTATCATGCACCTTGACTATCCATTAGCTCTTCAACAAAAGTTTGGTGGCTTCTCAAATTGCTCTATTGTGTAAATTATCTGGATATAATCTCATCTAGATAACTTATTTTTAATAAATTGATTCAACCTTAAATTAGTCTCACTAACATCATAGAATTTCTTAATGCATGCTTATGTTGTTTATGTCAAAATCAAATTTTAGGAAACATTTTAAGGATTACAGTGAACTCCTATTCAAAACATATGGTGATCGAGTGAAACATTGGACTACAATTAATGAGCCAGAAATCCAAGCTGTGGATACATCTGTGTACAATCTTGGTAATTGGTCTAAGGAGGATTGTCGAACTACTAAAATATGTACAGAAGTATATATTGTACTTCATAACTTACTCATCTCCCATGCTACAGCTTCAAAGTTATACAAGTCCAAATTCCAAGTAAGACATATTTTGGAAATTGTATGTTATATATATAGCATCAACATTATCTCAAAATATAGATCAAGATTCACAACATGACTGGAGGGAATCTAATTCCCCAATAATAGTAATAATAATTTTGACAACTAAATTTAGTAAAATCAACAAAATTGACATTAACAATTATCAACATTAAGCAATCTAGTTTATAAAATAAGGAGAATTTTAAAGAAAAAAATAATATATTGTCATTTTCCATTAAATTATTTATATAGGCAATTCAAGATGGAGAAATTGGACTTGTTATTTCATCAGAATCATATGTTGCCTATAGTTCCAAATTAGAGGATGTGGATGTTGTCCAAAGACTAATAGATTTCAAACGGGGATGGTTAGTGCTTGTTAGTTATGCTAGAAACCACTCACTTTGTGTTTTATTAGTTGTTTAATATCTTGCTTCTTCAATTTTATATACTATTGCCAATAAACCACTTGGATTTCTACAGGGTTTTAGAGCCATTGTTCATTGGGGATTATCCAAAAATAATGAGAAAGCTAGGGGGAAAAAGACTACCCAAATTCCCTACAAACGAGAAAGAAATGTTGAAAGGAAGTACACACTTTATTGGGATCAATTATTAAAAATCACACTTTGTTAGACATGAACCAAATAGAACCAAGGTTACTAATAAATATTTTGATGCATTGGCTAATTTAGAAGGTAACTTTTTATTCAAACTAAATTCTACTTTTTAACCAATCATCCAAAAAGGGTCACTGAAGTTGACGCCATAAACTCTATCTATCATCCCTCAAAAAAGCTACTTATTTGTTATGTAAAGGAATTACAAGAAATAAAAATAATTAATCGTTAACTAACTCATTGTCATTCTTTCATTATTACAGATTTTAATGCGGAAGGAAAAACTCTTGGTTACTGGGTGAGCAAATATGATACAAATTTAGAAGAATGATATTCATTAGGGGATAACTCTATTTATTATAATTTTACCATTTGTTTACTATTGATATTTTGTAGGATCAATTTGGTCGTTGCTATGTCTATCCCGAAGGATTATATAATATATTACTCTATACTAACAAAAAGTACAAAAATACTAAAATTTACATCACTGAAAATGGTTGGTTTTCATTTTGATCACATTTACATCATTATAACTAAAATATCTATAATTTATGCCACATAAGAGATCAATTTTTTTTTAAATCCTCTTTTCAGGAATTCCTTCATTCGATATCCCAAATCCATTGAAAGATGAACATCGAACTGCTTTCATTGCCGCACGTATAAACGCTACCAAATCAGCAATTGAGTAAGTTATTTTTTTCCTCATATGCTTATAATTTGAAAAGGTATTATCTAATGTTTCTTTTCTAAGGTCTATTCATTTTGTAGTGTGTCTATTGCAAATATGTATAATATTTTTTTCCTAACCAATGTAGAGTAAATAAAAACAATTCAGAAAAATTATTAACTATATTTTATCGGATGTTTAATATGAATATATTCAAGTATATTTTAACCATTAATATATTGGCCTAAGTGATAGGGGGTTTGGTTCCTTCATCTAATGGTCATGAATTCATTGATAGAGATTAGTTACTGCTAAACGGCGGTAGAAACTTCATACATATAACATGGTAAGTGGAAAAAAAAATCTAAGTACATTTTGGAAAGAATGAAATCTTAACAATCTAAATTAAAGTAGATTTTAAGAACTAAACATGGTTAGTATAAAACTTTATATGCAATAATTTAATCATATATATTGAGATAGTTTAGAATGTGATATAAGAATCTTTAGATTATAAAATTTTAATCTCTTTCTAATAATCATTGTTTTACCCAAAAAAATGTAGTGTTAACTTTGAAGGAGTTTCATCCTTTAATATTTATAATTTTAGTTCAAAATATATCTAATATCAAAAGGCGACAAATTTAAAGTTATGAAACAAATAAACATTGTATGAAAGACAGATTATTGTGAAATGGCGTTCTTCTATAACTTTGTTTCCACAAGAAGCTAATCGTTAATACAATTATATTTTTTCATTGGTAGTGATGGCGTAAATGTTCGTGGTTACTTTGTATGGGCAGCATTTTCTACGTTTGATTTTTCACATGGATATTCTAAAAATATGGGGCTTTATTATGTTGATTTTAATGATAGCCTCAAACGTATAGCGACAGACACAGCTAAATGGTACGAAAAGTATTTGACACACGATTGGGGACACTAAATGTTCTTTTGGCAATTGGTCCCGACTTGGAGAAGGGGAAGGCAGTCCCACTTTAAGTTTGACTATTTATATTGTATTTTTTTTTTGTTATAAGTAAAACATGGCATTCAATCTAATGACCGACTGATATATTGTCTATTTCTTTTTCTTTTTTTGGAAATTTGTAATAGTTTTGCATCTATATGTTGAATTTATATTATTGCAGATATTTTTGCAAGAAATGTATTAAAACTAATGACTTGCAAATAAATTAATTGGTTTAATGATAATTATATTAAATTGTCATAGAAAATTTTCTGATGACAGTGTATAATGTAGTAGTTTTAACATCATTTAGGAGCTAGTTTTAAGTCTTTTTTAGGAAGTTTTAGGGTTCTTTGGTTAAGTTTTTGTAAATAAATCAATGGAGGATAAAAATGAAGAACGACACCTTGAAACATGCCAAATCACCCTGACCAGACAACTAAATTTATAATAATGGTCACAAGGAAGGGGAGATTGAATTGTGACCCTTTAAAAAATTTGGTTGCTTCTTAAACATCAAGAAGATGTTCAGATTTGATAAGTTGAAGTATGTATCAAAATTAATTTGATACAAGAAGAGATTGGATGAAAGTGCTTGCTTATGAACTATCAAATGAAGGAGTTAAGGGATATAGAAGAAGACACAAGTTATTTTGGTACATCAAAATGGACAGCCTGAGATACCCTTTCAGATTTTGCACATTTTCTTCTCTTTTCTGGTCTACCTGACCATATTAGTTTTTGACAACCTCTTCAAACATTAGCTACCATATACAATCCATCTTTATACCCTAAAGAGGATTAATGAAGCTTTACAACTGTTGACTCATTTGTTTTGGTGATCTTGACCGTACAATAGATCAATTTGATCTCTCTCTCCCTCCCTCCCTCCCTCCCTCTCTCTCTCTCTCTCCCTCCCTCTATCTCCCCCTCCCTCTCCCTCTCTCTGTCTCTCCCTCTCTCACTCTCTCTCTCTCTACCTCCCTCCCTCTCTCTCTCTCTCT
>Ga0228710_1012468_pt1 | contig 10525 bp, 9 predicted proteins | sample MedpolnodulmetaG_FD_177995 | JGI IMG/M metagenome (GOLD analysis project Ga0228710, IMG submission 177995) | Root nodule microbial communities from Medicago polymorpha collected in Santa Monica, California, United States - pink nodules | ecosystem: Host-associated > Plants > Roots > Nodule... | reverse complement strand
CATGGCCTATCAAAAATTTGCAAAAGCATGGGAATCCCTTGTAAGAGAAAGGACTAAGAACAATGCAAAAAGCTTGGTTCTTTGGTCTATAGTTAGAACTTAGAAGAAAACATATTAATAGCATTTTATGCATTAATTAGAACTATAGCTGTTGTAGTTTCACCTCTAATACTCTATGCTTTAGTTAACTACTCAAATAGAACTGAGGAAGATCTCAAACAAGGTCTTTCCATAGTTGGTTTTTTGGTTGTCACTAAAGTCTTTGAGTCGTTATCTCAAAGACATTGGTTTTTTAGCTCAAAGAGGTTAGGTATGAAAATGAGATCAACTTTGATGGCGGCAGTTTATCATAAGCAGCTAAAGCTTTCAAGCTCGGCAAGAACAAGACACTCGGCTGGAGAAATTGTGAATTACATTGCAGTTGATGCTTATAGAATGGGAGAATTTCCATGGTGGTTTCATATAGCATGGACTTCTATATTGCAACTTGTTCTTTCCATTGGTGTCCTTTTTATTGTTGTTGGTATTGGTGCTCTTCCTGGTTTAGTCCCTCTCTATTAATAATGTGTGGTTGGTAGATGGTCTTGAACATAACCTATTGAGTATCAATCAGTTTTGTGACAATGTTATGATGTGATGTTTGGTAAGACCAACTCCACAGTAATTAACAAGGATGACAACTCCATAGTATTCAAGGGAAAGAGGATAGATAATGTCTATAAAATCAACTTCTCTGAATTGGTTGATCAGAAGGTAATTTGTCTTCTATCAGTGAATGATAAGAAATGGGTATGGCACAGAAGGTTGGGACATGTTAACGGGAGATTAATCTCTAAACTTAGTAAGTTACAACTTGTTAGAGGCTTACTTAACATTGACTATCATTCAGATGCACTTTGTGGTGCATGCCAGAAAGGGAAGATTGTAAAATCATCTTTTAAAACTAAAGACATTGTCTCAACCTCCAGACCCTTAGAATTACTTCATATTGATTTGTTTGGACCAGTTAACACTGCATTCTTATATGGAAGTAAATATGGTTTGGTCATTGTTGATGATTACATCAGATGGACTTGAGTTAAATTCCTAAGAAGTAAGGATAATGCTTATGATGTATTAAGTCACTTCTGCACTCAAATACAGTCTGAAAAAGAAAAGAAGGTTTTAAAAGTAAGAAATGATCATGATGGAGAATTTGAAAATGAGCCATTTGAAGCCTTTTGTGAAAAACACGAAATTATCCATGAATTATCTTCTCCTAGAACTCCACAGCAAAATATGGTTGTAGAGAGAAAGAATAGAACTTTACAAGAAATGGCAAGAACCATGATTCATGAAAATAATTTGGCTAAACATTTATGGGCAGAAGCATTGAATACAACATGTTATGTCCAAAATAGAATCTATATCAGACCTATCTTGGAGAAAACAGCATATGAACTCTTTAAGAGAAGAAGACCCAATATCTCTTATTTTCATCAATTTGGATGTACCTGTTACATTCTAAATAACAAGCTCTCTCCATTTTTAAAATCAAAACTTAGAACCCTAAAACTTTCATCAATCTCAATGGCATCTTCAAGTTCAACTCAAAGAATTGAGCATAGGAAGTCTCTTGATTTGGTTCTTGAGCATAGGAAGTTTCTTGATTAAGTTCTTGAGCATAGGAAATCTCTTGCAGTTGTGCTTGAGTAGTTTGAAGTCTCTTGCTAGTTTTAGCAGTGAGCAATTGTAATCAGATATTACATTTTAGTGAACTCTCCTTGGAAGTGCAAGGGGGACATGACTACTTCCGGTTTGTGGAAGGAACCTATATAATTTCTTTGTGTCTTTCTTCTTTCTCTCTCTCTGTTTTATCCGCTGCATTTAGATTCTGAACATCACTTCAGAAGCTCAATTCTATCTGCTTCTGAACAGTGACTTCAGTAGGAGAAAACGAATAAAAATCTAACAAAATTCAACCCCCACTTCTTGTGTTTTTCTCACCTTCATAAACCATTTTGAGCCATTATGTTTTCGACCAAATTGGCTATATTGTTATGTGCTCTTATGTTTTGTTGTTGGACATTTCTAACAACTTCATCGACATTATCATTTCTACCTACCAAGATCACCTCAGGTTGACCCTGTATTACTTACTGGTTCAACTGGTTGGGGTTGAGGTATATGTTGTTGCCTCTGAACCATTTGTTCAACTAACCGCAACAGTTGTTGATTTTGTATTTGTGTGATCGGTTGGTAAACCGGTTGTGGGGGTGCAAAGAAATATGTTATTATCCCCATTTGAGTGGTTAAGGCTTAGTAACTTCGGTTTGTGTCCCTTATCAAAGGATTAAATGCGGTACCAATTTGTTGTGTTAACAAATTAACCATTTCATGGTTACGCTCGTCCATTTGTTGTCTTAACAAATTCATCAAATATGTTGTTAGTGGTAGAGTATTTCGACCAAAAGTACTAGAACCTGAGGGACTATGTACGTTGTGCATAACAAACAGATTTGCTTGGTCTGCAAAAATGGAAGCACTATTATGTACATTTGCCACCATCGAAATTGGCATACCATACAGTTGTTCCCTCGAAACGTTTTGTATATTTACATTTCGATCGTCAGATCTAGGCCTATTCAAAGGAGCACTAGAACTTGCATGCTGGAAGTCGATGGAACACCAGCGGTGAATGAGGTATAACGGTTCCCATTTCTGGTCGTGTCATTTGAGTGGACGTAGAAATGGTCGAAGGAGCGGTTACTCCCATGTCCATCGAGCCTGGCATAGCCATGGTTGCCCCCACAGGGGTCGACACATTTAAATCTCCTAAAGGAGAGGTCACTTGTAAAGGTTGTGCTTGTGAAGATGATTGTGAAGAGGATAAACTGGCACGAGCCATAGATTTACCACTTCTCAAATGCATACACAAACAATATTGGTGTGTTTAGCAATAAAGTTACCCGGAAATAGTAACGAGATTCTAAAAACAAATCTCTTCAAAGAGATAGATTTTTGAAAAAGTTTTTGAAAAATCAATTGCACAAACTGGGTCCCACTGGGCGTGCCAATTTGTTTGCCTGTGATTTTAGCAAACGGGGGTTAGTTCTAATTATTACAAGCGAGATCGAACTAGAAATCTCAAGACCGTTGTGCAAAGGTTTTTATCTGAAAAGAGTTTGAAAAAAGGCCACGAAATGCACTCAGGTTGCTTAGAGAGCAGGACAAGTTTGATATAAAAGGCACTGTCTCTCGAAAGGTTTGAGAATGCGATTAAAAGCTTAAAATAAAGCAAGATAAAAGTAAGTTTATGCACGTAAACTCAAGGAAAAGGTAATATGCAATGCATTCAAATAAAAGGGGTGGTCTACAAATCAGTTTACATACATTATGTATAACCCGTTTCCCTAGACGCCGATAGTTTTAGTGTTGTAGAATTCTGTATATGATTTGCGACCCACTTTCCGGCTTGGAAATTACTATTTATACTAAAAATTTAGATGGCGAACCACTAACTCCATGATCATCAATTCTTCCATCTTTGACATCCACTTGTCCCACGTTTTCCACTAAAAGGAAACCACTTCCTTCCTTGAAATCGTGCTTCCCGCCCTTTTGCTTGGCTTTGACGCAAAACTAACCTTTCAACCTTGCTTTTTCGAGATCCTGGTTATGCGCCTTAAGATTCAAGCTTCGTTGAGATTCATCAATTAAAATAAGGAAGCTTATTCGATTCCTGCAAAGTTAAAGGGCAAATAAATGTCGACATATTAAATGAGCTTGTGAAATTCACGAGCTAACACCAGTGAAAACCTTCACTCCTCCCTCCAGATCCCCAAATAATCAATGGGTTTTTTCTGGTGGTAGAAAGCCCAATCACAAGTCTCCACCTACAAAATGGGTTAAGAAAGTCACTGGAAAATCTCCAATCGAACAGTGGGTATTTTCTGGTGGAAAGAGAATTACTGGAAATAGCGATCAGAATGAGATACCTGATCAGAAGAGAGAAGAAAGAACTGGTTCGAAGAGGTTCGTTCATAATGTCAACTACAAAGGGAAAAATCCCATGACAAAAACTCAATGGCGTAGATTCCAGCGACAAAAGAAGGTTGATGCCTAGAAAGATGTTACAAATGTTAACAAAAATGCTGACAAAGGAAAGAACCAAGGACCAGCTGTCTTCGATATGTTTAGAAAACCTGCCACTGAGAGGATCTTTCCTCCCCTTTCAGTTGTGAAAAAAGGTCTTTCTATCGAAGATGGAGAATTAACTTCGAACTTCACTGATTATGAGGCTAGCCTAAATATAATTCTTGTCGTATCAATGCTTCCAATTGAATATGATGTTATCTGAGGTTATGGAGGACGAGGAAGACTTCACTGAAAATATGACTGCTCACTAGCCAAAGTGTTATTATGTGATGGATAATGGTTGTGTTGAAGGCTGTAACAACTTGATTTTCGCTAGATTTATTTTATTATTTATTTATGTGTGTTTATAAAATGTGTTGGTATGTGATTAATTGCCTCTGTGTGTATTTTGGTTGGGATTATTAGAATTCAGTGTCAGAAGGGTATTTTAGTCAATTTGAACTTAGGGGTATTTTGGTCATTTTGCGAGCAAGGGTAAATTAGTAATTTCATGCTGAGGATTATTTTTAACGTTGCAAGTGAGAACCATTATTTTACTAAGTTACTATTCGGTAGTGGTAATTAGTTTTGAACCGGTAATTATTCGATAACTTTTAACCATAGGTGGATAGAAGCTTTGGGAGTTAGTTTATAAGAGTTTTGAGCCCATTAGACTTTTAAGGGTTAAGCTCATTAGTGTGGACACTATTTAAACCTTAGTCTTTGAGAAAATTAGGTCACCTGGTATCATTTGTTCATTTCATATAACATTTTGAGAGAGGTAGAGAGAGAAAGTTTAAGAGAATGAGAAAAAGGGTTAGAAGAAGGAAAGCTTGAAGAACCAAGAAGTGATAGAGATTCTGAAGGTGAGAAAAACACAAGAAGGGGGGGTTGAATTGTGTTAGCTTTTTCTTCGTTTCTCCTACTGATGTCACAGTTCAGAAGCAACAGACTAGTAGCTTTTGAAGTAGTGATCAGAGACTAAATATGCAACGCATAAAAATAGAGTAAGAGAGAGAGAAGAAAGACACAAAGCAATTATACAAGTTCCTTCCACAAACCGGAAGTAGTCCTGTCCCCCTTGCACTTCCAAGGAGATTTCACTAACAATGTAATTTCAAATTACAAGTACTCAAGCACACAAGCAAGAGATTTCCAATGCTCAAGCACACAAGCAAGAGACTTTCCTATGCTCTAGTACAACTACAAGAGACTTACAAATGCTCAAGCACACAAGCAAGAGACTTACAAACAAACAGATTTACACAGAAAATTGTTTGAGTTTGAACACTTGATATACAATCAATGGTGTTCTCAATACAAATCAATTACAGACTCTTTAGACTCTTGAGACTATAAAATTTCTAAAATGTGGACAACTCTTAAGAAATTCTAAGTTACTTTGAAATGCAAACAAAACAGAGTATAAACTATGAGATGTTTAGAGAGTCTAGCTTTTGTATGCGTGTATTGCTTTCTTGTCTGTTGTTCTTCTTTTTTTTTTTTAAAAACCTTCACTCCTTTATATAGTGGTGTGAAAGAGACGTTGGAGAACAACCAACACGCATGCATAAAGAGAGTCGTTTGAAGCTTGTTGATCACCAATGATCTTTTGCCTGATATGGATATTGTCCTATGAAGGATCAATTTCAAATCCATTCCTTATATGAGAGAACATTTCTATAGGCAGAGCTGTTATCCTTGTCTTGTTGCAAAGCACGACCAAAGTAGTGGAGAAGGTGGTTGTACAGTTCGTACATTTGTCCCTTTTCAACGCTCTTGAAGAAGTAAGCATCCAAAGCTTTCCATTTTCATCTTAAGACCGTTGTTGCACTCCTTTACGTCTTTAGCAACTCTTAGACAAGATTAAAAGAGATTCCAACTCTTGAAGCTTAAGTTCTTCAGCTCTTGATGAACTTCAGCTTCTGGTGAGGTTGCTTCTGATGAGGCGCTTCTGATGAACTTTGCTTCTGATGACCTCATCACTTCAGGAGCACTTTGAACTTCAGAAGCACTTCACTTCAGACGCTTCAAGCTTCCTTTTTGTTGATCCTTTAGCTCTCTTTTGTTCTTCCAAAACCTTTTAAGAATACACAATTTTTTCTATGGTCCTGTACACTTGAACAAATATTAGCATATTCAATTGACAATTTTTAATACCTTGTTATCATCAAAACCTTAAAGGTGACATATGTTAAACAATTTTTGTACTAACAATTTTCCCTACTCTAAGGGTAACGATTGTTAAACGTATTTTGTTCCAGCAGATTCTAGGAGCTTAATTGAAGCTTTTGCTAGGATTATTGCTTATTGAGGTAAGGGGGCTAGTTTTTATTCATAATCTCTTAGTATAATTTATTTTCTACTTCTACCCATAAGTGCTTATTTGTGAAAAGTGATTATTATGATTTTAATTGATAAAATTCGTGTTTATGCTTTGATGTAATGTTGGGTATGTGAATTTGATGTGGATTAAGTTGTTGATGATGAAATTACATGCTCAAGATGTGTATATATGTATACTTTGTGTTTTCACTCAAAATTGATGAAATATAATGTTGTTGTTGATGAATTCATGATTGGTTGTTGTTGTTGTTGCTGTTGTGAGATGTTGTTGTTGAATAGTGATGCCATGGGTAATCATAATCATAGAACTTGCTATGAATTTGTGTTGTTCTTGAGGGTTTTATGAAAAATGGGTCAAATGGTGAATTGTGTTCAAATGATGTTTTGATTTCAAGTTCTATATAGTTTTGAGTGTCTTTTATGTACATAAACCTATAAACAACCTTTGGGAACAAATATGGATGTTGGGGGATCAAAATTTGGGTTTTTGGGTGAAAAATGGTGTAAAAACCGTAACAACAGGGGAAAACTCGCTAGAAACTCGCTATTGGCGAAATCTGTCTGGAACATTTTCGCTATCAGCCAGAATTTCTCTATTAGTGAAATTGCACAGTGACAGCATTCCCTGTTTCGCGTTCTTGCGTCTTTTCACACATTTGTGTTTTTAATTGGCATTTGGTGTAAACATGAAAGTTTTAGATAATTGAATTAGCTTTCCAATGGCTTTGGTTCGACATCAAAATGATTTTTAGATTTTGAGTTATGATGAAAACACTCCAAGCAGGTCTTGGAGAAATTTTAAGTAAACTTAGCATGATTATTTCTCAGTCAACCCAAAATTTATCATTTGTTTCCAAACTCCAAAACTAGAAGTATTAGGAGTTCAATTAAGAGGTTTAAGAGTATTTAACCTATGTCTTTTTGAATCTAACTTGGTTTTGTTTTGAAAATGATTTGGTTTTGCAATATAGAAGATATGATACAAACTTGTCGTAACTTTATGATTTTGATGATTTTGTCGTAGTCGGCCGGTGAAACGCACATGTATATTCAACTACACTCATATGTGATTTAAGTGTATACCTAGTCAAGGCCCTAGGGATTATTTACTTGGTTTTGGTTCATTTGTCTAAATTGTTTTAAAGTTGTAAAATGATAGAGGAACTTTGTCGAAAATGATCTTTAAGGCCGAATACTTTCCAAATCTTTTGTGAATAGCTTTATATGATTATATGAGGATGTATGAATGATTGATAGGTGTTGAATATGATATTTATCATGATGTGATGTATTTTCTCCTCTACTTAGATTGTGAGAAATCGTATGATGTTATTGAATTATATCAATGTTGGCGAATACATATATGTTGATTGATTGTGATATTGATGGTGAATACATATATGGTAATTGATTGTGATATTGTCGGTGACTGCATATATGTCTAGTGTTGGTAATCTTGTTAGTGATTGCATATATGTTAAATGAATGGTGATGATGTGGTGAATTGTTTGTGTGAACATATGCATTGTTGTTGAGTCATATGTTCATGCATACATGACTGATGGTGACAGATTTTATATCCAAAATGTAATACGGGTGTGAAATCTTACATACGATGTTTTTGTTGCATCGAAGGTGACGACCTTGAGGTGATTTGGTACCGCATGTATCTAGAAGACTCTAGAACATTGCATGCATTTGAATAGTTGATGAGTCGTGTCATAATCGAATATGTGACTTGGTGAATTTTTGCATTGGTGAAATTTGGTGAATGTTGTGATTATGTGGATTGGTGTATATGTACATTGGTGGATTTTTGTTGATGATTGTGAATATTTGAGTCAGGCTCTAATTGCATGTCTTACTTGCTTGTGCTTATACACTTGGTGAATCTATCTGATGATAATAATTTTGGTAATAGTAATGAGGTGAGAATTGTATATGTATATATGTGTGATTTGGTTATTCCTTTAATAATGATAATTGCTTGCTTATAACTTTGAAATGATGAATTGTACTTTTTGAGTTAAGTATGCTAAATGAAGAATAAGGTGAGTAATCCTTTCATTGATTGATGTTGATAAATGATGAGCTTATGTCGATGACTTGATTAAAGATTGAATATGCTTGCTATGCTATGTTAGAGTCGTGATAGCATGATGTGTATGGGATGAGGGATAATAACCATGTGATGATAATATTCTAGGAGGGATGGTTATGTATTTGTGTTTTGCATGAATCCTTGAATTCTTATGTTTGTTTATGTTGATTATGATTGATGTGAAGCTAACCCCCAGTGGTTTGTGGTGGGCCGCCTACCTATTTGTATGAATGGGTAGACGGCGTGCATGATTAGTTTTGTTGCTTGCTTGGTGAGTGCTTGAGGATAGCGGGAGCTTCCTCGTCTATCTGTTTTTGGAGTCTTAGTTTAGGGCTCTGATTAGGATGACGTCTTGTCTTTTATTTTGATGTTGGCTATGTTGTGGAGATTTTGCCCATTTGTCGGGTTTTGGAGACTTTATTTATGGAAGTATGTTGATCTTATGACATGTATACTTTGGTGATGTATGATTTATATCTGTTGCGACTGTTGAGAATTTTTATATATACACGTTGTTTGAATTATGATGTGAAGACGTAGCGTCTATTTCTTGAATATTTGCATTATTCGCGTGTATTATCGCTTTAATAGAAATAGGGCGTTACAAAGGCCAGTAGGCTATGTTCGAAAAACCTGGTCATCACATGCAACATCATCTCAAACCTTTGTTTATCCAGGCTAAAATTAATGATGTTTAAGTAAACAAGGTGCTGGTAGATGGAGGTGCAACAGTGAAAATATTGCCACACTTTCTCTTAAAAAAGACTGGCTTATCAAAATCTGATTTGAAGCCACATAATGTAGTTCTTTGTAACTATGAAGGGAAATCTGGAAGTTCCTTTGGTGTTGTTGAAGTTGACCTGGTGATAGGAACTGTGAAAATGCCAACTTTATTCTTGGTAGTGGAGTCAAAGGCTAACTACAATTTGCTACTTGACAGAGAATGGATGCATGGTGTTGGAGTTGTTCCTTCAACAATGCATCAAAGACTTTCTCTCTGGAAGGAAAATGGTGTGGTAGAAAATATCGAAGCATACCAAAGTTACTTTGTGGCTGAAGTCGCCAATATCACAAAGAAAACCTTCGACAAACAAATGGCAAGAATTGGGCCATGCCCTATTTCTGCAATTGGTTATGAGAACCATGACAATTTCCATTGGTCAATAAAATTACATCCAAAAGATGGTTTCATCTGAAAGAAGGAATGCGTTGAAGATAATGTAATGAGGACTAGAGCCTCTATGTATGCAAGGACCCCATCTTGGGGGTATCCTGAAATTGGAGTCTCACCATCTGGGTGGAAAGATGTCAGCGTTGATGATGACTGAACCCAATGTTTGGGAAAACATCACGGCCTATGTGGCCAAAAATAATGAAAATGAGGCTTTAAAAGCCAAAATTGAACAAGAAAAGTCAATCAAAGATGCTAATGGTGCTTTCCAATTCAGTTCGATTGAAAGCCAAAGGTTGGATTGTATTTATGATGATGAACCTTTGGATTTCGAGAAAGATCCAATGGGATCAACTGACAAAATGATGGCCAGGACCCGTTGGAAGAAGTTGATCTGGGTGATGGCTCAATAAAAAGACCAACTTACATTAGCACCAAAATTGACAGACTTCAAAGTTCAAATTATTGAAGAAGTACAGAGACTGTTTCGCTTGGGACTACAATGAGATGTCAGGTCTGAGTCGAGATATGGTAGAACTTAAATTACCAATTCGACTTGACAAAAAGCCAGTAAAACAGACTCCAATAAGGTTTGCACTATAAATCCAATCGAAGATCAAAGAAGAAATCGAGAGATTGCTGAAATGTGGCTTCATCAAAACTGCAAGGCATGTGGATTGGTTAGCTAATATTGTTCCTGTTGTTAAGAAAAATGGGACTCTTAGAGTCTGTATAGATTTTAGGGATTTAAACTTAGCTACTCCAAAAGATGAATACCCTATGCCAGTGGC
>Ga0228710_1012467_pt1 | contig 10527 bp, 13 predicted proteins | sample MedpolnodulmetaG_FD_177995 | JGI IMG/M metagenome (GOLD analysis project Ga0228710, IMG submission 177995) | Root nodule microbial communities from Medicago polymorpha collected in Santa Monica, California, United States - pink nodules | ecosystem: Host-associated > Plants > Roots > Nodule... | reverse complement strand
ATGTTAAAAAACCTGAAGTGCAGTTCTTGCAGTAATAGAACTCTGTTGTGATTGATACTGGATGAGAGCCTGAAAGCCTACAAAGTTGGTAAACAAGTAGTAAAACACACAATACTTATACATGCATCAAATAAAATATAATGACAAGTATAAGTACTCCACTAAACATATAAAAATAAAAAAACAGCCTTTAGAAATTCATGCATAATGCGTTGAAAAAAGAAAAGCATTCCACTAAACATAAAAAAACCAAAGCCTTTAGAAATTCATTTAGAAGTTACAACCCTTTTTCTCCTATGTGCCTATTGCATACAAACAACATCAAGTTTTATGCTACAATGAGGGTTGGCCACCACATGGACCAATTGACACCACTATGCTTATACTTATTCAAATATAAATGCAGCATTTGTATTTGTAAAAGTATGTTTGGAATATATGGAGGGAAAAAACCATTTGATTACAAACTTGTTGTTTGAATTTTATGAAATTTTATACAAATAATCAGTAAGAAGCATAATTATTATTCAACAGTTGGATCAGTAATATCACTTTTTTCCAAGTTGTTAATGGTGTAATAGTGTCCAAGAATTAATGGTGGGTGCGGGAGTGCATGAGCATGGGTGTGGGTGTGTGTTCGTGTATCAGACAAAATTATTGCATAACAAAATATAACCTCAATCCACTCGGTTAAAATTCAGAAAAAAACTTAAAAGGGAAAGAAAGAAGAGAAAGGGAGAAATCTGAGAGAATCTGACCAGCTGACTTCTGAAATGTCACAATCTTTTCCACAGATCCATGAGGAGAAAAAACTTGATACAGTACATCCACTGTTATGGGATAGAGCACGTGATGAATTGTAACTAAGAGAATTCGATTTGGCTGTGCATCCAGAGGGTTCCAAACAGCAGGACAGCATTGAGAAAGAGAAGAGATAGAGAGAAAGGAGAATAAATAGAGAAGTATATGATAAAGAGAAAAGGATAAATATAGAATATCAATTTTACAGACTGAACCCACTGACATGTAACAGCCTAAGATAGCAATACAAAGATCTAGGGGAATATATCATATTAGAAATAAAAAGTACAATCCAACTCTGCCTGCTTTTGTAAGCAATCGACAAAATTAAGTATGCCCTTTTCAGTTCTGAAATATAAACGAAAAAATCCAACCTCATCTCCTCGTCCTTGACTTTGATCTATTGTTGTTAGCTCTTGATGAGATGAAAACTGGACATAAACATTCCTCCCCCTAAAATAAAAAGATAATTAGATTGTTCTGGAGATTTTAATATCAATTGGAAAAGATAGAGCATTGCAATCTCTGTATGTGATGACAAAGATCATGCTATCAAAACAATAGTCGTGAAAATAATCATAAAACAAGCTAAGTGTACCTTATGCTTGGCTGAGTGTTTCCATAAAAATTTAAAGCACTAACTGCAGAAGGAACGTCTTGCATTTGGATAAGTGCCTGTAAATACGGCTCACACATTGTAGTAGTGTACAAATAAATAAAAAATGAAATGGAGCACTTTTAAATTCTAAGGAAAACAAACTATCTCATTTGAAGGTGTGAAAGAAAAAACCTGATTTTTGGCTCGTAACATCACAAGCTTTGTGATGACTCCAAAAGGTTGAAATAACTGAAGTAAATCATTCTGCAATCACAGTGGCAAAAGTTATAAATCTTTCAGGAATTTCTGAAATAAAGAGCTCAAATAACATTTTAGTATAATAATGTAAAGATAACCTATATTTGTAAATGAACATAAGTCAAACTATGCTAACTAAAAAATTATGAGTTCAAATATTAATTCCAACTCCATTCTTATCCAATCATGTCGACAGAAAGCTGCAATAGTGTGAAATAAATGCCGAACATGATCTAAGAAAAAGTGATAAAATAAAACAAGCACACACTATGAGAGAACATACTCAAGCCATTCAGTGAAAGGACAGCACATCTAGGCATAAACACACACACACACACACCAACGAAGCACTGACATGAACACGACAATACACACACCCCTACAAAGCGTTGGCACGGACACCGAACAAGACATTGACACGTTGACACCGGTAATAATTAGAGAAAATGACATAATCGAATGTAATCACATATGTCGGTGTCAGACACCAGACACGGCTTTGATTAGAAGTATCAGTGCTATAGAGATACACACACGCACATTCAAAACAAAATATGGTCACAAATCACAATCAATATCTAGAGAAAAAGTAGAACCACTGAGAAGAAATTTCTAAAACAGTAATTTCCTGGTAAACAGATTCCAGGTCTACACTTTTCATTCACCCTCTTGGTCAATGTCAAGTTCCCCCAAAAAAAAACACAACAATTGTGCCGTAGCATAGTCATAAAAACATCATGTTATCAAAACAAATAGATACGAACATTCAACAATAGAGAAAGAAAGTGAGAATCAGGGAAGCACCTCGGATATTTCATGCCCCACATTGCGAACATGAATGACCTTGGAAGGTTCAGCCATGATAAATTAACCTGTAATAATAACAATAATACTAAATGTCTAAATCACTTCAACTTTTTCTTTTTACTGGTCCAATTTATGGCTATCATTATCAACAAATTCACAAAATTCTCAAGTCTGAATCAATTTGAAAGTATGCTACTGAACTGAAGTAAAAATAGATAATTGACATGCTTGAAAATCTCTGAAACAGAGTAAAACCCCAAAAAAACTATATAATAAAGAATCACTTTTTCTGATTTTGTTTGAAAACATAATTGGTGAATTGGACTAAATAACGATCCCAACTAAATTACAATGTTAATTGAGATGAAAAATGAAATTTTTATCTCAGATTCAATCAAATTGAGATGAAACTCACATACCCAATTGAAGACTGAATCTAAGGAGGAATATGCAAATCAAAGAACAGTAGAATTAATTAAAAAAATAAAAATTGGAAATTTCCAAATTTCAGTTCAGAGATCAAAATTCGATGTAAATCGTAAAATCTAAAGTTAAAAGGAGAATCAGAGAGAGAGAATTTGCCTGAGAGAGAAAGAGGGAGGGAGGGAGGGAGGGAGGGAGGGAGGCACGCACGCACGATGTGTTAACTTAACCAAGTCTGTGTTATATGTGTTATGTTACACGTTTGTTAATATGACATAAGATGAGATTGATAGATAGCCTTTGTTTGAATTTAAGGCTCAAACTTTCAATATTGGTCCCTACTTTAGGGCCATCATCTTTCCATAGTATAGTGAAGTAATAGCTCGGTTTTGGTAAAAATAGCGAATAACTGATAAGTTAACTGATAGTTTATAATTGATAGCTATATAGCTGATAGCTCATAGCTGACGCCTGATGACTGTTAGTTTATAAGCTAATTAAAATGTTTGGTAAAATTAACGGTTCAACTAACTGATAAATGTAAAATGACATAAAAGAGTATTATTAATTTATAATAAAGTTTATATATGTTGATATTTAACTCTAAAAAAAAACTTGATATTTAAGTATTTTTTTTAGAAGTAATTTAAATTTATAAGTTTAATATAATTTTATATTATAAAGTAAATTTTATTCACTAAAATTTTACTTTGATATTTATTTTTATTTGAGTGTTTATACTTTACACAACAATTAAACATAACAATTGATCGTTATCATAATGTATTATTATTAATATGTGAGCTACCAACTTAACTAAGCTCACGAGGAAAGATATCATTGAGATATAGCCATATAGGAGTGAATAGTTGTTTAGCAAGAACGTGAAAATTTATCAAATTAATACAAAATTTGTGTAAGATTTATCCGATCAAACAACATAAACTAACATATGAAAACATCAATAATCTCAAATTAACAATTTAATTTAGAAAATGTTAACGAATGCTCTTAGGACATAAAATATTCTTTAACAACCTTTAAATATTAATTTTTTATAGTTAGAAATTGAACTATTTAATTAAATTCATAGTATCCTTAGGACATTAGCATGACTCTTAAATTTCCATCACAATTGTTTATCAAGAAATGTTATAGTCACACCTAACAAATACCAATTTCCCACATCACCCACTCATCTTACTCCTTCATTAACTGGTTAACAGGCTGCTGTTGTTGCTAATCGTTATCCACCATCTTTCTACCCTATGCAGAGCTTGAGGAACCTGTAGGGACCATGCAATTTCGTCTTTCAAGTTGCAACGTCACCAAATTGGCACCATCAATACCAATGTAACTCCATCCTAGTAGCTAACGTTTCTCTCGTTCATTGTGTTTTATATTGGAGCCTAACTTTCAAAAAGAATCACAACATGGTCTTCGTACAGTTGCAAGGTCGAGCAGGCAAACAGCGAGTAAAAATTCAATAGCAAAACCAAATCCAAAAGCTACAGCCTTGTTTGATTTGAAAGAAAGGGCTGTGATTATACTAGTATGCATAATAATTATGGAGGCATTTGACGTGATACTAATACCAGTTAAATTAGATAATGAAGACCTTAATTGGAAGTATTATGGCAACAACTATGCGGAAGTATAAATAGAATCGAAATGTAAACCATAATAATTTAAATAGAATCGAAATGTAAAAAACACTATGCGGAAGTATAAATAAATCAAAATTTTAAGAAAAAGGAATAAAACACCAAAATTGGAAGTATAATGGAAACAACTAAATCAAAATTGAAACAAAAGTACTGCAGTAATAAATAGGAAAACTAAAATAACCCGAGGATCGAGTTATTAAAATGTCAGATGGAGACAGTACATAGTTTAAAACAGATGGTAACAAAACATGAAAAACAAGTTCCCAACATTTCAAAACTACTACCATAATTAAGCTTTGAGGCGTCCATAGAACTTTTGCTTCTCTGATGTTGTCTGGAAACGACCATGTCCAAACTTGGAAGAGGTATCGATAAACTTGAGTTTGATATCCTCAAGAGCAAGACGAGAAGTCTGCTTAAGAAGGGACTGGCGCAGAGTAATAACCCTCTTCTTGGGACCAACACAGCCTCCCTTGATCATCAGAAAATCCTCCTTGACAATACCGTAGTGTGGGAAACCACCCATAGGTGTAATGTCTTTCTCAGTCCTGTTAACAAAAAAGGTTGGGTAAGTTTGGTTTTCATCTTGATAGAATAAAACAACATTTTTTTCTAAACTGAAATCTAATGCAAGTAACAACCATAAACACTGAATTGTAATCTATTGTAACCAATGAACAATCAGAGCATGTTACCCACCTATCGAACTCAGTCTGGGCATCATGGGTCTCCTCTCCAACTTTGCCGAGCTTGTAAATTTTCTTGTTCAGCTCAGTTCTGTGATGGTATCCGTTCTGACCAGCTCTGGCAACAGTGAAAGAAACTCTAGCAGGATGCCAAGCTCCAATACATGCAACCTTCCTCAAACCCCTGTGAGTCTTACGAGGAAGACGAGTAACACCCCAACGAGTAACAACACCTTCATAACCCTTACCCTTGGTCACTCCAATGATGTCAATCATTTCATCCTTCTGGAACACAGCATCAATAGGAACCTGCTTCTCAAAGAAACTGTATGCAAAGTCAACCTTCTGTGCGATGGTACCACCGTTGACTTGAATCTCCATGATATGGGCTTTCTTCTGCTTCAAACCCTTCATTTTCCTGATCTGAGATAAAGGTAAACATTTACATATTAGAAGACTGAAATATTTCTCCAAATTAGAACAATGTTTTTTAAAATTATCATTCAACTAAAAGACGTATTACTGTGTAAATATTCCTATTATGAAAATTGTTACATAATAATACAAAAACTATCTCAAAAATCAAGTTATGTGACAACAATTTCTTGTAACTAAACCATATGAATTGAGTCGTTGACCATACTGCCAAATATAAAAAATAAATACAATAGGAGTCAGAAATCTCGTGTGGAAGTGCCGCTCATAGCACCTAACTAGCGCTGCGTTTGCACAGATATTTCATCATTCTCATCTCACAAGAAACCAGAAATCATAACACGGACATTATTATGTTAACTGTTGAGATATATAGTTCAACCCACTGGTATCAAAATAGTGACTGAATAATCCAAAAATATCATCCAAAATAAAGTTCCACAACCACTGGTGACTAAATTTTTCTTAAGAGTTAAACTACCAAAAATAAAAAGCAACTGGATCAGAAATCTCATGTGGAAAATGCCGCTCATGGCACCGAAGTGCTGCGTTTGCACAGATATTTTCATCATTTTCATCTCACAAAGCAAAGATAAGATATAACAACAAAATCAGCATTATGTTCAGTTGCACAGTTCTGTTCAAAAAAGTTGTACAACTTCCTATATAATGAAAAGCCAAAGTGACAAATGTAGACAGCATATTCGGCAATTACCTGGGTGTGAGCCAACACACGGATAACAGTTGCATACTTCTTCAGTTTCTCAAGCTGGGTCTGAATGTTTTTCTTCCCCTCATCACTCTCATACTGCTTTGAGTACTTGCTGAAAGCCTTCTTCTTGGACTTGCACCAGTTCTTGTAGAACCTACGCTTAATTTCCTCACTCAAATGCTGAGTCCATACAGTGTTCAATGTTCTAAGACCACGGGGAGTTTTCACATAACCCACAACACCGACAACAACCATGGGAGGGGTCTCAATGATTGTCACAGGCTCACAAGTCTCCTTCTTGTGAAGCTCTGAGATAATAGGAAAAAAAATGTTAAAACATCTAAAAATCAGGGGAATACCTAATAATACCTACCTCAACAATAACACATTAGATTTCATGTAAATGTAAGAGAACGCAACATTGATAGCATTATAAAATGCAAAACCAGATTTTGCTGAAAATGAATTTTAGGGCTACAACTACAATTTTATTTTATTTTAATTTTGAAACAACACAGGACAACTACAATTAGAACAAGATTTACTTCAGTGATAAAACTAAACAAAGGTGATACATGAAACAGTGAACTTTGAAACATGTCATCTCAGGAAAGAATCAAAATTTCTTAATACATCACTAATAAACTAACATACAAAAATATTCATCAAATTCAGTAAGTAAATGAATCAAAGCTTGATGGGTATGTTACTTACTGGATCCTGGCTTCTCGACTTCTCTGACAATGTGGGTCATACCAGCCTTGTAACCCAAGAAGGCAGTTAGCTTGGGTGGCTTAGTTGGGTCATCCTTAGGGAAAGCCTTCACTGCATTAGTCAAATTCATACAACAACCAAGTCACATTTGAGATAGCATAAGTTATCAAGGGTTTAAAGAAAATTAATTAAATTTGATTATATAAACCTGCTCATATTCACAAAGGTTTTAAGCCAACTAATTAAATCTGACTAAACACATCAGCTCAAATGACTAATCAAAACACAATTATTCAACAGTCAACAGCATTCAAGGGCTTAGGTTTGTGAGGACAAATTATAAGATTAGATCCAATCAGTAAAACCAATATAAACAACAAAATGAATAAGAAAAAAGAGATACCTTTTCCTCTGTGACGAGCAGCACGCTTTCTTGGGAGAAATCCCAAAGAACCGTGTCTTGGGTGCTCGAACTTCCTGTGAGACATCTTCTTCCTCCTTCAAAGTTCAAACAACAACAAAATGAGAACGATGATACAATGTTTGAGGAATCAAAGATTGAAAGAATTGAGAATGGGAAAACAAACCTAAGTTGCTGCTGTTGTCTGCCGCTGCTACGCAAGTGAAGTGTACACAGACTCTAATAAACCCTAGTTATACTCATCTTGTTTTATAGACAGGGCTTTTGCTTTCTATGGGCCTTTTCATCTCTCAGCTGGGCTCTATCCATTAAGCCCACCATCAAAAACTTTCTTTCATTTGAAATAACGCATAATTTGTAGCCAGAAAGTTTTATTTCATTTGATTCATCACATTAAGTCTAGCCGAATAAAATGTCAAAATTAAAGCTTTGTTTTGATCGATGGAGATAAATCCTTGTGTCTTAGAGTTTGGTTAAGTACCGGTACTCTCTAGACAAAATTTGTCTAACATTTAAATTTATTTTATAATAAATTAAAACGAAAATTCTTTCAAAAAAAATTAAAACGAAAATATAACATATCATTAAATGATTAGATGATGAGTATATATTCAACCAAATCCACGGTACCATTGTGTTAACCTTATTAAAATTGGATGGAGTGACATGAAAAATAATGAAATTCATTCAACCTCACACCATTCTTTTCTTCAATTTTCATTCTTCCAATTTAGAGTGTATATAGTGGAATGGAATGAAATCTCTCAATCATATAATTACTCTTTTGCCTTTGTTTTTTATTTTTACGTTATTTATTCTCATTTGTTTCTTCTCTTGATCTTCTTTCAAGTTTCAACACATAAGTGAAGAAGCATATGACAACCACGTCTCTCATTCAGAGTTATAACTCATAAGTTGATGATATTCATTTATGTAAGAAGTGAAAACAAATGGTTATGATGAAGATCATTTTTTTTTTCTGTCAAAAGATGAATATCATTTTTTTGAAACATTTTAATTTTTTTAATGAAAACTTGCTAAAATCACTTTTGAAATGAATTTTATTTTAACTTACATAAAATATTTATTTAATTAAATAAAAATTATTCTCATGTATTCAAATTAAAATTCCAACAGGCATATGCGATTCTTCCAATACTTAAATAAATTGCAAACCTTAGAAAAGTGGTTAGAGTTTAATATCTCTAGATATTCTTTTATATATATATATTGACCAAAGGCAAAGTTAACTCATTTATTTAAAATCAACAAATACAAAATAGACGCTACATCATGAAAAATATGGATGTTAAAATGAAATAAGGAAGCTCTAGCAATACTTTGAGCAACCTTATTTGTTTGTCTTCAAACATACGATACTACAAAGTCGGGTCTACTAAGTAAGAGACTTCTACACTAAGACACAAAATCACCAAACTCAGAGGAGCATTGGTGGTGGCAAGAGCATCAGATAAAGATTTACAATTTGTTTCAAACAAGACAACATGCATTCTGTTCGATATGCCCCCTTTGATAGCTTCTAGCAAGCCAATGGTTTCGGCTTCTAGTACGGTGGCAAAGAAGTAGAAGTAATCTGATTTTCCGAGTACAAGAAGCCTCATATAGTATTTAAAGCACATATTATACCCCAAGATAGAATTGTTGTAGAAAGAGGTTACGCCCACATTACATTTCATCTTGCATGTCGGGGGGTTTGATCCAAGTATGAAGATGATTTCAAATGTGTACCGAAGGTTTTGCTCTTTGCATGCAACTTCGTTTGTTGAGTGTGTCCTTTGCTCGAGCGACAATCTACTCCTCCACAAACTCCGTAAGGTCATTGCAAATATAAATTGTTGATGCATTGACAACTTAAATAATTCGAAAAAGCATAGAAGTGAAATTGTTAACATAAATGAGCACATTTCAAAGTCTCAAATTAATATCATCAGAGCAACTCAAATAAGTTTAGAACGTAGTAATTAAATATAAGTTGTACACTAAACTCCAATCTTTCACTAACAAGAAAACGAAATTGCGATTGCTCTGTCGTTAGGGGCTTGTAGACATAGAAACGATTGACCAAACATTGTTAACAAGTTATTTGCGTTTTTTATTTTGTTAATCTTTTGTATTGAGTTGCGGTTCTAACAATACAATATGTACCAAAAGTTGTATATATCCAAAAGATGTATGTATAAAGCGATTGTATAACCCAAATTATAAAAGGTCTAATTTCAAAAACAAATATAATTTCAAATTTCTCTTTAGGCCTACACATGTGTTAGTTGACCCTGGTTCAAAGATCTCAAGTAATCCAAGTAGTGGGAAAATATTTGAGAGCAGGACATAGATTTTCATGGCATGAAGGAAACATGGATTCCGTGGAGATATTGAAGGACAAAGAAATGACCTTCACTCTTTAAGTTTGTCAACTTCACTACCATTTTTCTTCAATTAAAAATGTTTCCCCCCTCAATGAAAACATGAGACATAGAATTCTGAATTAAGTGGACAATTTTCCCTGTAGAATATGCATGTTAGGAACTCTCTTGATATTATTATCTCTCTATTTTTATTTTTATTTCGTGAAAACACTTGATATTAATCTTGTTGGCATGTTTGAGACAAGTTGCAATTTTGCCCCAAAAAGGTTTTACTGGAATTTTATGCTTATTACGCAAGTCACAACTTATGCTTAGGACAAAACACAAACTCATCGCAAGTTGCTGCATTGCTAAATATGAATTTTCATTGTCACAACGAGTTTGCTGAAATTATAGCTAGTAACTGTGGTTTTACAAAAGATAGCTGAAATCACTGTGATTTTATAATTTTTACAAAGGCTACAATATGTAGTTTTTGCAAAATCACGCTGGCTTGCCATGATTCTCCCAAACTCACCGCATATCCAAATTGAATTAAGCCTATGTGTGGTTCCTTGGCGAGATTTCCTTATTTTCCCAAAACCACGTCAAGATTTCTGCGATAGTTTTTTTTTTTTT
>Ga0228710_1012464_pt1 | contig 10528 bp, 4 predicted proteins | sample MedpolnodulmetaG_FD_177995 | JGI IMG/M metagenome (GOLD analysis project Ga0228710, IMG submission 177995) | Root nodule microbial communities from Medicago polymorpha collected in Santa Monica, California, United States - pink nodules | ecosystem: Host-associated > Plants > Roots > Nodule... | reverse complement strand
AAAGTAGAAAATTGTAGCACATGCAAAGTTGGCAGAAATTATAGCACCCCCGAGAAATAGAGACTAAAATTTTAGCACTTGAGAATAATGGCATAAAAAAAATATCATGTTTGTTTTGTTATGAAGATTCTCGCAATTTCTTAGATAATAAATATCACCAATAATTTTATAATTAGTGTGACACATTATTAGGAACAAAGGGCCCAAAAAAATTTCTTTGCCACATTATTAGAAACAAAAAGCACAATTTCTTTAGAGGGAGGATGTATATAGAAATGTATGTTTAATATGGGAGTATATATAGCAAATCTCAACAAAAGGGCCAAAATATTAAGGGCCTGTTTGATTCAGTTTTACAAAACAGTTTTTTAGTTTTTAAAAATTTCAAAACAAAACACCTGTTTGATAATACAGTTTTGCAAAAGTATTTTTCAAAACTGTTTGCTAAATATCAGTTTTAAAAACTAAAAAAGTAAAACAGCTAATAGTAGTTTTGCTTTTCAATTTTCATGGCTTTTAGTTCTCTAAAATGAAAAAACAGAAAACAGGGAGAAGAGAAACTTTTCAATAATGGCAATCCTGTAAATACTTGCAACATTTTCTTATTTTTTCTCAATCATTCTCGTTTAGAATTGCATAACGCAGTACCTGTCAAATTCTTTTGCCAAACTAGTTTTTTCCTTCACACTTCTCCAAAACAGTTTTTAAAATTGAGATTACCAAACAATTTTTTTTTTTGAGGAATAAACAGAATTTTTGTTAGTTTCTTCTTCAAAACAGTTTGCTAAAACTAATTTAAAAAACAGAATTTAAAAACTAAAAATCAAAACTCTTTCAAACAAGCCCTAAACAGTTCGACCCATCATCGTTTATTTGACAAATCAGTAGTCAAAATTTGGGCCTCTTGATGAAATTTGCGAAATATACTGGGATAAACCAAGTCTTGCTATATGCACCCCTCCTTTAAAATTATTTTTTTGGGCCCCCTACGGGCATGGGCCCTAGGCCGTCGCACCCCCGACCTATGCCTAGGGCCGGCCCTGGCTGTGGATGATTATGATGTTACTAATAACGATTGATCAGAGATCTTTTCTTTTCTTATTTTCATTATTATTGTTTTGGTAACCCATTTGGGGTTGGTCTAATGGTTAGCTTGGGATCTTGGAGTTTGCTCCTCCAGAGGTCTCAGGTTCGATTCCCTCTGGTGCCAATTCTAGTTGGCTAAGTCCATACAGAGCTTGCTCTGGCTTTAATCGGGGCCCCCGCAAGTGGGTGGTGAGATTGGTCCCCTCGGATTAGTCGATTCTTGGATCGGATACCGAGTTTTAAAAAAAAAATTATTATTTTGGTCTAGGGTTTCATTCATATAGCATAACAATTTAACATATACAAGACTTGTTATTACGATTATTTTTCTTCAAAAAAAAAAAGAGTCAATGCATAGACTGTCTATATTTTGCAATGTCTATCCATCTCACAATTCCTATGCCCTAATCAGACCTATATTGGTTTTTGTCCTTGCCTTGAATCTTTAGAAAGTTCTTAGGATTGGATTGTGTCTCAAATTTAACATGAGTTATGATACATAGACACTCTTAGGTGGCAATAAACTCATTGACACCCATATAAAAATCTGACACGTGGTCATGTGGACCCCACACAAGCACACTTTCTCTTCCTCTTCTCTCTTCCTAGTGTATGAGATGTACAAAGGTGTATAAGAATAAGGGTGTATATGTATCATTTTTCATTTGACATTGAACCTGTTAGGAGTCTCAGACAGAATAATAATTACTTCGTAAAGAATCTCAAACCTCAAAGAGAATAAAACTTCTAAGGATGCAAGGGTTTGATTTTTATTTTTTTTAACTTCAAAATTTATTAGAAAATGAGAAAAGTACAAAGAGTACTAAACCACAATTTCGGAAAAGTACAAGGGGTACTCGCCCCGTAAGGTAACAATTGCTCTACTTCAAAAAATTAGACAAAGAAGAGGGTTTGAATATCATTCGTAATACAAGCATACCTCCTATTTTCCTATCTATAAACCACCTCCAAGAGATGACTTTGATGGCCTCAACAATCTCTTTCGCCTCGAAACTCTTAGAAGAAAAAATAACTTCATCCCGAGCTTCCTAACTTTTTCGAATTGTTGCATGTCAAATAAGCGTTAAGACCTTCCAATACTTTTTTTTACAAAATATGAGGATGAAAAGTAGTCAAGGAGGGAAACAACATTTCCGGATAAAATCATACCCGTTCTGATCCATTTAAAAATGGAATACCAAACCTTCCGACGAAGCTGCATCTACAAAACAAATAATCATCCACCTCTTGTTTCCGCGGGCACCACACACAATCTGTGTTGGGTCACGAGGGGAGTCAAGGGAACTGTCCACGTCGAGGCTAGTACAACCACACAAATGAGAGAGACACCACACTCTTACCCAGAACCTTAAGGCAATGGGTTTATGGGTCCTCTTACTTATAAGGTGTTCAACATTTACTTTTCTATCCGATGTGGGACATATAACTCACACTTGCACACAACAATCTGAAGACACGCCCTCCGACAACACTTCTCTTCTAGATAAATTTGAACGACATGTACTATCTATTTTTTATAATGAATCATTGGAGCAAAACTTTGAAGGATCCACATTTTTCAGTTATTAATATAATGCAACAACCGTGGGAGCCAGGTTAGGTAGCTTTATTGTTTTAGTCTGGGGTTAAGGAGGGGAGCTTCTGAGCTAGGTTAGGTTTGACTTTAATTTAACATATTATTCTATGATCGAAATATCCCACAATGATCTAATCTTCCGTGGAACAAGCACCTCTAGGGAGCATCTGGTGGACAGCATACAATTTTCTTCTGGAAATTAGTTCCTTAATAAGAATCCTAGCCACCCATATTCCTTTTATGAGTGGGAGGTTGCATGACTCCTAGTAGTTGGTAGTGGCTGATAGGACGATCGGCCACCATTTGTGTTTCCCTTGTTAGTTAATGGCTTTTTTGGTTTTTGCATTGTGCTACTCCTACTTTTTCAATACTTCTTGTACTCAATATTGTAGGTTCCTCTATATTTATTTTTTTTGAATGATTCACTTTTTTGTAAGAGTTTTTTTACTCTTGTTTTTCGGAACCTAATATTTTTATTAATGAATTAATAGTTTTTCCATTTTTCTTTCCAAATCTTCTTCCATGACATATTTTACCTAGCTAGGCGAAGTTGATTGAGTGACTTTGCTATTGATTTTTCTAGTTAAGCTTGAGTAACTTTGCTATTTATTTTTCTAGTTAAGATTCAATACTTTCTAAGATTGTTATTTTTGTATGGAGGTTGTCTATAATAAGATTATCACTAAGAATAACTTATTCAAAAGGCGGGAGTGTCTAATATTGATTCAGTCCAACGATGAGGGTTACTTTTTTTGTTGTTGTAAATTTTAGTAAAATATTATGTTTTAGACGTAAATAAAATATTACATTTGTTTCCCATTTTCTATCAATGTTAATTTTTTATTTAAAATTGTAGGAGTATATATTTATACCATTTTTAGAGATCTAGGTTAACCGAGGAATGTTACTAGCTCGAATGTTCTTAGCTGTATGTGTATGGGCGGTTTGAGGGAGTGACAAACAACACCTCTTTTATGTGTTTAGTGTCCAATTTTTTCTTAGCGATGGGTATAATTTATTTATTGATGGTGTGGAGTTAGTACCATAAGTTTCAATCTTTGGCAACAACACTTCTCTTAATGCCATTTTTTTAGGAAGCCAAATTTTACTAAAAGCACTACCAAAGCACAAGTGAGTGTAAACATATATAAAACAAAAAGGATACAACCACAATCATAAGACTTAGAGGTGTAAATTTAAGTGGCCATTTTTTTTTTTGAATGGGAGCACCAAATATTTGGAAACTTTACGGACCTCATTGGGGATTGTCAAGTGAGCACCGGTAATAACAAAATGGACTTGGGAAATTGATCATTCAGAAACTTTCTCAGTCAAATCTTTGTATGAGGCACTTTCTAAAGAATCTTCGTGAATATACGTTGAATGCTGCCATGAGAAGAGCTTTGAGAGCTAATTAGGGAAGCTTTGCCCCGCCCAAGGTCCAAATGTTTGCTTGACAATTATACTCTCCTAATATTATAAGCAAAAATTATCATTTTAGATTCATTCATTAAATGATGTAAATGGTCTATAATAAACATCATATACATCATTAATTGAACGAATCTAAAATGTAGATTTTTGCTTATAATACTAACCGGAGGCTGTAGTAATTACATAAATCTTGTTAAAAGCGGGGTGCTTGATGGTGGGAGAATGGTGTATTGTGTGCTACCGGGGGTATTAGAGAGAGAGGACCATCTTTTTTTGTACTTGTGACATAGCTTGTCTTGTTTGGCACAATATTTTCAAGTGGGTGGGAATGGGGTGATTTTGCCGATAATTATTTTGTCTCCTTCACTTTCAGTAAAAATTTAATGTGATTTGAAGACAACTTTCATGACAACAGATTGGTTCATGTGGACGTTGAGAAATAAAGCTATTTTTTAAGATGATTTTCAATCGTCAAATAACATTTTCTTGGCAATACATAATTTTACTAGCTTAGGAGATAGACTTGTGTCCAAACCACCTACTTCATCACAATCTTTAGAAGAAGGAATGAACTCTCTAAAGGTTAGATAAAACTCAACGGTGATGGTGCTTGCAAATGAAATGGAAATTATTCAGGCTGTGGTGACCTTTTTCGCAACTCATGGGAGATAGATAAAAGATGCATTAGAAAGATTGGAGTGTGTGACGTCCTTCAAAGTGAATTTTAGGAATTTACCTTGGTTTATGTGAGCATATTCCACAAATCATTGTGGAAAATGCTCCATAATTTCGATTAATATGGTTACGAATAAATGCAAGTTTAGAGGGGGTTTTCCTAGGTTGATGTATCAACCACCGTTTGATTGCGGATTAGTGTGTCTAATTTCGATATACTTAGAGGGAGGAAAATTGTTTTGTTGATTGGTTGGATAACTTTATCCTATTTTAGACTGTCTAATGAGCTCCATAAACTTTTTTTTGTTATGATATTGGATTTGAATGTCTGAGAGTGTTCGACTAATTTCTTAATTTTTTTAATGAGTCTTTAGTAGTCTTGTATAAAATAAAATCAACAAAATGATCATAAGGGTGTTTATATTTTAAACCAATCCAAATCAAAACGAAAAATTGTACCAAACACACGTAAAAGACATAGAATTTAAAATTATTAAATTTTCTTTTGTGAAAACCACTATGATCGAATATTTTCAAATTTGAATTCCCTTTTCAACTAAAAAACAAATCACACCGCACATATAGATTTGAATACTTTTTTTTAGGGAAAGTTTGAATACTTATTTATATTTCATTAATATGAGATATTACATTAATCTCTCATTTTTAATTTTTTTTTATAATAATTAATAGTTGAATTCATTGTTTCAAATATAATCATTAGTTGGTATTCCATAATGTTGATTTTTATCATTTTTATGCTATATCTCTAAAATAAAAAAATGATTTTTATGCTATATTTTCTTATCATACATGTTACTCTACTATAACTTTATAATAAACTTTATAATATACTGTAAATATTTAGTAAACATTTTTACAATTATAAATTCAATCAAATCTATAACCAATCCAATTTAAATTATGTTTAATTGGATTGGATTTGATTGAATTTTTAAAGTAGTCATTCAAATCAATTTAAAGTGCATATAATTTTAATCATTAGATAAGATAGTTTCCTACTTCAAATAACAGATAGGATAAAGTTGATGTCTTTTCAACGGTTAAAGGCTAGTATGATTGCTTTCGCCTACAGTTACACCAATCAGTGACGACACCATTTATCTTGCATGGGTGTTTTGTCGTAACTTGATTTGTTTCTTCTTATTATTTCATGCTTATTTGCTGAGGTATCAGTAATGTGACTCTGTATAAACTTCTGGGTGGTTCTCTTCTGCACACCTTGTGCGAGATGAATAACTCACTTTAATATATAATATTCCATTTTAACTTATTCAAAAAAAATATAATTTCCTACTTTAAAAGGAATCTCAAAATTGATAGTTCAATCCATCGTAAACACTCCTAATTTCAACTGCATCACAAACTACTCTATGAATCTCAACGTTCACGTATCAAAAGGCTACCTTTAACACTTTTTGCTTACACGAGGATTACACTGTTTAAAAAAAAATAAAGCCTAACTTACCTGTTTAAATTAATTTTTTGGATTTTGGACATCGTGTTTACACAACACTTTTCCAATCTACAAGCCAAATGAGTGATACACTCTGTAATCCAACTGGAAGCAATTTTCATATTAAAAATAATCAGTCAAAAGCTTTAAAACTAATTAAGTTGCCTCCAAAGCAAACATGGTAAAGTATGGTTAAAGAAGTTATGATTGTTTTATTATTCTTGATCAAATATTTAGGCAACGTTTGCTGCATTTTACTTTCAAATTATTCAGGACAGTCTTATATTTTATAGTATTATTCAGGATAGAAAAAAAAGGATAACACTTTTTAGTTTTTTTAATTATTATTTTAATTTTGGTACAAAGTGCATAATTATTAAAGGTAGCCTTTTTGGTACAAAGGATGACAGTTTTTAATTGTTTTTTTTATTTTTTGGGAGAAATACTATTTGGTTGGGCATAATCGCGAAAAGAAAAAAAATTACTTAGACACACACATAAAATTATATAATATTAATTTTTTCTTTTTTCTTTTTCTACTTTTTCCCTTTTATGTGTGTTTAAATATTACGCACAAACTATGACGATGCAAGATCTTCTCGGTTTTAGGAGTTTTGTAGGTGAAAATTTTGAAAGGCTGGTTCTATGTTTTAAAGTAACCACCATAGAAATATGTTAAGAAACCACTATAAAAATATAATTTTGAAATTATGCATTTAATATCTTAAAAATTTAAAATATCTAATCAAGACGGTTGTTCTTTAGACATCTATATTGATTGTTCTCAGGCACCCACCGAACAACAACTAATTATCGTTCAATACTTTTAAGATCGGTTATGACACTTTTTAAATCTATTCATCCGATTTAAAAAGTGTTATGAATGGTAGTTAAGTGTCGTCCAACTTTCCTAGGTGCCTAAAAAACAATTGTTTTTTTTTTTGAATAGGCTAAAATGGAATATATTAACAGCATAAATTGTCCTTCCTAACACAAGGTGTGCCAAAGAAAAACAAAAGAGTCTGAACAATATTTACAAACTGGGAAAAGAAAAAACAACAAAAATAAAATCGAAAGAAATAACAAATTATCTGGTACCCAACATTACGAGGGGACTAAGCCACCAACTATGGTAATTGAGAGAGAACTGAGCAAATTTCTCCTTCAACCACAAGAAAGAAAGTGACTTTATTTTGTCCACAATCCGCGTATCGAGCAGTCTTTAGCGTTGAAAATTCTGTTATTTCTTCCTTTCCATATTTCCCACACAGTAGCAGACCAAATGGCGATTCAAATAGTGAGCCGCACCTGAGGTCCACCACCACCTAAACAGAATTGAGTAAAATGATATGATACATCTAGCGGGGCGGCGGTGGAAAAACCAATCCAACAGAGAATATAGTTCCAAACCGTACTAAAGTAAGAGCAATGTAAAAATAAATGATTAATAGTTTCCGGAGAGCCGAACCTAGTAATACACAGGCAAGAATCAGAATTAAGAACATTACGTTGCAACAAGTTATCTCTAGTTGGCAGTCTATTCCGAAACAGACGCCAAGCAAAAACCACAACCTTCAAAGGTACATTCTTTTGCCATAGCATCTTCATATCCACCGGAACGACAGCAGGAAGCTGAGCAGTCTGACAGTTGTAAGCACTACGAACAGTGTAAGCATTAGATTTTTCCAAATTCCATATCCATATGTCTTCCTTGTCAACCTGCAAAGTCACATTTTGAAGTAATAAACATAGTTCCCCCACTTGCTCCTCTTCCCACGCAAACAGACTCCGCCTCCACTTCCAAGTCTCACCATTCTCACCCCAACCCAACTGAAACAAATCAAACACCGACACCCATTTATCCACCGGCAACTCAAACAACCTGCTAAACCTTTCCCTAAAGGACACCCCACCCACCCACAAATCCGACCAAAAATAAATATGTTTCTCATTCCCCACTGAACTACTGACATGAGTACTAAACCACGCCTACCTACGCAAGGCAGCAATGGTACGCCACCAAGCTGAGGCAACAATTGTTTCTAATCAATATAAAGTTTATTTTCAATTTCTTTTATATCGCCTTAGCTTGTGTTATTAGGGTCCAAGTTAGCATGACCCTATTTTAAAATATATTTGATATTTAAAAAAAGAAAAACAAAATCAAAAAGCAACATAATAAATAATCATATAATATTTCAATCACACTTAATTGATTTTAAAAAACTTTTATAGTCTCTGCAACTTGAAATAGACAAATAAATTCTTCCTTCTGAAACCCTCCATCCACATATACTTTTACACAATTCTATATAACTCGGTTTTATAGCAATTTATCGAAACTCTGATGTTTTTGCATACTACTAGACTATATAATGGATAAAAAAAAAATCTTGATCAAATACTACTCTAATAGCAATCTCTAGTTTAGAAAATTTTGATTGTATTTTAAAGAAGAAAAAAAAACTGGATTGTACAGACTGAATATCACAAAACTTATTTAGATTATACAAAAAAAGTATAACCAAGGGCTCCAAGTACGAATTAAATGCAAAGACATTTGATATATTATTACGCGAATTCGAAGATGCAATTATCCACTTCTTAGCGCTTGGTTAGCAAATCCCTTGATGAGATACCGTAAATTGGTTAGCAAATCCCTTGATGAAATACCGTAAATATAATCCAATACACCGGACTAAACCTTAGATGAACAATTTAGACTTGGATCAGAAGGCACATGCCGTACTGTAGATTAATTAATAATCACAGAATGTCACATAGTAAGATTAAGTCGGTTACTGAGTACCCTGTATTCACAATACCAAATTTATACATACATAGATAGAAGAAAACGCTAAATTTTCTTGATTTATGGTAAACATTGGATCTTTAAAAAGAACCATTCTCGTGGCTAGAGCATTAGGATTTAATGAAACCCCAAATTCAAGTAGAGGTCACATGGAAAGCACGTTGCTTACAACCCAAGTCATAGCGTAATTTAGTCTTTAGAAGGATGTTGAAAGTGCATTGGTGCATGTGAACAGCTCCATGCCTCACTCTTCCGTCACACGGTGCCTTAATGTATGGATTATATTATTATAGATTTTTAAATCTTTTTCTTCATTTGAAACCCATTATTCTACAATTATTCTACAAGTTTTCTTTCTTAATTTTTTATTACACCATTATGATGTGTGGTCGGTTATTGCAACTAGGAGGACAGTGTGTACTGCTATATAAGCAGCAAGATGCAATAAGTTTCTAACCAGTGCTATACCTACACAATAAGCTTAGTATTATACAAAGAGCAAGAGTTGTTTTGCCCTAATGGGGAGACTTATGTATGTGGCTTTCCCACTACTAATAGCTTTTGCAGTGTTGAGCTTGTGCCATGGAGTGGCAGCAGCAGCAGCAACTCATCCAAAGCCAAAGTTGCAGTGGCATTACTATCACAATGTATGCCGCGACGCAGAGGTGTATGTCCGGCACCAAGTGAAGATTCACTGGGATCAAGACAAAAGCATTACTGCCAAGTTACTACGCTTGGTTTACTCCGACTGTTTCGTCAATGTATGTCCCCACTTTTATAGTTTGGTACTAGTTGGTCTTTTCTTTTCTCCATTTTTCAATTTTTTAAGCTAAGAAAAAGACATCCTGTGAGGATAATGGCTGAAAGAAACTTTTAGGTAGTAGGACTAGGAACAACTAAAGGACAGGTTACAAAAACAGCAGACCCTTGAAGCTAAAATATATGCAAGTTGAACTAAAAAATATACAGTTGAAACTCGAACACTCTTGTTGTTCTATCTAAATTCAGTTGTTCAATTTAACTTAGTATATAGAGTTCATGAGGTTTAAAGCATAGGATTCCATTTAAACTTGCCATTCTAAATGAATAGGTTTTGTTTTTCTTTCTCCTGAAACTTAAATCGTTGTTTCGTGGCATAGGGTTGTGATGCATCAATACTGCTTGATGAAGGACCAAATCCAGAAAAAAGAGCACCACAAAACCGGGGGCTTGGAGGATTTGTACTAATTGACAGGATCAAAACTGTTCTGGAATCACGATGCCCTGGAATTGTCTCTTGCGCTGATATACTCCATCTCGCAGCTAGGGATGCTGCTAAAATGGTATTCTTTCAACTAGTCTACTTACAATTTCCTTCAGTATCCCCTCCGCAAAAAATTAAAAAAAAAACAAAAAACAAAAAAAAATCTTCTCTCAAGGTTGGGGTAAAAGTTAAAAAAAAAAAAAA
>Ga0228710_1012462_pt1 | contig 10530 bp, 7 predicted proteins | sample MedpolnodulmetaG_FD_177995 | JGI IMG/M metagenome (GOLD analysis project Ga0228710, IMG submission 177995) | Root nodule microbial communities from Medicago polymorpha collected in Santa Monica, California, United States - pink nodules | ecosystem: Host-associated > Plants > Roots > Nodule... | reverse complement strand
AGGGAGACAGAGAGAAGATGATAGAAAACAATTATACTGGTTCCTCCTACAATCTAGGAGTAGTCCAGCCCCCTTGCACTTCCAACGATTCTTCATAATAATCACAACTAATTACAATCGCTCAAGCACATAACCAAGAGACTTCCTATGCTCAAGCACACAAGCAAAAGACTTCCAAATGCTCAATCATAGCTGAAAGAGACATTTAAGAGTTTACAAATATAAAGTTTTCTTACACTTGATATATAATCAGAGGTGTAAACAAATACAACATATAACAGACTCTACAGACTTAGAATTTCTAAGATATGAACTTAGTAAGATATTCTTAACTATTCTAATGCTCTTTTGAATTTGACAGAGTAAGGGCGCATTTAAAATTGTAGAGTCTTGTTCATATTCTTCAAGTCTTTAGCTCCTTATATATGGAAGGATTTTAGAGACGTTGGAGAGTGTAAGCGCATTAAGAACCGTTGAGAAGCTTCAAATCAAAGATGTTGGAATGTTGCCTGATATGGTTAATGTCGTTTGAAGGGACATTCGAAATCCATTGCTGCAAATAGAATTATCCTTTTTATTCTTTTTGTCCTTGACTAAGCACGTGATCCAGAAGAAGACAAATTGTACTATTGAAAGTGACTCTTGTCAGAAGAAGACAAATATGACTAGGATTCTAGGTCCCTTAGAGTCTGGATGTCACGAAGTTTGGGTGACTCTAAGTCTGAGTGACTTAGAGCCTTATTTTCTTGAGTATGGTCTTCACTTGCTTGACTTTCGATTGACCTTTCTTCATATCTTATACCAAGTTTTTTAAATTCTCTTGTGCTTCTGATGCTCTTATACATGTTCAAACCTTGTTAAATTTTAACCCAAAATCATGCATTCTTGAACATATATTAGCATATCTAATTGTTCTTTAATATTTTGTTATCGTAAAAACTTTAAAGGCATTCGACAAATCCAATTTCGTTCCAACAATTTTTCCTCTAGATGACTTGCGTATTTCAAGATGTATGCTACCATATTAGGTAGGCTAGAACATTCCCTTCTTAAATTCAATTTTCAATCAACATTCCTATGTACCCCTCTGTTTAGGAAGGCAAATTGATTTGGAGGACAAAAGAAAATGGTGAGTACTTAGCTCATAATGCTTATCGCTTGTGTATGCAGGAATTACTTGATATAAGCCATTTTAAAGTGAGTGGCCAGTTGGATTTGATTTGGAAACTCAAAATACCACCTAAAGTAAAGAATCTCATCTGGCGCATCTGTAGGAACAGCCTCCCAACCCATGAGAGACTTTAGGATAAAGGTGTAAATTGTCCAGCAAATTGTGTTTTGTGTGAGAATAATGAAAAATATAGTTTGCATTTGTTTTAATTTTGTCCAAGTAATCGCAAATGTGTGGAGTATGTCCTCATCTTATAACTCGTTCAATACATTTATTAATCAGGGCCGTCATGGCTCAGATTTAATATTTAAGCTACTACATGTTTTATCACGTGAAGATGCAACATCCGCCTCTTGCGTTTTATGGAGTATTTGGAAGCAAAAGAATAATAAAATTTGGAATGATGTAATCCATGCACAACCTTAACTCTTTGATTGGAAAGCAGCGCATAAGGTAAGTCAGACTACAACCACTCTTTCATCATATATAAGAAATGTGAAATGGATAAAGCCAGATTCAAATGTATTATTGACATGTCTTTCTCTAATCATAACAAAAGAGTTGGATTAGAAATGTGTATAAGAGATGATACATGTGCTTTTGTGCAGGCAAAACCTGAATGAATTAGTCTCATGTAACATTCATATTGGAGAAGCATCATGTCTCTTATCGGCTTTAGAGTGGGTGGATGAACTCAATTTTGGATATGTTGACTTCAAGCTCGATTCTAAAAAAGTGGTAGATAGTTTTGTGTCCCGTAAGCATATGTAACTGAATTCGAGGCTATTATTAATCATTGTAGAGCTCTTTTTAGTCATTTTATGAAAACTCCAATGTAGAGTTTAAAGGGGACAAACAAATGAGGTTGCCCATGAACTAGTTAAGACGGTCACATTATTAGTTAGTTTTCAAATCTTGATTGATATACCAAATTATATTGAACACATTTTAACTAAGGGATAATTTCACCGACCTCCCCTGAGGTCTCTTTAAATAACACAAACACCCCCTGTAATTTTATAGTAGACACAAACCTCCCTTAAGTTCTTTTAAAATAGATAGACACCTCCCTTTGAGACTTAACAACAACTTAACACTGTTAGTTTTGAATTTTTATAACTAAAAGGGATAAAAATATTACTGTGAACAATATAAACAACAATACTCACGATACTGATTTTATAAACACAACCAAATCGCCTATACCAACAATAAAAAAAAAAAAGTGTTGTAAACACAGCCCTATCTACGAACCCAAATACTAGAACCTTCGGCAAATGGATTCTATAAAAAATAATTGTTGTCATGAAATTCTTTGTATAAAGAAATTAGGTGTAAATTTAGATGAAAATACATGCTATCATAAAAGTGGGTGCTAAGAAATTGTGTTCTTAGATTTTACCCAAATCCTATGATTTTGGTGATGTCGATTATGTGGACAGCACCATTCTCTTTCACAAACGAAGCACATGAGAATAGAACAAATTTGGTTGATGAAAACTTTATGGCGGAAGATAGTGCAAAACATGTATAAAAGTTTGAGTTTTTATTTTTATTTTCGAACGCCAGTTTAACACCGTAACAGCAAAGGGAAGTTAGTGTTATTTGTGAAAATAGAGGGGGTGTAAGTGATGTATTAACATACCTTGAGGGAGGTGAGTGTAATTTGCCCTTTAATTAATGATATAAGTTAAGTTTTTACATAAAAAAAAAATCAATAACACATGGGTGACTACATAGATACTTTGACCCTACCATTTGGTTCAGGTTTCGACCGCTATGTATAATAGTTGCTTGCAGAATATACTTTTGATTTACCTAAAGAAAAGCATTTTGAACCCATATATTTTTTAGTAAAAATTTAGGATGAAGGGTGACACCCTGGTCTAAAACAAAAAAAATCCTTCAAGTTCAAAGAACAATACAAATACATTTATATTTTCTACCCTTAAATGCATTAGTGGTGCTCAAACCCATGACAAGTGAGACTTGTGCCCATCACTTACACACATATAAAAAAAAAAAAAAATCTAGCAACTCACCTTCTAACACACACTTTTCAACACACTCTCTTTGATTGGTTAATATTCATATGGGACCCACCAAATTATGTGGGTCCCATATAAATTTGGTGGGTCCTATATGAATATTAACCAATCAAAGAGAGTGTGTTAAAAAGTGTGTGTTAGAAGGTGTGTTGCTAGCATTTCAAAAAAAATTGTGTTAAAGATTGCCTCCAAGACATTTTTTTAACCATTCCACATTAGGAAATTATTTTATTTTTAAAAATCAAATACTACAATTTCTGATGCATTAAATATATAATTTTTCATAAAAACCTACTAGTCATAGTTTTTAAACAGTACCCCTGAAACACTCGTTATCATTTCTCATTAAAATACACATCATTTAATTATTCTAAAAGTGTATACTACTTTTTTATTTAGGAATAGTTATTTTTTTATAATTATAATTTCTCTATATAATATTGTGTCAAATGTTGGTACTTGGTAACAACCACTTATACCTGATCGTACTTACCATAATTATAAGTAAAAGTTTGTTCTGTACTTTTGAGGAGGTGAAAGTGATAACTCATTATCAATAATATATATCTTCTTTTAAAAGAAAAAAGAAAGAAAAAAAAAATCACCAATCACAATCACATGGCAACAACCCAAACCGAACCAAAGAAGATCATAATCGACACCGATCCTGGAATCGGTAAATACACTTTTAGATTTCAATTTCTTATTCACTCTGTTCCTTTGTTTTTTTTCTTTTCAAATTTCATGTTTCTTTGACTTTGATCATAATATTGTAATTGATTTTTTGTGTGTAGATGATGCTATGGCAATATTCCTTGCTCTAAGATCACCAGAAGTTGAAGTTATTGGACTTACTACTATCTTTGGAAATGTTTATACTACTCTTGCTACCAGAAATGCCTTGCACTTGGTATTTTTTTTTGTTTTTTGTTTTGGTTTGATAGCTCTGTAGCACCGACACTTTTAATCGAAGATGTGTCTGATGTCTGACTCGTGTCTTGCAATAGTTTTATTTGATGAAATTTAGTTTTGAGACTAAATTTGCATTTGTGTAGTTGGAGGTTGCTGGAAGGACTGATATACCAGTGGCTGAAGGATCTCATGTGACTTTAACTGTAAGTTTGTAAGAATAACAACTCATATATCTACTTTGATATTTCCTCTGGTTACTATTATAAGCAAAAAACAACATTTTAGTTGATGTATCTTATATCAGATACATCAACTATTCAATGAACCTAAAAAGTAATTTTTTCTCTCTCCTTATAATAGTGACCAGAGACAGCTGTATGTTTTTAAAATAAGGTTAGAGGTTTTTGATATCTATGCGACTGTAACGCTACCACGGTCATCTGATAGCTAGCATCAACAGTTCAGATTGAAAATGTGTCCCGTGTCACAGTGTCAGGACTAACGTGGTTACAATCAATCATTTCATTTTCTCAAATTATTACTTACTGGTGTTAATGTGTCAGTTTCGGTATTGTTGTGTCTGAGATTGTGCTTCACAGGCTGTTGTGGCTATATTTTACAACGATTCTCGGAAATATTAATGATCCAATAATCATCATTTAAAACCTTGATTATATCTGTGCAATGGTTTTTCCAATATCTGACTACATAAACTGCTTGTTGAAATCTCTATATTCCTTCCAAATGTATACAGAGATTTTGACTTGAATAATTATGGTAATCCATGTTATGTTTACAGAAAGGAACAAAACTTCGCATTGCAGATTTTGTCCATGGTGCAGATGGACTTGGCAACCAAAATTTTCCACCGCCAAATGGGAAACCCATTGAAGAATCAGCTGCTTCTTTTTTGGTTAACCAAGCAAAAGCCAACCCTGGAAAAATCACCGTCGTGGCATTGGGTCCTCTTACAAATATTGCTTTGGTATGTTATGTCCGCAATGTCCAATTTCTCATTTTCGTGTTTTCTCTTCATACTTTGTTTCATGCCAAGGTTATTTTGGGCAGGCTATACAGATGGACCCAGAATTCGCTAAGAACATTGGACAGATCATTCTGCTTGGTGGATCTTTTGCAGTAAATGGCAATGTGAATCCAGCTGCTGAAGCAAATGTAAGTATTTCTATTTTGTATTCAATTTCTTAATATAAATTCCATTAAAATTTTTTATATCAGTCGCTGCTTGATATATCTATCTAACTCTTCAATTGGATTTGATTCCAGATATTCGGTGATCCAGATGCTGCAGATGTTGTGTTCACAAGTGGCGCAGATATACTCGCAGTGGGAATAAATGTCACTCACCAAGTCGTATTGTCAGGTACCGCTTTGTCAATTCCCATGCACTTATTTTTTTCTATACTTGTGTAGGCATTTTTTTAAGTGAATAATCATCTCTTGATATATCTTATGTGTTTGACATAATTCTTCAACAGATAATTTAATTTGCTTTTCCTTTCAGGATTTATGCATCATGTTCCAGCAATACTGTATGCGACTATTTTAAACTTTTATATTTAAAATAAATAAAGTTTTCAGATCAACAGATTTCATAGATGTCTCCCTAACTAAAGTAGTATTTTCTCAATACCTTTGATTAATAGCTAAAAATTTAGGAAAAATGGGGAGTAGAGATGAGAATTAGAATCTGTTTTTTTCTAAGGTAGCATAATATGTTTACCCTGAATCTATCTGTAGCATTTTTCTTTTGTACATGATGTTGTTCTCATTTATCATGGTTCTCACTTGTTTTGTTCTGTTAAATTTGTTCCGGTATACGCTGATCCGAAAAAATAAAATGACTAGGTTCTGATCGAGAAAAGTTGGCTAGTTCAAAAGGAAAGTTTGCTCAATACTTGACCCAAATCTTAGAGGTGTATTTCTCTTATCATCATGACGCATACAACACCAAAGGTTAGTCTTCATACTGCATCAAAGAATTGGGAGAGACCTAATCATCTGAATTACTAATTATAGATCTTGGATGCAGGAGTTTACCTTCATGACCCAACAACGTTGCTTGCTGCTGTTGATCCTTCACTATTAACTTGTACGGAGGGTGCTGTTAGAGTCCAAACCAGTGGCATTACAAGGGGACTTACAGTACTCTACAATAAACAGAAAAGGTAGAAATCACTAGCAGTTGATATAATAAAACCTTGGAGGACTCGGGAAAATATATATTTTTTGAAATTTGTCTATAGTCATATGAATGTGAATGCATATTTTATAGCAATTCTATTTATTTCAAAATTATGCAAAGTAGTTTGTTAAGATGCTATGGGATTGCATTTTGTACTGAAATTTTCTCTAAAGAACAATAACCACCACCAAGTTTATCCCACTTGGTGGATTTTGCTACATGGATCAGATAATACCATTTACTCTTGTAAAATATTGTCTGATTGTAATTTAACAAAAAAAAGTTGGTGTCAGATGAAGACCCAAAAATTAGGATAAATTTTAGTGGCCAGCGTAATTCCTTAGGAGAAGGAAGTAAATTTTCCATAAATGATTTAAGCTAAAGTTTGGTAGGAGTTTGGATTGTAAGAATTTAAACCTGCATTTACTTTCCTTTATTCCTTGTAGAATGCTGTGCTAGTTCTAATTGACTACAGAGATTAAGAATGATCTCACTTATTAGACGCTCAGATAATGAAAAGTGCAAGCATAGTATCAAACTGTCTTGCTAGAGAAGTTATTAGAGAAACATAAAGCCATATGGATTCCTGGACCTTTTGTTCATGTATTTCTCCTATTTGATTAGGAAGAGCTATTTTAGTGCATATTTCTCAAGTACACTGCCCAGCATATTTTGTTGGTCAAGTAACTGTTCCTAGCACATTCTCAAGTACACTGCAGTAGCTCTGACCTTGCCGAAATGTACCTTGCTGGACCAAACATGATGACAGGGATAACTACAAAGATACTCCTATGGTGAATGGTGTTTTATCTGAAGAGAGACAGTGTACCCCTTTGATAAGTGCACCCCTTTTTGTATGGGCTAAAAGGGGGAAGCTTGCTGAGGGACAGTGTACCCCTTTGATAAGAACCCAAGCAATGGGGAAACCCTACTTTAAAAGCTAGTTGTCAAGGGGGAAGAACTAAGCCACACAGGTACTCCAGCAACCATTCCATACTACTCGGTGTAAGACATTGGCACTCCATAAGGCCTAAGTCCGTATCATAAACATGAGAGCCGATGTCCTGGAGGCTGCACTGTCCCTTACTTTTCTCGACCTTTTTCGATTAGCTTTTGTTCGTTATCTCTTTCTGAGACACCTGCAACCAACTCTGGTACCATTTCATAAGAACTCAAACGCTTGACAAACCTAATTCCCTTAATATCTAGCTGTCAAGGGGGGGAAACTAAGCAGGAAAATACTCCGTTGATCACCTCATAAGATTAGATGTGGGACATGGTCTTCCATTTTATCCATAACTCCCCATCACCCTTCTTATTGAAATTGTTAGGGAGGATAATTTGTTATAAAGTTTTTCTGTCTTTGATGACTTGTCCATTTTTATAAGAATTTGGGTGCTTTGATGACTTGTCCATTTAGTTATGAATTTTGGTTTCAGGTACCCTAGTTGATTGGTAGGTTAGTATGATCAAATGTCCTTTACAATTGGGTATGAGTTATGGTTGGATTGGCTGACTTTTTCCTCCCTATTGGGCTTGGTTCACTTTTTGGCTCCAGATGTTGGGTTTCGTTCAAAATCTTGGTATTATCCATACCTCCCTTATTTAGTGGTTTGTATGAGAATGTTCCATTGTACGTGAGGATAAACTAGATTGGATAGGATTAGAAATGTTTGCATTAACGAGAGAATATGGATATCACCTTACTGTAGAATAATTGGTTCAATATCGACTTAGGTGGTTTAGACATGTGTGGAGAAGATATGTAGATTGAATGTAGGAGATTAGGTTAGATGAAGGTTACTCCAATTGCTAGTGTCGGGGGAAGACCTAGAAAAAACTATAGGGGAAACTATTAGGGATAAATTTGAGGTCAATGTTTGGGCAAGAGATATGATTTGTGATAGAACACTACGGCATCGTTAATCCTTGCAGTCAACTCCACCTAGTGTATAAGGATTGGTTGTTGTAATATAACGATAATATCTCTGAAGAAAACTAATGTCTTGGCATGCAAAGATTGGAAGAACTAATTAGACAGTTTACTCTTTTTTCATTGGTTTTCAGAATTAAAGAAGTCCAATATAATGGATGATTTAGGAAGGGTAGTCGAAAAAATCTCTTTGCAATGATATCTTATCTTCATCTTGTATTGAAAATTTTGTCAACTTTTTATATGCATCACCTCACTTTTACATCTTTTTTCTGTTTGTAATAAACCAGGTTTGGCGAAACCACTGAATGGTGCAATATGCCAACAGTAAAAGTAGCTGTGACAGTAGATGCTCCGAGAGTTGTGAAATTGGTCATGGACCGTCTTTTGGTTTGAAGAAGCTACACAGCCGTTCAATTAGCATTGTTGATTAACCACAAGACTATGCTCACTTCAAAGCTCTTGAGCGTTACTTTTATTTTACATTTTATTTCAATTTTAATTACAATGTGATAGAAATGATTGTCTTGCTCCCTTCTCTTTATTTGCCGTTCCTTGATCTACAAGTAAGGCAGCATTTTACAAAGCATACATACTAGGAATCAGTCGATGCTATGTAATGTAATCAAGTAATCAAACAGTGGGATAATCATAAGCTAGGATAGCAATGCCACAAGCACCTTGCCTTTTCAATCTCATAGTCATTCTCTCCCCAACCAGTACAATGTGAATTTTTAATCAACCAATATGCATCTTTACCAGTCCCTCTGTAACCAATTACAATAACTGCACGGTTCTCCGGGAGCCTCTCCTTAGGTCCACTACCAAATATTCCACTTTTGTAATTATCAAAGTTTTTGTTAGTAGCTGTATAAACCGCGACCGGTTGTTGTGCCACAACCTCTAATAAGCTTTGTTCTCCTGCTAAGGCATGTCCTATAAAACCTTTTATTTTTGTTTTTGCATCATGTGGTTTCATTTCCCTAAGGCATTTGCCCTCTTTCTCAGTGTATGGATAATCTTCATCCTTTGTTATTCCATTATGCACGATATAATCAAAAGCATTATACATGTCACCTCCATCACACCCGTCATGCCTTTTGTCACAATCAATTAATTCTTGTATAGATAATGATATCTATGGACCGCGGTTTTTTATTTTCAAAATTTCTTCTACTGCTGCTGTTGTCGCAAATGGGCTTTTTTTTACCACTGTACTGTTATTGAAAAAACTATATACTAAACTACCACTCTTTCTAGAATATTTACACTACTACCATCTTTTTTATGAGTTGACAACTCTTCCGGGATGATTTGTGAAGTTTGTGATCATTCCAGCTCATTGTGTGATTTATGCACGGGGACTTGGCAAAATGGTATCCAACTATGGATTACCAATCACATCGTTCTTTACTAATTGTGGTTTATGAATGGAGTAGCTCGTACATATATTATAAAAACATGCGTAAGTTAAAGTTTGTTGAAAGATAATATAAAAGAGATAGAAACACATTTGCTCAATGAAGAAGTAGAAACAAGCAAAGCTTCAATAACTTGCAATGCAAGTTACTAGTTTACATAGTAGTTAGAACTCATAACTAACTGGATGAGCTGTCATAAAGTTAGTTACTATCTAGTGTAGATTAGTACATGGTAGCTTATGCTACAGCTTCACTTGTAAACTCTATATAAGGATGTTGTAACTTCCATTACAAGTCGATGAAATAACCATTCACTTTTCTCATTTTTCTCTTTTTTGCTTCTCTCTTTTCACCCAAGTTCATCTTCTCAATATGGTATCATTGACCCTTCAGATCTAAACATGTTACTTCCGCAAGCTTTTCATCAATGGCGCCGCGCAACAAAGATGTTAGTACTTCTTCTACTTTTGAGGATCCTACCGATCATTCAAGTCCTTATTTTGTTCATCCAAGCGATGGTCCTTCTTCAATTACCGTTTCTCCAGTTCTTGACGGATCCAATTATCACTCTTGGGCTCGTTCAATGCGAAGAGCTTTGGGCGGGAAAATGAAATTTGAGTTCGTTGATGGATCAATCTCTCCAATTCTTGATAATTCGATCCTCTTTTTCGTGCTTGGAATCGGTGTAACATGCTTGTTCATTCTTGGATAGTGAAATCCATTGTCTTCATGGAAAATACATGTGATGTTTGGGTGGATTTGAAGGAACGATTCGCACAAGGTGATTTGGTAAGAATATCTGAACTGATGCAAGAGATTTACTCTTTACAACAAGATTCCAA
>Ga0228710_1012457_pt1 | contig 10534 bp, 13 predicted proteins | sample MedpolnodulmetaG_FD_177995 | JGI IMG/M metagenome (GOLD analysis project Ga0228710, IMG submission 177995) | Root nodule microbial communities from Medicago polymorpha collected in Santa Monica, California, United States - pink nodules | ecosystem: Host-associated > Plants > Roots > Nodule... | reverse complement strand
AAATTCCTCTTCATGTGGTGTTTCTATCTCTCTTGCAATATATAGTTCACCACATTCTTCTAATGTTTTATCTTCCTCAGTTTCATCAACACCTTCTTCAACAATCTCCCCGACTTTCTCATACGTAATTGAATTATCTTCTTGTTCTCCGTGGGTGGATGGATTGTTGGCTTGCATATCCATGACTGTTTGTATAAAGTCTAATTGTGCTTGCATGAGCTCCGCCTGAAGTGATAGATTCTTTAATCTTTGGGTGGTGTCCTGCATATTTATCATGGATTGCTGCATGAACATATTCAAAATGTTTTCCATGTTTGATACTCGTTCATCTTCAGAAGGATATTGTTGATACTGTTGATATGGTTCATACTCGGGTGGAGTATAAAAGTTAATGTAACCATGATCAGCCATGATTTCTTTTGTGTGACGAACCTGAAACGGAAACAACTGATAAGAAACTTTTCTTTGTATACCAAAGAGGGGTTAGTGCAGAAAAACTATACAGTAAGAAAATTATATATCGACTATATACAGATGCTCAAAACAATACAAATTGTCGCGATGCTTCAAATATCTAAACGCCAGTCCCCGACAGCGGCGCCATTTTGATGTAGCATCAAAAGTAAGTATTTAAGTTATCGTCTCCACAGGGACTGGTGCGATATTCTAGGCCGTTCAACAATCGATATCGTTCTAAGCTAGGGTTTCAAGGTTGATTTGTTTCATAGACTATCAAACTAAGAATTTATAAATGGGATGAGAGTTAACAGGGAAATAAGTATGCTGGGATTAAACTTCATCAACCTACTCGTACGTATTCTCAGATTTGGGTTGCGGATTCTAATTATCACTCGATATTATCACATATTGCTCAACAACATCATTCGTGTCCAAATGATATCGTGATTTCTATTGGGCCGTTTAATTGTCGATGTCTCGCACGATTGAACGGTCCAATAGTCGATTGTATCGTTGTATCGTCGATGTCTCGCACTATACAATGATACAAAAGCTTTAAGTTTCAATATTCAAAAGGATTACCAACCTAAGTTCCATGTCTAGAACAAAAGTATTGATAGAAGATTATTCTAACCTAGATTCGAAATGTATTTCTCAATCACAGTTCAAATCCATAAGATCAAAACATGAAAAGCAAGAATAATATCAATATCATAAGATAACTTAGAATCACACAACATCCCAATCAAAAGGAATACATACTAATAGAGTTAACTACATTTAATCCCAACAAAAAGAGTTTAGTTACTCATTGTCATGGTAACCTTACAAGGAGAAAAGAAGAGATGGAATGGAACCAAGCCATGATGTCTCAATGATCTTGTGTCTTCCTTCAATCCTTGTGCTCCTTGCTCTTTAGGTTCTCTCTGTATTTTCCCCTGTTTTCTCTCTTCCTCCAGTGGCCTAAACTATCCTCTAATGATTGATCTCCTTTGAAATGAACAAATGAGCTTTTATATGGCCTGTTCTGTCTGAACTCGCCTCCCGAGTAGAAACACTCGCCATGGCAAGTAGTGGTTTCTTCACCAGTGGGTTTGTGCCACGTTAGCTCTGAGGGTTAGACCGCCTTACTCGCCTCCCGAGTAACTTCACTCGCCATGGCGAGTAAACTGGTAAACTTACTCGCCTCCCGAGTAAACTTATTCGCCATGGCGAGTAAACTGGTAAACTTACTCGCCTCCCGAGTAAACTTACTCGCCATGGCGAGTAAACTGGTACTTCTGCCTATTTTGTTCCTTTGATAACTCGTCATGGCGAGTTGGGTGTGAATTGGTTGTCCTTTGCATTTCTTCATGTTTTCTTGCTTCTATAGTGTCCAGGCGTGTATTTTCCTACAAAGAGTTGGCATTAGATTTGAAAAGCATAATTGAGTAATTCTTCAGTATTTGTGAGCTTTTCGCAGGATAACTTGCAAACCAAGTAATCAAAGTGCCTAAAATATACAGTCTATTTAACTCCTTTTTGACACTTATCACGAATTCAAAAAAAAATTCATTCAATTTTGTCGAGTCGGAGGCGCAGGAACTCTATGTGTTCGATTCTATTGGATGGTACTTTGGTTAAGGACGTTCAGCCCGTCCGTCAGGCTGTCTTTTCAAACTTTGTAGCTCACTTTCAAGCACATCATTTGGAAAGGCCGGCGGTGGATGAGTTACATTTTCGGGGCCTGGCTTTTGCGGATGGGGGAGGTCTCATTAAGCCCTTTTCGGTGGAGGAAGTCAAAGCGGCAATTTGGGATTCTGATAGTTTTAAAAGTCCAGGTCCTGACGGCATCAACTTTAGTTTCATGAAAGATTTTTGGATTGATTTGAAAGAGGACATTATGAGGTTTGTTACATAATTTCATCGGAACGGGAAGTTAACAAAATGTATAAATACTACTTTTATAGCTCTTATTCCCAAAGTGGATAACCCTCAAACGTTAAATGATTTTCGCGCCATTTCTTTGGTGGGAAGCTTGTATAAAATTCTGGCAAAAATTCTGGCAAATAGATTGCGACAGGGTATTGAAAGTGTTATTTCAGACGCTCAATATGCTTTTGTTAAAAATAGACAGATTCTTGATGGGATATTGATTGCTAATGTAGTGGTGGGCGTGGTCCGTAGGACTAAGTAGGAATTGTTATTGTTCAAAGTGGATTTTAAGAAAGCTTACGACTCAGTTGACATGGGGTACCTAGATATGGTGATGGGCAGAATGTGTTTTTCGACATTGTGGTTGAATTGGATTAAGGAGTGTGTAACGATGACTACCGCTTCCATGCTAGTAAATGGTAGCCCTACCGATGAATTTCCTCTAGAAAGGAGCCTGCGTCAAGGTGACCCTCTTTCACCTTTTCTGTTTTTATTGGCAGCAGAGGGGCTGAATATTATGATGAAGGCTATGGTTGAGTCAACTATTTTTAGTGGTTACAGTATTGTTTCGGAAAATCCGGTGGTCTTATCTAATCTTCAGTTTGCTGATGACACGTTAATTTTAGGGGCTAAGAGTTGGGTTAATGTTCGTGCATTGTGGGCGGTTATTGTCCTTTTCAAGGATGTGTCTGGTTTAAAAGTTAATTTCCACAAAAACTTGTTTGTTGGGGTTAATATATCTAATTCTTGGTTGATTGAGGCAGCTTCAATTTTTACTTGTAAAATGGGTAAGGTGTCATTCCTTTATTTGTGGATTGTCGGTTGGTGGAAACCCGCACAGGTTGTTGTTTTGGGAGTCTGTTGGTAACCGTATAATATCTAGACTATCTGGATGCAAAAGTCGGTTTCTTTCCTTCGGTGGTCACTTGATCCTTCTAAAATCTGTCATGACTGCTCTTCCTATATATCCTCTTTCTTTCTTCAAGGTTCTATCAAGTAGAGTTGTTCCTTATGGTGGAAGGAGGTTGTAAAAATTCGGGACGGGTTAGGTGGTGGCGCGGCAGGGTGGTTTGAGGGTTGTGTGGTGCATAGGGTGGATGGCGGGGTTGACACGTCATTTTGGCATGATCGGTGGTGTGGTGATGTTCCGTTTCGTGTTCGTTTTAGATGGTTATTTGATTTAGCTATGAATGAATCGGTTACGGTTAGAAACATGTTTTTGCAAGGATGGGAGGAAGGGGGAGGCATGGAAGTGGCATAGGAGTTTGTGGGTGTGGGAGGAGGAGTTATTAGAGGAATGTAGGATGTTACTACTTGAAGTTTCTTTGCAGAATCTTTCAGCTGATGTTTGGCAGTGGCTTCCAGACCTCTCAGGTGGTTACTCTGTCAGTGGTGCTTATGATGTTTGGCTCCTACTGCTTGGATTTTGTGGAATGAACGAAAAAATATGTTATTTAATATTAAAGAAAGCTTTATAACTCAGCTATTAGATAAAGTAAAGTCATATTCTTTGTGGTGGCTGAAAGCAAAAAATGTTGTGTTTGTATTTGGTGAACATTTGTGGTGGACGAGCCCCTTGTCGTGTTTAGGCATTGGCTAGCCCACTTTTTGTATCTCTTGAACTACTTGTATTATTTTAGTGGTCCCTTCGATACGCCTTGTGTTGAGGGAATGCTACAACAATATTAATATAATTCATTTTGGCTTGTTAAAAAATAAAAGAATGATAATGTACAATTGATTGATCTTTAAGTAGATTATAATAGTTTATCGATTAAATTAACAAGAGAGATAGTTTAGAGACCAGCAATTTAATGTTTATTCAATTGTTATTTGAATTTGAATACAAATTGGCTTCAGTGAAAAACAATGCAACAAGACACAATGTGTAGGATCTGTTCATGATTGCTAAGATATTTGACTCTGAAAAGTCAGTACGTCATCTTCATCATCGATAAGGTACATGTTTTCTAACCATGATGAGAGATTTAGAACCGTATGTTATAGTTTTGATTTTAAATTGATTGTTGTAGTGTAATATGTTTTTGTAATAAAATTTTTTTAGGAAAACTTTAAATGAAAAATTCATTTAAATAGCTTATCTTAAAATGTCATTCTTAATATTTCAGTAGTTTGTTATAATTTTTTTAGATACAAAAATTTTGAAAGAAAAAAAATCTCTAAAAAAGTGATATTTCAAATAGCTTTTCATAAAAATCATTTTTGAAAGATGTCATTTTGAAAAAGTATATGATATTTATTACGTAAAATCTCAAACAATGAATAATTAAATTAGTGGATGTCGAAATCTATATTTTAACTTATATCAAATGAGTTTGAAATAACTTCTGTTTTTGAGAAAAATTTCCAAATAATCCATTTTTAGAAATACAAAAAAAATCAATTTTTAAAAAGTCTATAACAAACAGGCATTAGCTTAGCGTTAACACCTATGAAGCTCTGATACCTGATACAATACAGATACGATACGACGTCTGAAGGTGAGAAAAACCACAAGAAGGGGGGGTTGAATTGTGTTTTTGAAAACTTCTTCTTTTACATTTTGAAGAACTGTTCTCAGGTTCAGAGTCTGAAGTAGTTCAGAGTCTGAGTGAGTTCAGAGTCTTTGTGCAGCGGATAAATGAAAAGAACAGAGGAAGAAAGAACACAAGCAATTATACAGGTTCCTTCCACAAACCGGAAGTAGTCCTGTCCCCCTTGCACTTCCAAGGAGAGTTCCACTAAAATGTAATGTCAATTTACAAGTTGCTCAATCACACAAGAAAGAGACTTCTGTTTGCTCAAGGACAATTCCAAGAGACTTCTATTGCCTAATCACACCTGAAAGAGACTTCTATGCTCAAGGACAACTCCAAGAGACTTCCTTTGCTCAATTACAACTGAAAGAGACTTATCTTAACAATTACAAAGAATTGAATAAGGTTTTGAATACTTGATATACAATTAGAGGTATTAACAATACAATACGAAACAGAACAGACTCTGTTTTTCTAGACACTTAAGAATTCTAAGATATGAACAATTGAAAGAATTCTCTTAGTTGTTGATGTTTTGTTTACGACGTTTTGCACAGAGTATTGGCCTTTTGCTTGTCAATCTCTAATCTATATTCTCTAAGTCTTCATCCCTATTTATAGAGGATTTGAGAGACGTTGAGAATTTAGCTGTTACATCAACTTGTCTTGCTTGAAGCTTTGATTGTTCACCATTGATCTTTTGCCTGATTTGATATTTGTCCTTTGAAGAACTAATTTCAAATCTCTTCCATTTGAAAAGAAACAATGTCTGCAGCAATGTTACTGTTATCCTTGTCTTGATGTAGAGACAAAGTTGCAGAGATGGTGGTTGCAGAGTTCGTGGTTGTACACTTCGTACATTGTACTTTGTCAACTCTGGTGAAGTAGCTTCTGGCGAGGTGCTTCTGATGACCATTGCTTCTGATGACGTGTCTTCAGGAGCTCTTCTTCAAACTCGTTTCTTCAGATGCACTTCTTCAGACGCATTTCTTCAGATGCATTCTTCCAGACACTCTAAGCTTCAAATAAAATTCCTTTGCTCTTGAACTTGTTCAATCAGAATCTTTATGAATAGTACTTTGATTATGGATCATGTACACTTGAACAAATTGATTAGCATATCCAATTGATGATTTTTAATACCTTGTTCTTATCAAAACTCAAGAGGTGATTTTGAGAAACACCCTTTGTTCCAACAATCTCCCCCTTTTTGATAATGACAAACACAAGTATTAAAAGTATCAATTGTTGTTAACTTAATTAACAAGTTGACTTTGGGGTTCTGAGGTTTGTAAGCTCTGACTCCCCCTGAGTCTAATAATCACTAAGGTGAGTTTTGTAAGCTCCCCCTAAGTCCTATCCAGGTTAATTAAATTCATTTTAAGCATAAAACAAAACTTGAGATAATTAAAGATTCTCCTAAATGAACTTGTTATAAATTTTCATTTTAGCTTTGGCTCAGAGTCTTAATCAAATACTTTCTACTACTCCCCCTTTTGTCATTAACAAAAAAAACATAACAGAAGAAAAACAAGGAAAAGGAAAGAAAAACATAGATAAAGATGACTCTGAATAAGAACTATTTATATATAAAAGATGAAGAATACATAGTTAAAAAAAATACAGAAGCAAAAACAACAAAAAAAGTATGTGTGCTTCTAGGGGTTAGGCTGTTTGTTCATCAATTGAGCTATCAAGGCTTCTTGTCTTTTCAGAGCTGCTTCAAGTTCCAACTGTTTCTGAAGTAGGAGATCTCCTCTTGCCTTAGGATCTTCTTGCTGTTTTACAATCTTCTGCTTCAGTAGCTTGAATATCTTTGCTTCCCTAGTCATATAATCTGATTCTGGGAAGTAAGGAGTATTGGCTAAGTACAGAAGAGGAGCTTGATCTTCTTCAATAGAATGCACAGTGGAGAACCGATGCATATAAGCAGCAGCTTGAATCTTGATGCACTTCTGGCTTACAGAGTTGAGTAATTCAGAGGCCCTGTTCTTCAGAGTTGCCCACTGATCTTGATAAGCAACTTTTAGAGTAGGAGACCTTCTGAGTTGCACCAGCCTCTGCAATTCATTGCTGATCTGTTGCATTTCAGCCTCAAGGAATTCAGACTTCAGTAGGTTTGGGGGTGTTTGTGTGATGGTCTGAATTGATGATGATGATGATGGTTGGTCTTGTGTGATAGTTGTTGGTATGGTTTGTGTTGGTTTCTGAATTGGTTCAGAAACTGTTATTGTCACAGATGGTTCAGACTCTGTAACTTGTATAGATTCAGAAACCACTGTCTCAACAACAGGTTCTAGAATAGCCATTTGTAGTGGAGATTGAGTTTGTGTGGAAGTGTGTTTGGGGGTGGTTTGATGAGTTTGTTTTGGTTGTTGTTGGTTTACTGAGTCAGTCTTTTTAGGGACTGACTTAATGGCTTTTTGTGGAGTTTTAGTGATCTCACCACCCAAGTGTCTCTCTAAAGAGAACAGGTTTGAGGGTGAGTCACACTTGGGTAGGTCACAAGTGTTTGGTTCTTCAAGATCTTCAGAACCTTCAGCAGCTGCTGATGATTGTTCTGCCTGACGTGGTCGTTGAGTGGTTGTTTGTTAAGGTTGTGGAGAAGGTTTGGCTAGCTTTTTCATCCTCTGACCAAGAGGAATATCATCATGGTCAGATTCATTTGAAGATGATAGAGGGGTTGGAATGATTGAAGGTAAGTCTAAAGCCTGAGTTACCTTTGGGAGAAATGACTCTGGAGCAGCTTCTCAGGCACCAGCTTCAGAAGCTTCTAGGATCAGCTCCAGCATCTCCTCAGCCTCTTCAGCAACCTGTTGCTCCACAGATCCAGCAATCTTTCTAACCTCAGCAATTTTCTGAACAAAGTACTCATCACATTTGTCCAGACCAAGCTCCTTCAGCTTTGCATCCCTTGCAGCCAGATAGTCTGCCTTCTGCTGCTTCTTATCAGCTATCATCTTGTCAGCATACTCTTGAGCCATTCTGGTCATAGCAGGAGTCATAATAAACATGGGACTCTCATACTTCTCTTCAAAAGCTTTCTTTTTCTTGGCATTTTCCTCTTCTGTTTCCACAACTTCAGTTGTAGAGGATTCTCCTTTTCCTCTTTTTCTTTTGGGAATAGAAGTAGGAATGCTGTCAGGATTTGATGATTCAGACTTGTCCTTTCTGATTTTGTTTGTCTGAACACCAGCAGCTTCAGAGCCATCATCAGGCTTAGCTCTCTTTCCTCTGACTCTTAGAGGAACATCATCTGGGATATCAGGGGTTTCATCATCCAGAATGATGCCTGATTCTTTGACAAAGTCTGCAATCAGCTTAACCAAAACTTCAGGATTTATTTCCTGATAGATTGAAGGGAAATCCTTCATTAGTTCTGTTTGGGCTGTAGATTCTTTCAAGTCCTTCTCGTTGGGAGAGAATTTCTTGATGATCTTCATGTTTTGCAGAGTTTTGCCATTTATCATCTTTCCAGTTCTGATTTTGAGGGTCTTGTCAGAAGCCAGATTGTTTCTTCTCAAGGTCTTTAGAAGCTTGCCTTGAGTGAAGATTTCTGAAAGCAATCTTCCACAGGGAATCTGCTTTCTCTTGCCTCTTATCCCTTCCTTGACCGCCCAGCATAAATGGTGCATGAGATACTTGGGAAGATTGATCTTGTCGAATGCAGCAAGAAAATACAACACCAGCTTGTGATCAACCCAGTCAGTCCCTCCCTTCTAAAAGAAGCATTCAGTCATGAATTTCAGGAGCATCCTATGGTGGCCATCAATGTCCACCAGTTTGGTTGAGGAGTTTCCTTTCAATACCACACATTTGTAGCTATCCAGAAGAGGATGATTTCTGTTGGCGTTCCAGAGGAACCTGCCAGTTGCGGTAACCCTCCATGCTTTAGCAATCACTTCCTCTGTGATTGTTATGGGAATACCCATCACAGCTGATCTTATCTCAGTCTGTCTGAAAGGTTCAAGACCCATCTCCTTCCTTGTCTTTCCTTTCAGACTGGGTTCTCTAGTCACAGCCTGAAGTTCTTCAGCTTTGGCAGCATCCAGATCATACACATCTGCCCTTACCTATAAGTCTTTTACAAGCTTGACATATGTTGGTCCATTCAACATGTCAAAATACGGGAACATTTCCTGCGCTGCCATCAAAGCTTCCATATCCATCCCGTTCCTGTTCAGGGATGCGAAGTCCACCGGAGATTCAATCTGGACTTCAAATGATTCATATGGGATGGCCATTGTCTTAGGCTTGATTTGTAGACCAGAACTGCTTGAACCAGATGCTTGTTTTGAACTAGAAGAAACCATTGATGAACTTTGAAGGTTTTAGGGTTCTAGGTTTTCAGTTTGAGAGAAAATAAAAACTTGATTTTACAGAGTAGACTCAAAAACTTGAAAAGTGTAGAAAAGTGAGTGAGACGTGTGTGACTGATTTATATAGTGATTTTGTCAAATCATTTCACATTCAGAGGGGACAAAACAGACATCTCATTAATGACTGAAATAGAGGGCGCGAGAAAACTTGTTTAAAAGCATAAAACCATCATTGCCCTTAATGTGTTATAACCCAATACAAACAGACCACGTTAGAGAGCTAAAAAGTAACTTCTGCAGTTAGTGGGCTAGGAGTTACTAGACTTAACTGTAACCCTTTCCACTACCGCATGCTCTCAGAGTCAAAAGATTCCTTTTCAGAGTCTGAGGGCTTTCAGAGGCTGATTTTCTTCAGAGTCTCCAACAGGGAGTCTGAAGACTAAACAACTTTTGAAGAGTTCCGAGTCTGATTTCTCATTCAGAGGCAAGCATTACTCAGAGACAAAATGCATGTTCAAATTTTTCTTTATAAAATTGAATCTTTCAACAGTCAGAGGTTTAGTAAAAATATGAGCCCATTGATGATCAGTATCAATGAATTGAATATCTAAAACTCCTTTTTGAACATAGTCTCTGATAAAATGATGTTTAATTTCAATGTGCTTGGCTCTTGAATGAAGAATAGGATTCTTTGACCAACAGATAGCAGCTGTATTATCACAATAAATGGGAATACAGTTTTCAGTTATTTGATAGTCTTCGAACTGATGTTTCAACCAGAGTAGTTGTGTACAGCAACTAGCAGCTGAGATGTATTCTACTTCTGCTGTTGACAAAGCAATAGTTGCTTATCTTTTACTGGCCCAGGATATCAGATTCTCACCAAGGAATTGACAATTTCCAATAGTTGATTTTCTTTCAATCCTATCACCAGCATAGTCAGCATCACAAAATCCAACTAGCTTGTAATCTGAAGATTTCTTATACAGAAGTCCAAGACTAGTTGTTCCCTTCAGATATCTAAAGATCCTCTTAACAGCAGTTAAGTGGGTTTCTCTAGGATCTGATTGAAACCTGGCACACAAGCATACACTGAACAAAATATCAGGTCTGGATGTAGTGAGATATAACAGAGAACCAATCATACCTCTGTACAGCTTCTAGTCAACTTTGGATCCTTGATCTTCTTTGCTCAGAGTGCAGGTTGGATGCATTGGTGTGTTCATCTCTTTACAATCTTCAAGCTTGAACTTCTTCAGAAGCTCCTTGGTATATTTGGATTGATGAACATACACTCCATCTTTG
>Ga0228710_1012456_pt1 | contig 10536 bp, 4 predicted proteins | sample MedpolnodulmetaG_FD_177995 | JGI IMG/M metagenome (GOLD analysis project Ga0228710, IMG submission 177995) | Root nodule microbial communities from Medicago polymorpha collected in Santa Monica, California, United States - pink nodules | ecosystem: Host-associated > Plants > Roots > Nodule... | reverse complement strand
AAAATTTTTTTTTTTTTTTATTAAGTTAGTCTGTATAAATATCTGCATCAATGTGTAGTTTTCAATTTGGGGAATTAGGAGACAAAACATAGATTAGATATTTTTTAACCAAAACCACAAAACTAGAGACTAACACAATGATGGATTTTTTTTTTGGTAAGAATTAAACTTAATAATAAAATATTTTATATGAATTAAACATATATTTAAGTGTTTGCATTATAAAGATAATAGAATTAAGTTTTTTAGAGAAAAAAAATAATAGAAGAAAAAACACAAAGCAGAAAGGAGAATGAAAATATGATAATTTGGGTTACTTGTTTGGATGGAAATAGATCATTTATTCAAGGGTTCTGTTCCTTAAATACATGAGCTGGAAAATATATCATTTATTCAAGCCAAAGCCAAAGCCAAACAAGTAACCCATCTATTTTTGAAGCTGAGGGTACACATTTTTGTATTATTAAAGAATTGGATAACTAACTAAGAATCACACTCTTCTTCAAAAATAAAAGAAATTCCAATAGCATGCAGTGCTACGGTGGGTTCTAGTCTACATGAACATTATATATTAGAGATACCAATGTTCAAAGAAAAATAGCTCATGACAACTGCACTTTTCTCTATACTAGGAAAACCTCAAAAAGGGCAATAATATAATATATAAACTAAATCATAGAAACAAATATGCTAACGAGTCCTACAACTTGAACAAAAACATGAATGAGGAAGGACCAAAAACTTTGCCTGGATTTACCCTGTATGCCACTAAGTGCTAAGATATAATTGGAGGGTCTTCACTTCATCTTCTAATTCTCATTTGTGATCTACTGTTATGCAGTTTATGCGCAGATGCACATATATAGTACATGAGAGCATCTCTCCCTTGCTATGACATACCAGTTAGTCTGTGTATGTATATATATAAAAAATGTTTGGTGGACACTCCGTTGGGTGTATACACGTTGATGGAGAATGATGTCGATAAATTACGACGGAAGATATAGAGATAAAATGAGGTGTAAAATGACCAGGCAAATATCAATATTGATATAATTCTAATGCAATTTAGCTATGTTTGTCTGGTATCTCAAAATAGTTTGGTAGGACATATACCAACTAATATACTGTTGTTGAAATACATGTATTAATTATTGGAAAGATTCTAAAGACAGAAGATCTCCTACCATTATATATATACATATATGTAACTAGCACATGTCACTGCATCTATGCATAATCAAATTAAATCCATACGAAAAAACAAGGGGGGACAGGGACAGGGGTTTCTCCATCTGCATTGTTGGGGGGCAATGGTGTTATAAATTCGGACATTCAAGTTATTTATTTGTATGAATAATAATGTTCTGATGGATATGAATTACTTTTTGCTTACACTTTTTCTCTGCATTTACATGTCAATTAAACAGTAGTGAGAAGACAGTTTATATAGGACAATATGCAAGACAATTGTAAGTCCTTTTTAACATGAGGATTTTAAATTACAATAATGATACATTTTTTTTAAGCATACAATAATGATGTTTATACACCTCATATTTTTCAACATTTCATTTTATCTTTAGAGTAAATTACACTCTCCTCCCCTCAAAGATGCTTGAATTACACTCCCCTTCCCTCTTATGTTAAAATATACACCCCCCTTCCCTCTTATTCAAAACATATTAGAAAATATTTCAATCCCCTCCCTTAAAAGAAACATGAATTACATTTCCCTCCCCTCTTATGTTAAAATCTACACTTTACTCCCTCAATGATTTTTTTTTTATTTCTAATGATTTTGGATCTATTTTAATATAACCAAAATTTAAATACATATTTTTTGGTTATTTTTTTCACAATTTGATTAACATATAATTTTAAACCCTATTATAAAATATGAAACAACTCAAAATAAAATTTAAATATGTGAAAAATTACTAAAGACAATAAAATATGGTTATTTAAAAGTTAATTTTATACTCTAAATTATAAAATTAATAGCAAAATATTTAACTTTAATTATCATTGGCATTTAAACTATAAGGAAATGAAATTATTTTTCTTAAATGGTGGTTCAAAATTAGTATATATCATTAAAAAAAATTATTATGTTAAAATTGATTAAAGTGTAGTGCATATTTAATTATTAAAGGAGAGCATGTAATTCAAACATCTTATAGAGGATAAGAGTATAACTTTTATTTTTCAAGGGAGTGAAGTGCATATTTTAACATAAGAGATAAGAGGAGTGTAATTCAAGTATCTTTGAGGGGAGGGGAGTGTAATTTACTCTTATCTTTATATCTTTGTTGTTATCGGATCACCAATACATTACATATATAGTATCATTCTTTTTTTCTTTTTTTCTCTTTCAAAGTGTATAGTGTCCACCAAATATTTTTCCTTAAATTGAGTTAGGGTCTAATTTTAGTCTTCAACTTACTTTTAACACTTTAGGGATCGATTGTGCAATCACTTAATAATAACTTTCTGGTAGTGTATAATTGTTAAATTTCAGATAGTTACACTTCTAATAACTTAATATCCTCTAAAAAAAATTATATAGAATACCTATTTATAAGTTCAACCGTTGAGTCATGTTGTATTATCTTGAGAATCTTACATATAATTCGTATACAAATTTTAACATACTAATTTTGTGTAGAATCATACATATAACTTCAACGGTTGAATTTATAAAATTCGTATTCTGCACAAATTAGTATGTTAAAATTTGACATGTGGCTTGAATGTAAAATACCGACTTAAATTATGTTTATCTTAAATTGTTGTGAATTCAGATTCAAAACTCACACCAATGAAAACAAAGATGTGTGGAGCAAAGGAAAGTAATAACCAATATCAAAGTAAAACACAAGCAACAACAACAATAACGCTTAGATCTAATCAAGGAATCAAAGTGAAAAGCTCAAAACCACAAGCAAAAGATAAAGAGAGAAGAGAAACAAACACACCAAGAAATGTTTACCTAGTTCAGTCCAACTTGACTTACTCTGGGGGAGAGATTGATCTCTCCAATCCACTATCAATGAGTTCTTACAAAGAGATACAAATGGGTTACAAGAAATTAGCTTCAACAAACTCACAAAGAACAAACCTAATTTCTACTCATTTTCCCGATCTCACCAAAGAACAAGACACTCAATGATTTTCCCTCACCCAAGATGTTTACAAATGTTTTCCAACCAAGAGAACTCTAATCAAAGACCCTCAACCCTAAAGTTACCTCCTTTGATTTCCCAAGTTTTTCTATCTTGAAGCACTCTCTCAAAAATGAGTTGAAATGCTTATATAGTACACAGTGACAGACAAAAATCACGTCGCGCCTGAAAAATTGTGCCACGATTATAGCCTACGGCCCAAGGTACGACAACCTTATCCAGAAATCGTGTCACGCCTGCATAAAATCGGGCCACGATTTTGCCTTAAGCAGAAACCATCCATTCTGCCAGGAAAATCACACCACGCCTTCAAAAATCACAATATGATTTTTAGCTTTCATAGCATCACAATTTGAAGTCAAATTCAACACAGACATAATTAAAGAAATATTGTCATACAATACTTTTAATTTTAATTTTTCACATTTTTCGACTTGATTTGAAATTTTCTTCTACTTTTTTGTCTGTTTTGTTAAATTCTCTCCCCTCATTTTATAAGAGATGTTTTGTTTTTTTATGACTAAATAAAGAATAAATTATTATTTTTTGGTACAAAATAAAGAATGATTTTTAAGTATATAAATTGCTAAATTTTCCTTTAACCCCCACACACCTTTATTCAACTTTCTTACACAAATGAATTTATTAATGAATTATAAGTGTATTGTAGAAAGATGCGTCAATATTAATCACTTTTAGTGAATTTTTTTTGTTTACGGACGAAGTATCAATCACCATTATTATAAACTAACATAAAATAAGGTGAAAAATACTGAGTTCAGACTCAAAACAACAAAGATAACTAAGTCTGTGTTTGGATACCCGGTGGAAACAATCAAAAGCGCGTCCTAACCATCAAAAGTGGTTTCAACGTGTTTGGTTTTCTACCGACACTCTATCGTCGTCGTACGTTTCCATCTTCAGAATCGATTTTTAGAGAAGCTGCTATTCCTAGCTTCTAGAAATCGAGTTTCTCTGCCGTGAAAGTAAACAATACCGATTTGTCTCTTTTGCCCTTGAGTTTCTCTGTGTGATTTTTTTGTTGCTGTGATTTTATTGTTTATGTTGCAGAGATCTCAAAGAACAAGGTTGAAGAAGACGTGGGAGGAAACAGTGGTTTTCAGACTATTTGGTTTTCTTGCTCCATGAACCCATCAAATTTTTATCGGCCTTGCTGTTGACACATTTCATAGGGCTGAGAAACACATGCAAATTACTCAAATGCCCCCTCGGCAGTTAGTTGTCGAATTTGTTTGGAACCGGCTACAGTTAACTACCGAGGAAAACCTCGACAATTAACTGCCGCGGAAAATGAAAATCCAGAGTTCATGAACCGTGATTCTTTCTTCCTTATAGATTTCCATTTCGGTTAATTGATAGAATTCCAGAAGTGTCATTGATTGGAGTATCTCTATTTGCAACCCAAACGACAGTGTGTATTGGCAAATTGTTGTACCAGATTCCAACGTAGCGAGAGGTGGACTTTACTAGAGTGAAGAATCCAAGAGCAAAGGTTTTAGATTTAGATATAAGAATCTCACCATCTTTCATGCGTGCATCAGAAGAACAGGAACAAAAAGAAAAGGCAAGAAGGAGTAGAATCAAGTAATCAAGTAGCCAATTGTTAGTATTATGTAATAATAACAACTTGTTGTGTTAATGATTTTGGGTTGTGGCAGGGTAGAGATGAGTTTTAGCTGAGTCCATTAAGTTCCTCTTTATGAGAAGAAGAAAATAGGAGGAAGAAAGAAGGAAGAAAGAATCACGGTTCATGAATTTTGGATTTTCATTTTCCGTGGCAGTTAACTGCCGAGGTTTTCCTCGGTAATTAACTGCAGCCGGTTCCAAATAAATTCGGCAGCTAACTGCCGAGGGGGCATTTGAGTAATTTACATGTGTTTCTCAGTCCTATGAAATGTGTCAACAACAATTTTCCAACAGTTTTTAGAAAAAATCTATACAGTTGTATATTTTTAATAATGAATCGTAAAATTAAATAACTAACTAAAAATGTGTCAAAAAAAAAAACGAACTATGGAAATGAAATTTGCAAAAGAAAATAAATGAAATCTCTTTAAAAAAATGAAATCTGTTTTAAATGAAAAACCCATTTTGGTTATTTACACAACAAAAAGCAATTTTGACACAAAATATCCAAACAATACGTTTCATACAAATCACTTTTATCACAAAGGTATCCAAACATAAATCACTTTTCATTCAACTCACTTTTAACCAAAATCAATTTTATGAAATCAATTCAACCAAAATCAATTTCCGTCACCGCATGACCAAATACACGCTAAACTAACAATGTCAATTTAAGGCTGGCTTAAGTCTTAAGATACTTTTAATGCAATTTAATCGGATGTTTCTTAATAAAAGAAATCAGCACAAAGATCACAAAACAAAGAAGAAGAAAAAACAGCACAACTGCGTGAGTATTAATTTTCCTCTGTTCTTTTACTTTTCTTTTACTATTTTCTAGTGTATAAAACTATATGCAACCAAAATTACATCATTGCTTTTTAAATTATTGGTTTGTACCATATAGGTTTAAATCCTTTTTGTCTCACATAATTTTTCTAACTCTCATAATGTGAATGCATTGACTTTTTTTTTCCAAAAAATTGTAGGTTCATACTCACAATGCATCATATCAAATGTTCATGGAGCTACCATATGAATTTGAACTACTATTAATTTTGATCTTCCAATATCAAATTAACCGTAAAGATTATTTTTTTAAAAAGTGTAACGTGATTCAATCCATCTCAAATCAATTAGAAAAATGAATTATGTGTGTTTTAAAACATTATTCTTTTTTAAATGTACGGAATCAGAGTTGATACCAGTAGTGAAAAAGGATATGTTCAGAGTCTGGCCCTTGTACTTTTTGTTTGCACCATTTAAAGGACAAGAATAGCTTGAAAGCATAATTGGTGAACATAATCATATATGTCGCAAAGGATCAGTCAACTCATCTGCGTCCATCCCTTCTGCTTGTTCTCACTAACCAAATTGGGGCACATCAACTAACATGTGAAGGCGTGTGTTCACGAGTTGAGTGGGTTGAAAATTGCTCTTTAGGAACGTAGAATTTTTTTTGAATTCACCGGGTCTTTGAACTTACAAAAATACTTCAAACACAGGTAATTATCGTTTGCTGCTGAACGGTAGTTACCGACGGTTTATTTGTAAACTTTTGAAGTTTTGTCAACTCAACTACGGTCTTTGTGCCATCCATCTCTTGGGAATGGTTTGCGAGCAAACTATTTGTTGTGTAACTACAGTTTCATCATTGAATTTTTGAGTTGTCAAATTTTATAAGTAGTCAGTTAGAAAATATGTATTTTTTTTTTCTCTCAAGCCCGAATCAATCCAACATGGTAATGAGTGAGTTGATGCGGATTCCATCAATTGTTCATCATTAGAGTTAACTTATCATTAATCATAAAAGAACTGTCAATGTTAATTTAATTCTTGATTTAGAATTTCACAATGGGTCTAAATTGAGTCCTTCATCTCTAAACCCAATCAGGTTTCGAATTTTAGTTGTTTTAGTTTTACAATGGAATTAAAATTGAGTCCTATTTAACGTTGTTAAAAAGTGTCTTTAAAACAATCGTTAACATTTTCGAACACAAATCTCACCCTAGACACCATAATCAATTGGATCCTAAAGCCATATACTAACAGAGCAATAGGACTCCATGCCACCAACACCATACGCTTTGAATGATGATCTCTCACATCTTAACAAGCTATCAAAGCAAATACAATTTTAGGCTATGTCCCTTTCTTTTATTTATTCTTTTGTTGCAAAACGATAATCCCTTTCTAAGTACATAATAGTATTTTTAGGCAAGTTCTTAATTGTTTAACCACCAACAACAACCAAAACCAATACAAAAAATTAACAACCAACACCAAAATCAACACAAAAAAACACAACATCTTTCTTTAAAAAAAAAACACAAAAAACACAACATAGCCTCCTTACAATGGATGAAACCAAAACAAGATCCAAACTTCTATTATCCGCCACGGGCACCAAAACCCCCAAAAAAAAAATGCATCACATTCTCTTCCTTAGCTGAGTTCCGGTAAACACTCAAAAAATTGCTTTACTTCAACATTCATTTAGATTCGACCACTAATCAGTCCTCGATCCGTTGAAGAATACACCAAATAAGTTAAAAAACTTGAGTTTAGAAACTCACCCTCAGTCTCAAGGCCCCTTCTAGAGTGGGAGAGCTTAATAGGTCTCCCACCGTGAGTGAGTGAAAAAATAGCAAGTGCATCGTACACCCTCCCACACCTTATCAATTTCTGCTCTCTCTCTCTCTCTCCTTTCTAACTCCTTCAACTTCTCTCCATGTTTTTTTCTCCAGCAACACATGGAAATGTTTTCCAAACACAGTTCTCAACATAACCATTTTATATCAATTACTGCATTATTTTCCAGAATTTTTATAGTTCTTAAGTTTTAGCCAAAAATCTTTTAACTTTTTCACTGTTGGAATAAGAAACGGTTCTTCAAGAGAACCATGGATCTAAACTTCAGATGTATACCCATTATATATATTATCAAATGAGCAAAATTGTTTCTTCAAGAGAAGCATGAATTTGAACTTTATGGAAAGTATAACCAGTAGGATAATTTGACAATAAGTTTCAAATTCAATTGAAATGTTCAAAAAAATTTCCATAGTTAGAATAAGAAATGTTTAAAATTCAATTAAACAACTTCAACTGAAAGTAACTCTAAAAAAATAGACACAAAGATGTTTCCTTCTCTTCAATTGATGAATAAGCAATAAAGGGCGAGGAAGATAATGGGATGAAACAGTGAGCATGAAAGGGCGATAAAGATGTTTTTAGATTTGTTTTCTAACTGATTGCATAATGATTCTTTTCACAAACAATGCAAAGATGGAAGATGATTATTTCTACAAGGGTGGATTTGGACAAGGAAGAACCAAGAGGAGAGAGAATAGAAAACGTGAGATGATATAAAATGTATTTAGTGTTGTTAGCGCATGGTAGTAATCATAGAACTTTCACTATCCAACAACTGAAAATAAATATTTTTACTCTCCCACGGTGGGAGACCTATCAAGCTCTCCCACCCTAGCCCGAGTCCAGTTTCAAATCAAAAGTAATCGGTCAAGACTCTGTAAAAAAATCCCTAAGACACTAATTATTACATTTACTTCGATTAAAGACTAAATTAAAAAAAGAGTGATAGTCTACGTACTACTTTGATGATTTATTCTAATTTAACATTATTTTTCGTTATATTGTAATTGATAAGAACAACAACAATTGTAGTTTTAAGCTTAAGTTTACAATGGATTTGAACACCTCACCTTAGCTGACAGCCATTGACCATTCAGTTTCGTATGGCGCCAAACAGATCGATTTTGGAGTCCTCTAGCCATTGTCTTTTCATGTATATCAAATATCCTTCTAACAGATAATTGATAGCAACCTTTTACCATTCAACTTTTCAGCATGAAACTGTAAATCAATAAAAACAAGCATTTCAGCATGACGATTTATATTGGACTTGGACATAACAGTATTTTTGTTTCTTTAATTATGAAAATGGCCCAATCCTTCTAACAGTATTTGATAGTAACCCTTTAGTATTCAACTTCTCAAAATAAAATTATAAATCAATAAAAACAAGCTTTGTTGGGACACCAAAATTTGGACTTTTTTAAATAGTTAACAAAGTTTATTATTAGATTGATTAATATATATTAAATATTGCAATTTATTAATCATCATTGAACTTCATAATCCTAAGTTTTACTCCCTCCGTCCCAAATTGTATGTCATTTTAGAAAAAAAAATTATCTCAAATTATATGTCGCTTCACAATATCAATAAAACATTAATGTTATTTTTCCTATTATATCATTAACTATTTATTACTCTTTCTTCTTTCAATTATTTCATTTATCTTTCTCATATCATTTATTAAGGATAATACAAAGCTCCGTTGACTATTAAAAATCATGACAATGAAGGAAGTAGTTAATAGTATTAAATTTATGAGTATTTTATAAATTTGCATTTTAAGGGAGAAAATTAATTTGTTCAGTCATACTACTATTTAATATTCATTGTGAGTTTGGTAAAAGAAATAATTTGATAAAAGAAATATTTATTGTGATAAAAACGTATGAATAATATTAAATATGGCTTAATACATCATTTGGTCCCTTAACATATTTTTATTTTTCAATTTGGTCCCCTAACTATTAAACGTTTCAAATTGGTCCTTTATCTTCTTTCCATCATTCAATTTGGTCCTATTTTATTCATTTTAACCCCCAAAAAAAGGAGACCGTTAGATAAACGAGGTCTATCAGATTTAACTGTGTATCACCAACACCTGATTTATTTTACTTTTCTTCATCTTCTTCCCTCATCTTCATACAACCTTCATCAATCTTCACCATCTTCAACTTTTTTTTGTTCTTTCAAAAATTCATCATTTCAACTTCAACAAAAACCACAAAATCAAACATTTAAAATTATAATTAACACCACCACCATCATTCAAAATCAGATCACCAAAACCCATTAACTTCAAAAAGGAACTTTCTATCACCAAAATCCTTCCCTTATGTGTTTTTTTGGTGAACTTCGATGCTGTCTACTTCCCACACAAAAACACAGTCCAATTGTGGGTCCCATGTTGTCACTGTTGGTTAGAAAGGTGCGAACATATTCTTAAACAATTGTTGGTTATATATTCTTAAATTCTGACTTCAATTTTTTTCCCAGGTTTAGAGGGACTCTGCGTTCGGAATGGTGTGAGTGAGGGTAGTTTGGGAAATGATGATTGTGGTGATTTTGTTAAGATTTATTGAAGTGCGGTGATTCAATTTCTGCTCAGATTTATCTTTTTAGTTCCCAGCACATCTTCTTCCTCTTAGGTAAATTACTCTATATGTTCATGTTTGGATGAACCAAGCTATTGTCAGTGTTTTGATTCACCGTGAATTTGATAGAACTGTGATAATTTTGTCTCCAACAAATTGTCTTAGAACATACTCCTATTGAATTGAAAAGCACAATTCTTCTTTGTTCTTCTTATGACTTTGTGTCGCATAATTTTCAGTCTAATTAACGATAATTGTCTGGTTTTCTTTTTGTTATTCTGTTGATTCAATATCTAAAAGAATTGAAAAAATGAGGGACGAAGAATTGTATATGCAACTTCTGGAATGAACGGAGGGGTATGCAAAGAGTTCTTGATGTTATATTTATATCACCTCGGAGCTTTGCTATCTATATGTTATCTTTAAACAACTATATTCCTTGTCAATCGAGT
>Ga0228710_1012455_pt1 | contig 10538 bp, 6 predicted proteins | sample MedpolnodulmetaG_FD_177995 | JGI IMG/M metagenome (GOLD analysis project Ga0228710, IMG submission 177995) | Root nodule microbial communities from Medicago polymorpha collected in Santa Monica, California, United States - pink nodules | ecosystem: Host-associated > Plants > Roots > Nodule... | reverse complement strand
TATATATATATATATATATGATGAGAAATCACTTCCTTTAAAAAAAAATCACCATTCACATTGCAATCAAAACTTTATAAAAATATAAACTGATGCTCGATTTACTTTCTAACATTATTTTCATATGTTATTTTCAATTTTTATGTGTAAAGATATTTGGTTAGGAATTTTATAAGTTTGATAAAGAAATATGAAAGTTAACAAGAAAAAATTCATTTCCGAAAAAACAAAATACAATATTTGACATGTTTAATTAGAATTTGTAGAAATATTCAATTTTTTTTAAATAAATATTAAAAAACTTCCATAACGTGTCTTATATAATATAAATATTTTATAAGTGGATAATAGATCTTAAATTATGAAGAAATTAAATTAGACAAAAAATATTTATAAGCTTGAATGAACATATAATTTTGATACATTGTATTACATAGTATATTTGAAGGTCCGTCCCAGCAAATTTAAAAGAATAAAGAAATATACTCTCTCTCTTAACAAGTTATAGCCTTTGTATATATAGTTTATAAATGAATGTTCATTGATGGAAGAAGATCATTCCATTCTCATTGTTTGAGAGAAGGAGAGAGAAGAGAGATGTCACGAGAAACGATGTACGTGAAACACTGTATGGGCGTTAATGGGTTAGAGAAGATCATTCTTAGAGAAAATCGTGGCTTCTCTGCTGAGGTATCATTTTCATTTTCCGATTCAAAATCATCTTTTTTCAATTATTCTTTAATCATCTCATTTTCTATTTTGCTGTATTTTCACAATTCATGCACGAATTGATTACATCTCTATCTAATTTTCTATTTAAGATCCAGAAGTATATCATATCATTTTTTCCTCGTCGAAATTTGGAAAGCAATAGTTGTTATCATCATTATAAAAAAAAATTTAATTGTATATAAGAATGGTTTCATTTTCAGGTGTATCTATACGGGGGACAAGTTACATCTTGGAAGAACGAACGTGGAGAAGAATTGTTATTTGTTAGTAGTAAGGTAACCAGCTACATTATCCTATCATTGTTGAATGAAGATTTCATTTTGATAACATTTTAACTATATGTATAATATGGTATGAGTGCCTTAAAAGGAAGTGGTAGATTTTTGTTTTAATGGATTAGATGTTAAAAGAAATTAATATTTATGAAACTTTGATAACATTTTATCGTGTTTGAGATCATTCAAATTCATCAATTCTTTTCACTTGAATAAATGCAGGCTAATTTTACTCCTCCAAGATCTTTACGCGGAGGCATTCCAATATGTTTTCCTCAAGTACGTGTATCTTATAAAGCTTCTATGTTTTCTTTAATTGTTTTTTTCTTTAAGTACTTTATATCCATATGCAGTTCTCAAATTTTGGTTCTCTTGAACATCATGGATTTGCAAGGAACAAGTTGTGGACCTTAGATCCTAATCCTCCTCCCATTCCAACAAATAGCAATAGTAGAGCTTTCGTTGATTTGGTTCTCAAAAACTCTGAAGATGATACAAAGAGTTGGCCTCACAGGTATTTATATATAGCATCAAAATGATTGGTAGCTAGACATCCGAACTATGTTCACACACCTACAAACCAAAAATCATCTACAAGCATACTCAAACAAAGGTGAACGAACCATTTCAGCAAGCAATAACTATTGAGTCTTAGGACTTTTAGGAGTAGTATAACAATTAAGCATCATAAAAACAATCTTAAGCAAGAGAAAAGATGAAGAATGACACTAGGGATAACACATTGATTATTAACTATATAATAAATCATTGAGTTCCTTTAGTCTATGATATCGATTAATTAATTTAGAATATTCAACACATTCACCAAAGGACCCCCCAACCAATTATCCAACCAACAAATAACAGAGCTCCCTATGCCATTAGACACATGTTTCTTAATATATACTTGTCCAAATTGATGAATTAATATAACGAGGAACAAGATTTATATGAGTTTAGCCTTAATTCATCATTATTTCTTACAGATATGAGTTTCGCCTAAGGATAGCTTTGGGGCCTACAGGAGATTTGATGTTAACATCCCGAATTCGGAATACAAATAAAGATGGAAAATCTTTTACCTTCACATTTGCCTATCATACATACCTCTATGTTACCGATATCAGGTTTTGTGTGCCATATACATTTTTTTCTTCATAAATCAATATCAAATATATTTTGCCTCATACAATCTTGGTTTATACATTATTGACATACTTGAGAATTGTTATTTGCTTTGAACTTGATGATTTTCCAATAGAAGCTAAATTTCACCTTACTTATGTTCAGTGAAGTTCGAATAGAAGGACTAGAGACATTGGATTATTTAGATAGCTTGAAGAATAGAGAACGATTCACGGAACAAGGAGATGCTATTACATTCGAGGGTGAAGTGAGTATATGTTATCAAATTAAATGAGCAATTTTTTGTGTTGTTATATTTTATTGATTCAACTATGAAACTCTTAAAAGTTTTGTTTATTTGATGATGAAGGTGGACAAAGTGTACTTGAGCACACCCACAAAAATTGCTATCATAGACCATGAAAGAAAGAGAACTTTTGAAATACGAAAAGATGGGCTTCCTGATGCTGGTTAGTTTATCAGTATATATATATATATATATATGCATATAAATCACGATAAAATGTAGTAAATCTATACAACGTTTGTTTTATATACTCACGAGCATTTATGCATGTGCGTAGTGGTATGGAACCCATGGGACAAGAAATCAAAGATCATATCTGATTTAGGGGATGATGAGTACAAACATATGTTGTGTGTTCAACCTGCTTGTGTAGAAAAAGCAATTACTCTCAAACCTGGTGAAGAGTGGAAAGGAAGGCAAGAAATATCTGCAGTTCCTTCCAGTTATTGTAGTGGTCAACTTGATCCACGAAAAGTACTATTCCATCATTAGAAGAATGTGTTCCAATGCATTGTTGAGTTCAATAGGTACATCACAAAATCTTTGTGGTTAATATGATTCTATGTGATAATATATTTTTCAAATTTTATTCCTTCAATTGAATTTAATTTATGCATATGTAATGGTTCTAAATTGCGATTTGCAACCGTAATTTCAATCAAAATAAAAAGTTTTAGATGTCTTTGTAACTCTTTTTTGCCACATTAATTGTATTTTTTAATCATTGATGTTCATAGTGTAACTGCAACAATGATCACAATTTAGAACCATGATCTATGATAAATTTCCAATTAAAACACTTATATGTGTATAAATAAAATTGAAGGTATTATGATATTTAGAATTTTTGTATTGTATAGTTGAAACATGATACTTTAATAGTTGTTTTCTAATAGATTTGATGCAACCAAGTGTATTTTCTGTAGGAACTTTTGTTGCATCAATGGTGATGTCAATGATTTCTTCCCCAGTATTGCTTCAAGTTCAAAGGAGGGATCATCATTAACAAAAATGTCTATATCATCATTTTATCTTTTAGTGTGTTCAACTTTCTGAGCTAGTGATGAAGCGAGTTGTTGGAAAAGAACTTGATTATTATATATTTGCACAACTTTTCCATTGGGGGATAGAACACCGCACTCTTGCATACATATATCATCTTTAAATTTGAAATATGCATAACAAAAGATAACGATTGTCTTGAAAGTATTGTTTAACTTGCGTAAAAAATTATAGAAATTTTTGTATTTTATACATTGAAAATATACATATAAAACTTTCTTTTATTAACAATTACCTTATTTAAAATCCATAAACAATTTTCTTTAGACACTTGTATATGCCCCTCTTCTTAAAAGTAAGTGACAATTTCTTGTATCATCTCTATCTTTTATTGAGTTTAAGTGTGAGTGATTAGTATTACATTAATTATAAATGAGTTAAATATTGGATATATTAGAAAAAGCACTCATATACATAATGTCTTAAGATTTTTGGTGATGTAGTATCTCCTTCTCATGTAGTTTAGAGCATTGACCGGTCGTTACTCTCAACGATCTCTCAAGCTCTCTAATCAATGGTATCATATCTCTAATTTAACTTGGTAAGGGAGCGAGTGAGTTGATCTTGATGTTTGGTTAAGTGTGTGTGTGTGTGTGTGTATATATATATATATATATGTGATGTGAGAGACTCACACATACCTAATATTAATATTTTTGGATGGAGTTGAAGTGTCTCACTTTTGTGGGTATGGAACATTAATAAAAAAATTGAAAATGTTACGAATCAATGATAAAACCATATCATTGAGATATTCTTGAAGTCATCTTAGGTTGTACAAAATCAAATCTTCCCAAACACACTTGCTTACTCTGCTCTCTTTTTTTTCTTCTGCGAGTTTGCTTTCTCTGCTAGTTCCTAAAGTCTCATAATTTTCATTGCATATTTTACTTTTATTTTAGGATAATTGTACACGTTTTACTTCTATTTTAGTATCAATATCTTCAATGATACCAAATCTGTCCATTCCTTATTTCACCTATTTTACTTTTTTTTTTGTTTTCTTCTAACTTATTTTTTAAACTAAATATTTAACGACGTGTTATATTATTCAATTGTTATGTTTTATTTTATCGAAATGCATCCTTTTATGGCATTTTCTATTTTTCTTGTTCGACATAAAGTCTTATAATTTTAGAGTCTTAATTATTTTTTATACGAAAGAGTCTCTAATATGGTTATATTTAAGAATTACATAAGATATTGATGCATACAACATATAGCTGATATATAAATATAACCTAAGTAGACAATGAAAGAGTTTAATAACTATTTTTACACCAATAATATAAAATATTTTAATACAATATCTAGTTATGTCATTATACATCGTATTCATTCATTGAAGATATTATTAGTCATCGTATTCAAGCTGGGTGGTTGAAATGGAGAAGAGTCCCAAGTGTTTTGTGCGATAAGAAAGTATCACTTAAGTTGAAAGGAAAGTTCTATCGGAGAACAGTCAGACCGACGATGTTGTATGGTACGGAGTGTTGGATTGTTAATGTCAACACGAGAATCAAGTAAGTGTAGCAGAGATGAGGATGTTGTCATGGATGAGTGGTAAGACTAGACATGATAAGATTAGAAATGACACCATTAGAGAGATAGTGGGGGTAACACCTATAGTAGAAAAGTTGGTAGAAAATAGGTTTAGATGGTTTGGACATGTAGAGAGAAGACCGTAAATGTCGTCGTAAAAAGAGTTGATCAGATGGAGGAGAGTCAAGTTAAAAGAGGTAGAGGAAGACCTAGAAAAACTATTAGAGAAACTATTAGAAAAGATTTAGAGGTCAATGAGTTGGATCCAAATTTAGTTTATGATAGAACACTATGACTTAATTTGATCCACGTAGTCGATCCCACTTAGCGGGATAAGGCTTGTTTGTTGTTGTATTTAGTTATGTCATTATATCACATTATTATATTATTTTTAAAACATCACAAAAAAAATATGTTGTGAGAAAGAGCTAGACCACTGCAACATGAAGAACCAATAAAGTCATAAAAGTACTTTATCAAAAATATTTTATTTAAATTTTAATCAAATTTTTCATACACTATAGTTTTTTTTTTGAATCAAAAGCAATGAGAAACATTTGGAGGAAACAAGACATCCCAATTAGGTTGTCATTCCAAGATCACCTCCATCCTCTGCCACCATGCTCATAAAATTTTATTAGAAAAAAAAGGAAAAAATTGTACAAGCGGGGGAACAAGACCTGAACCTGCAAAAAGAAAGTAGAATCACAAAATAACACCTGATACCTAAGGAAAACGATAATTAGGAAGCTCAACCCGGTCTCTAAAAAATGTTTGGCTAATAAAAACGGGTAAAACATCCGATTAAAATCATGAAGTGCAGTTCCGGATGATAAAATCATATATCAAACTGATTTAATTAGTTCAATTTGATATTTCTTTTTTTATTGATAATAAAACCAACCGACTTAATCTTTGTTGAGATAATACTATTTATAGATAAAATATTTTATTAATTTTAGTAGAATATGATGTCTTTTATCAAATAAATTTTATTAGTCCTCGTGAGCTTAACACGATTGGTATGAACAATACATAATATATACAAAGTTCGTAGTTCAAACCACAACCACCACAATTTTTTTATTTTATTTTATCAATAGTAGAATATAACGCCTTTCTATTTGTTTGAATATTTTTTTGGGCATAAGATGATTGCCTTTATAGCCTTACCCTTGATTGAAAGTTGTTGTAAGTGCAAGCATGTAAAAGCATGATGACAAGTGTAACAATTCAGTTTGGTTCAATTTTGCAGCCAACTAAATGTCCAAATTGACCTCATCAACACTAAATGTCCAAATTGACCTCATCAACACCGGTTTGATTTGGTTTGGTTGTGTTTTCCGTATTTTTCTAAAGTGGAATCAAGTCAAACCAAACGGTTTGGTTTGGTTAATAGGTTCGTTTGAAATAAATATATTTTCCTTCCTTATTCTTAAATAGAAAAAGTGTTACTATTTTTTCTCTGTGAGTATTTTCCTTCTATTACCATCTTTATTCTTAAATAAAACCTGTTAAAAAATTGAAAATATAACTACATCATGAAGTTAAAAAATGATACAAATTTAAAATAGGCCATACGAAACACCCTCTGCACAAGTGGATATCAATATATCAATTTTACATAACATTTGCTAATTTAAATAACTCCGTCAACAAACAAGTATATGATATGTCAGTTGAAATTACTTAACAAAGATTTTTAATTTTCAAGCAGTCTAATGGTTAAAATTCACCTTTTTCAAGGTGGATAAGTGGGGTATCTGGAGTTTGAACTTCAGCCCCTACATATAACAAATGCATGTCCCTACCAACTGAGCTATGCTCACGGAGACAACAAAGTTATTATAATTTAAAACGGTAGTTAGACAAAAAAAAATATTGCTTCCCTCTGATTCGACAAGAATTCAGTCAACTATTTCAATTTTTTATTCACCAAAAAGAGAAGGGTTAAATATATTTTTTTATTCTTATAAATATTTAAAATTTCTTTTTAGTCTTTATAAAATAAAATCATATTTTTAGTTTTTTTGAAAACAACAAAAAAATGATAAATCATATTTATTCAGAATCTCTCCCATTTCAGTAGTTGCAAATTTCACTTTTAAAAACAAAGTGAAAAATAATAAAACATGTCAAAAAAAATAAAAAAAATAAAAAAATACCACTGAAAATTTCTAAAAATCAAATAAAACTAATTCAATTTTTTTCGGATTTTATGAGAATATGAAAAATGAAAATTGGTCTAAACGATGGAATTTTGAATTTTGAGGGGTGAAATCCCATAAGAAGTCTCCTTTAAGGGAGTCTTGATCCTTAATTTTTTTCTTCTGATTTTCTGGAAAAGTTTAAGAGCAAATTGATCAAGTAACTTGAAAATTGGATTTTCGACTGGGAACAACTAACAATGATCTAAAACAGAATAATGAGAGTTAGAAAGATTAATATAGTTCTTAAATTGGTTATCCATGTTACAAATAAGTTCATAATTTGTGCTGATACAATTCAGATTATATAATCCAAACTGTTTTACCCCTGAATAATGGTGTTTAAGGGGTGTTTGAATTCTATAATCTGAAAAAAAGCAAGACCCTATTATTTTAGAGTGTTCGGATTATAAAATCCGAATTGGTGAAAAACTTAATTGTCCAAGTCAAAACAAGGGGAAAACTCAATTTGGATTATAGGATCTGAACTCTCATGGACATTTCATAAAAAAAAAATAGGGCGCGGTGAAAATGAGCAGGGTGAGAAAAAGAATAGTCAAATAGTAAAATGTATGATCATCTTAGTATCAGTTTGGTTCACCGGTTCGTTGGATCTCAAAAAATAAAAACCAAGAACGAAACCAAATCAATTAAGTTTCGTTCGATTTTGTACCAAAGCAAAGAAGGTCGAGTAATTTTTTTATTTAGTTTGGTTTCATTTTCTGATTTCATTGATATTATCTGAACCGCTTACACTTCAAGTGATAACTTTAAAAGTTTTACGTTGAATAAATAAAAGTGTATAATATAGTAATTAAAATATTATAGTCTAACCCCAAATAAACTATTCTTTTGGATTAGAATAGCAAAGTCCGAACCAAACCAAATAACTTCCTGTAATATAAACCAACCATGTAACTTGCATCTTTTTCTTTGCATCTTTGTTTAGTTCGTTAACAACTATATGAGTTTATTTTTTTATTCATTTAACATACATTTTTTCTTAATTATGTGTTTTAGAATATTCATTCTGTTGCCTAGTAACTATTAGATTTGAGAAAAATGATATTGTTACATTTAGTTTTCAATGTAACTTTTTTTTTCTTCAAATGTACCATTTATTTTTTTTGTTGGTCAAATGTACCATCTATTTAATAGAACAAAACCTATGTATATTTTCTTATGTGTTTTTGTATGGTTTTTAACTGAACTATTCATGATTTTTTCAAATTCATAATTTTTTTTAAAGTTCATTACAACCAAAAAAAGTAAAAATTTAGTTAAAAATCATACGAAAAAATGCACCCGATTAATATCATTTGTATCACTCAAAATTATTACTCTTTGATATGCATCTATGATAATAAGAATACATTAATAACTAATAGGGTAAAAAAAAATTGACAAAATAAATGATATTCATTCATTCAAATTGATAGAGTACATCGATATAATGCAAATTTGCTAAAAACTTAAAGGATGAATCTGTGAACAGGCTCACAACATCCATGTTAATAGCATAAAACGGCAAAGTACAAATGTCTACACATATGACTATATTTAAATCTTCGGAATAACCATTTCTCCGAATCTGCAATGTGGATGACGCCAAAGTCATTGATTGGATCTGCACTGGATCGAAGCTGATCTGACAATCTGAACCGATCAAATATCTGAGAGAAACAAGAAAAACAAACAACGTCGCACAAAAACGATGAACAAACCAACATCGCACAAAGACAACGAAATCACAAAATAAAAAACGAAATAGATGTGAAAGTCACTTATTTCAATAAGAGGGAAAGAGAAAAACGAGTTAGAGGGGTGATTTTGATTGACCCTAAATCACCCCTCTTTGGTGGATGAAGAAGAAGAAACTAGGTTTTTGACGATGACTGACAAGAGAGATGATTTTTTGTTTGTCCTTTTATTTTTGATTTGTTATTAATAGGGTTAATTTGTTAAATTATTATTATGAAGTATTAATTTTTTTTTAATTATACATTTACTATTTTTTACTCTATCATTTTCTAGTTCTTCTAATTACCATTGCCCATATGATTACTTAATGTAATTTTCAAAAGTAACTAATAATTTATTTTTATCATATAAAATAAAATTAATTGTCTAGACAAAAACAAAAAAAGAACTACTATTCGTTTGCAATGTACTAAAGTGACATGGCATATTTTTTTTGATAAGTATCATATGGACTATAAACTCACTTTTTTAAGGTGAATAAATGAAGTGTTTGGAGTTCGAATCTCAGTCTCTTCATATATTATGTAATGTCTCTAACAATTGAGTTAAGCTTACAAAGACGTGAGATATATTTTATATTAAATGCCATTAATATTTACTAGATAAAAAAAAACTGCATTGAATTAGGAAAAAACTTCATAATGTTAATGTTACAATTAATAATCATAACATTTTTTTTAAAAGAATAATAACATTTTTTTAAAGAATAATCATAACATTTTGTATCATCTATAACTCCCATTTGTATTTGACTAATACCTCAATTTCGTCCTTGAATTTTAACGCATCGGCCAAATTCGTCCCTGAATTTTGCGAAATAGCTATTTAGTCCCTGAATTTACAAAATGTCAATCAAATCAGTTCCTCCGTCAAGTTGGTCTGTTAACAGAGGTGACGTGTAACGTTAACCTCTTACAAGGCTTATCACGTCAGATGCCACGTAAGCAGGGATCAAATTGATTGATTTACAGAAAATTTCCAAGGACCAAATTGATGGATTTTCAAAAAATTGCCAAGGGCCAAATTGATTGATTTTCAGAAAATTCCCAACGGCTCTTTCTCTTTAACGGGTCTTTCTTCCCTTAATATATAAATTTGAAACCCTAATGTTATAATTTGTCACCTAGAGTTCAAAATCCCCCAAAATTCTTCCATGAATTGATGTCAATGTTCTTCCCCAATTCAAAAAACTTAAAACCCTAATTTTTTTTGATTCAATTCGAAATTCAAAAATCAATGGTCATTGTTGAAGATTCGGTGTTCATAAATGATGGGTGGTGGACGTATGGGCAAAAACAACTACAACAACCGGTCTTCATCTTCAAGCTCTATGTACAAAGATGATGGATAAAGTTGATTTGTAGGAAGTGAGCTTAACTTGATTAAGATATTGATAGGACTATTATGTTTGATTGAGTTGTTTAAAATGCTATTGTATTGTGCCAAGTCCATGTAATGTTGTAATGAAAAGAGGTTGTCAATGAATGAATCAAACCCCTTCTGTCAAAACATTTCAATCAAATTGGT
>Ga0228710_1012454_pt1 | contig 10539 bp, 6 predicted proteins | sample MedpolnodulmetaG_FD_177995 | JGI IMG/M metagenome (GOLD analysis project Ga0228710, IMG submission 177995) | Root nodule microbial communities from Medicago polymorpha collected in Santa Monica, California, United States - pink nodules | ecosystem: Host-associated > Plants > Roots > Nodule... | reverse complement strand
AATCAGCTCCTAATCCTCTTTCTTTTGCTCCAAGACTAAATCTTTAGATATTTGTTCCTGAAATATAATAATTTGCAATTGAAGTAAAATAATTCAAAAAGGAAATAATATTTAAATAAAACTAAATTAAATCTAAATAAAATAGACTCAAATAACATATTAAAAACACTAATTTATTGACTCATCACATTTCTTCAAGGAGATCTTAGTGAAGAAGTTTATATGAAATTACCTCCTGGATTCTCTCATAAAGAGAAACCATGTGTCTGTAAACTAAATAAATTAATTCATGGTCTTAAACAAGCTTCTCGCCAATGGTTTTCTAAATTCTCCACCACTCTTATTCAAAAAGGCTTTCGTCAATCAATTTCCGATTATAGTTTATTCACTTACAATTGTGATCAAACAACCATATTTGTCCTTATATATGTTGATGACTTCATCATCACTGGCAACAATGAAAATGCCATTTCAAAAATAAAGCAATTTCTTGCCCAATCTTTTTCTATCAAAGACCTTGGTAATCTTAGCTATTTCCTAGGCATTGAAGTATCTCGTTCTAAAAAGGGAATATTCTTATGTCAAAGAAAATATACACTTGACATTTTATCTGACTCCAGTATAACTGGTTGTCGCCCATCTGATTTTCCTATGGAGCAACATCTTCGTCTACGTCCAAATGACGGAACCCCTCTTTCTGATCCGACAGTTTATCGTCGCCTCATAGGCCGTTTCCTATATCTAACATTGACACGACCCGATATTCAATATGCTGTTAACACTCTTAGTCAATTCATGCAATCCCCATATTCCTTTCATTTCGATGCTGCCACACGGGTTCTTCGATACCTTAAAGGGAGTGTCGGCGAAGGTTTATTTCTTTCTGCATCGAGCTCCATTAATTTAGTTGGATATGCAGACTCTAATTGGGCTGGTTGTCCTACAACTCGGCGATCTACGACTGGGTATTTTACCATGTTAGGTTCTAATCCTATATCATGGAAAACCAAGAAACAACCAACAATTTCTCGCTCTTCTGCTGAAGCAGAATATCGTTCCCTCGCAACTTTATCTTATGAGTTGCAATGGTTAAAATATCTTCTCTCTGATCTCGGTATTGATCATCCTCAGCCGATCACAATTTATTGTGATAGTCAAGCTGCCATTCCCATTGCCGAAAATCCAGTTTTTCACGAACGCACCAAACACATTGAAATTGATTGTCATTTTGTTAGTGAAAAAATTAAATCAGGTCTCATAACTCCTTCCTATATTCGTTCTTCTGACCAACTAGCTGACATTTTTACTAAACCACTTGGAGGTGACGCTTATAAACGAATACTCGACAAGTTGGGTGTCATTGAGATTTCAATCCCACCTCCAACTTGAGGTATATCATGGAATATGGTCAACACTAATCATCATTGACATATAAATGCATATTATGGAATTAAAGAAGCACATCATGGCAGATTCCTTGTACCGAAATTGACTCATGTAATGTATTTAATAGTTTTTATATTATAATTAGGCTAGTCGTTATTACGTAATATTATTGTATTCTTGTATATATAAGATTTTACATGAATAAGAACAATACACAATTCTGATATCAATACTGTCATACCTTATTTCTTATACTAGTCATCCTTTTCTTATAAATAGCTTGAACTCCGAAAATGACGTGACAATATATATCTCATTTTTTATAAAAGATAAACGATATTCATTCATTTAAGTTGATAGAATACATTGATACAATACAAATTCGTTAATAACAAAAAAGATGAATCTACAAACAAACTCACAACATCAATGGTAATGACATAGAATGACAAGATACGCAAGCCTACAAATACAACTATATTCAATTGTCAAGAATATCTATGCATCCGAATCTGTAACGTTGATAACACCAAAGTTATTGATCGAATGTGCACTGGATCGAAACTAATCTAACAATCTGAACCGAATAAACATCGTAAAAAGATGGAAAAGCAAAGTAATGCCTCACAAAGATGGAAAACAATATATATATATATATATATATATATATATATAGAGAGAGAGAGAGAGAGAGAGAGAGAGAGTTCATTTCCTCTCATATATAATTGATTGATTTTTTTGGTGATGATCGGAGTTCGAATCCCGGACCTTGCAAATATCATGCATTGTCTATAACAAATGAGTTAAGCTCACAAGGACATATAATTGATTGATTTAATGATTGATTTAGAGACCGAAAATAATAGATAATGTACATACCAAATTCTTGTAATTAAGGAAAAACTTTATTCTTTGAGAGGAAAGTAGTAAAAATGTATTATTATTTTATAGAAAACACTAATTTATTGTTCATATATGTTGGTTTAAAAGTTAAAAAAGTAATTGTTTATTTGTATTATTATTGTTATTAATCTTATCATCATCATCATCATCATCATTTTGTTTTATCATAATTGTTTGTCATTGACTTTTGTATCTAATCTATTGGATATATCACATGGTTTAAATTAATTTTTGAGAGAGTGATTTAGATTTTAGACAATTAGGTAATGAGGATTCGGATCCGTTTAAAAATTCCATCGGGTTCGACTCCCGGCAAACACATATATTATTTATCATAGTTGTGTTTTTTTAACTCATTTGGGTTAGTCTGATGGTATTAGCTTAGGACTTGGGAGTGTGCTCCTTCTCAAAATCTCAGGTTTGATTATCCTCTGATAATGATTTAAGTCGGCTAATTTATCTTCTTTAAAATACAAATTTAAATATCATTTTTTGTTTGTAATTAGATTAGGCCGCGGATAAAAAAAACATTGAGGAAAGGCAGCAGATAAATTGTAAACCAATAATATTAATGTGTAAACACTAAACATTAAAAAAAACTAAACTACCTTAATTTAATAACATATTATACAATAAGTATTTTGCTCATCCGCAATGGCATGGTCAAAAAATAGTTCACACAAGTTGATAAATCACATTTTAATTCCCACTAAAAATATCACTTTAACCTCTAAAAGTATGATAAGATCGTGACGATTCCTCTTTAAATAGAGTAAAGATTTAATTAATAGAGTAATAGCTTAATTTTTTACTCTATTTTTATTATTTAGTATTTAATTTAGAGTCATCATAAAAAATTGTTATTTTTATTTATTCAATAAGTTGTTGTTGTTGTTATTATTGCTATTGGACAATTTGTGTGGCACGTGAAAGAGAGGAGAAAAGTAGGCATAACATGCATTTGTTGGCACATGAGGAAAATCAAAATGTGGGCTCATTCTAGGGCTGAGCAAGGAACCGAGACCCGCAAAATGACAGTAGAACCCGACAGTGGAATGCATAGCTTGGGTGGATGGAAGCGGATTGGAGGGTCATCGGTTGGCTAGAATCAATTTAACGTGGGTGATGACAATCGAAATCGGTTCTCTGTAAACTTATCGCCGGTGGCCGAAACCGACCAGTGTAGTATCAAGTAGGTACAATAGTTATAGCATGGAAAAGAACAAGACATACACATCTTCTTCTATATCTTCGATGCCCATGAACATAATAATGGTGAGTTTTAGCGGTGTATATGGCCGTTTTTTAATACAGTGACTAGGGGTGTTCATGGGTTGGGTCAACCCATAAAATTCAGTCAAATCCACCCAAAAAAACCCAAAAAAATGGGTTGAGTTGGGTAATTGGGTGGGTATGGTTTCTAAAAATGGAAAACCCATAAAAATAAATGGATTTCTGGTAAAACCAGACCCAAACCCAAAAAACCCACTTACCCAATAATGTTAATATTTTTTATCTTTATTTTTATAGGGTAGAAGAAAGTTATATTTCCAAAACATACACATTGTACCTTATATATTGAAAATCAAAACATACTAGAGTTACAAATTAATATGTTGCACTTTTTGTTGGAACAAAATGTGTTTAACATACATTAACCTTAGAGTTTTGATGAAAACAACGTATTAAAAATTGTCAATTGGATATGGTAATATTTTTTCAAGTGTACAGGACCATAGACAAAGTTTTTGATATCTTAAAAGGTTCTGAAAGAACAAAAGAGAGCAAAGGAATCAACAAGATTAAAGCTTGAAGCATCTGAAGAAAAGTGCTTCTGAAGTGATGACGTCATCAGAAGCAAGTTCGTCAGAAGCATCTCATTAGAAGCAATATCACCAGAAGCTGAAGTTCATCAGAAGATGAGAGACTTAAAGCTTCAAAGGCTGGGTGATGGATTTAATCTCATCCAGCATTGCAGAAGACTGAAAAGGTGTAGCAACGGCCGTTGTGAAAGAATTTGAAAGCATTGGATGCTTATTCTCTCAAGAGCATTGACAAAGGACAATTGTATGAACTGTACAACCACTTTCTCCACTACTCTGTTCGTGTCTTTGCATCAATATAAGAATAACAGCTATGCCTACAGTAATGTTCCTTCAAACTAGGAATGCATTTGAAATTGATCCTTCATAGGACAATATCCATATCAGGCAAAAGATCATTGGTGATTTTGATCAAGCTTCAAACGACTCTTTTAATGTGCTGGCAATTTCTAACGTATCTCTCACACCTCTATATAAAGGAATGAAGACCTGCTAGTTGGATATGCAGAAACACACAAAAACAAGACTCATACAACAATTCACGAGTGTCAAACTCTGTTATTGTTCTGCATCTAAAAGTCACTTACAATTTCTTATCAAAGTTCATATCTTAGAAATTCTAGAGTCTTAAGAGTCTGTATCTGATTTGTATTGTGAACACCACTGATTGTATATCAAGTGTTTAAACTCAAACAAACTTCTTTGTAATTCTGTTTGATTAGAAGTCTCTTGCTTGTGTGCTTGAGCAATAGAAGTCTCATGCAGTTGTGCTTGAGCATTGGAAGTCTCTTGACTGTGTTCAGGAGCATAGAAAATCTCTTGTAGTTGTGCTTGAGTAATTTGAAGTTTCATGCTAGTTGTAGTATTGAGCAATTGTAATCAGATATTACATTCTTAGTGAACTCTCCCTGGAAGTGCAAGGGGGACATGATTACTTCCGGTTTGTGGAAGGAACCTGTATAATTGTTTTGTGTCTTTCTTCTCTCTCTCTCTCTCTCTGTTTTATTCGCTGCATTTAGATTCTGATTATCACTTTAGAAGGTGAACTCTATCTGCTTCTGATCAGTGACTTCAGTAGGAGAAACTGAAGAAAAAGTAAACACAATTCAACCCCCCTTTCTTGTGATTTTCTCAGCTTCACTTTTTTGTTATTTTGATACTGATGCAATTTTATGTCATGCAACTTTAGTTTGTTGCAAGTATTTTATGATGAAGTTTATTATTTGATACTCTATGATGCATAAAATTATAGTAAAATAAGTTAAACATTTTTCTTAAGAAAATTAAAAAGTAGAGTACTATTTTAACACAAAATTACAGGGACTTGTCATTTAGTCATTTAATATTAAAATAATAGAAAAATAAGTTGGTTAACCCATTACCCAATCCAACCCAACCCAAAAATTAGTGGGTTTGCCCAAACCTACCCAATAGTATAACGGGTGGTTATTTTACCTCACCCAAACCGGAGTACCCTATTTAGTTTGATTTAGAGTTTGGCCAAACCCAACCCAAACCCACCCACGAACACCCCTAACAGTGACAACGTTTTCTCTTTCTCAAAGATCGTTAAATGAATGAACGGCTGGGATTACATAATTCTTTTTGAAAAGGGTGTAAGGTACTTTGTTTGTGTAGTTCATTTTTTGAAAAAAGTGACACTAAAAAATGTGTGTGACTAGGTGACATATCCTTTGATATGAAAAGAAGTGACACTTGCTTTGTTTTTAATTAATAAACAGCTAAATACATTTTATTGGTAAAAAAAAGCAACTAAATATTTACTATATGTGCATCTACATAAATTAGTAAAAAAATATTTTTTTGGAGAATGTAATGTGTGAAAAACTCTTGAAACTCATTTTTATTTAACCTTATCTATCATAACTCTCTTTTCTAAGTACCTATTTCCCTTGTCTCCTTCATTCATTTGCATGTCTCATCTTAACAGTTTCTCTCGTATAGATCGTTGCAGTGGTCGAAGGTTATGGCTCATGTGTAAACAACTAAGCAGTGAAGGTGCTCTTCAATAAATTTGATTGTGGTTATGTTTCATAGGTTTTGTCCGGTGATTCTCATGAGGGAGGTTTGATATGATGTTGGGACTATCTTGTCGTATTCAAGGGTTGCATGTTGCTTCTTTCCTTATTCTTTTCTTACCAACCGAATCAACCCATCCACCCCAATTCGTCACCCGCTCAACACATCACTTGTTAAACCTGTCACTTGAATTGGTCAGAAATGGGTCCACATATACCTCTCTTGGTTTTATGTGGATGGAGTGTTTTAGAACCGAGTCTGGCCGAACCGAAACCGTTCTCTACCCTAGCTCATTCTAGCTGACCCAAAAATAATTATTTGGAGGAATAGCAATATTAAGTTTAAAGTGGCTTGCTCTTGGATTAGTAGCGTGAAAGAAAAATAATGATGGTTTCATGTTATGAAATATTCCTTCTAATCACCTTTTAGGTTTATTAAATTATAAGCAAAAAACCACTTTTAGATTCATTGACACTACTAAAAAAAACAAAAATTAGTGAGGAAAATTTAGTGAGGGAAAACGTGAAATCCCTCTCAAATTCCATCACTAAATTTTGCGACCAACGAATTTGTGAGAGATTTCATTTTTTCCGTCACTAATTTTCCTCCCTAATTTTGCTTTTTCTAGTAGTGTGAGTAGTTGATGGTCAATATATAGATAAGATACATCAGTTTTTCAATGAACATAAAAAATAGTTTTTTGCTTATAATAAAAAAAATTCATATTTAATTCATGTTGAGTTAAAATATTCTATTTTTTTTTGGAGAGATTGTTATAATATTATAAAATTTTCTGTAAAATTTTATTCAAAAATATGAATTATACATATGAGTTTACTTTAAAGGAGGAACCAAAAGTGAAGATGAAAAACTATTGGGGGACTAAAACTTGAAGAAATTTTTTAGAGCAACTAAAACTAAAAGTTGACATATTTATAAAGACAAAAAACATATTTAACCTTTTATTAAATTGTTTTAAACATAAGAACTCAGTTGTTAATGCCCCTGCGTGAGTTAACGCACGCTAGTGTTAAATTTGCGTGAGTTAACTCACGCTGCATGACTTAAGTCATGCTAGTGTAAATTTTAAAAATATCAACGTGAGTTAACTCACGTTTATTCATATGCAATTTTTCTTTTTCTTTTTGAATTTATTTAATTCCAAATTTAATATGCAATTTTAATATTTAGATTACAAAATAATAAAATAAATGCAAATATACATAAATAAAAAGGAAGAAAGGAGACCAACTTTGGGGAAAAAAGAGACGAATTGCATTGGGGCAAAAAAATATCAACCGTTGGGGGAAATTTAAATCTGGTTCTTTTTATACCCCAACCCCAAGAAAGAGTCTTTTTACACACGGTAAAATGATTTTGGGGTAAAAAGAAGCAAATTTAGATTTAACCCAAGGTTTACCTCTTTGTGCCCCATAGTATAAAGGGGAGAGAGTGAGGAGGAGGAGGAGAGAAGGTATGGCGTGAGGAAATAATGAGTTTTGAAAGGGTATTTATAGGGAGGAATGAGTACCATAGGTTTTATAAGCACTAAATGCAGTCAAAAAAGTTAAAAAAAACGTGTAAAAATGAGTTAAAATCAAGGTTGAATAACTGACCAACATTCAAAAAAACGTGTTCTTGAGCACATCCACCGACCACAGTAGCGTGAGTTAACTCACGCCAGTGTAATTCTGTGTGAGTTAACCCACGCTAGGTTGGCCGGTTGTTCATGCAATTTCATGCATTGTAAATTGTTTTCACACTTTTTTTTTATTAAGTTTTTTCGCCTTTTTTTGACCTCATTAAGTGCTATGTTACCTTAAACCACCTATAAATACCCTCCTCCTCTTCGCTATTTCTCGAATAAAAAATGTGTATTAAATAAATTCGAATAAAGTTGCATATTAAATAAATTCGAATAAAAGTTACATTACATTGCATCGGGTTGCATCTTCAAAGTACACCAATTGTCTTACCTCTGAAATGGTAAATTCAAACTGGCTAAACAGCAGCTCTCAAGCATTCACGCATAAGTTTTATTATTCCATCCAAAAGATTAAATTCTTGTTAGGTTTGGTTTAAATGATGGTATTCGAGTGTCAAAAGAATGAGGTGCATTCCTTGACACTTCAATACCTTCATCTAAACCAGCCTAACAATAATTTAATCGTTTGAATGGAACAACAGAACTGCCGAGGGAAAGCTTGGGAACTGCCGTTTAACCAGTTTGAATTCCCATTTCAGAGTAAGACAATTGTTGTAGTTGGAAGGTGCATTCCCTACCTAATCATGAACCCTACCTAATCACGATCTTCTGGCGGAATCAAACTGTTGATAATACCTTCAGTTGATCTCAGCAACGTTACACGCATATCGATCCACTGGAACATGCTATGCTCCCAAAACATGCTCCCCACGTTATCGTCGTTCATTAATTCCACTCAACTGAATGATATTCTCCCATCGTCGAGCGTTGGACGTTTATACCGAACGTATTCCACCCTCATTGTGTCTCTGGGGTTGACTCCTTGGTTGAATTCATTTAGTTGATCCTTGATACCTCTTAACGTGACACCAAGGTGCCGAACCTTCAACCTCTCGAGGTTCTCCACCGTGGAATTGTGCATGAACGTTGAACATGTCGGTCATTGCTTCAAATCTACACAATAAGAAATTAAAAACAATCAATGAAAAACTCATTCAAACATTTCATCAAACACTTGAAGTGCAAATTATACATCCTTATTTATTAATTTTGTTAGGTCTGCAACAACTTAACCCAATAATTTCCCTCTAAAATGCTGCATTAGGTTAGCAGCAATTTAACCTAACAAATTCCCTCTAAAATGAAGCAATCCCTAATATTTCTCCTCATTGATGAATTTTTCATTCCTATCCTGTTGGGTCATCGTTTGTATATATCAATTGTTTCTGTAGACTTTTATCATATATGCAGATATGATATGTATTTGGTTGGAAAAATATATTATTACTTTTAGTAAATACCAAAGTGTAATTATTCTTTTTAGAGTTGTACGTGTAATTTAGAAATTCTATTAATTGAAGTGACTTTGCTTTTCATGTTAGTAGAAATTTAAAACAGTTATTACAAGTCAATTTTTTATGTTTAACTATAAAAGTAATAAATAAAATTGACCCGTGCAACAATATAATATTGTATTCTTTTTACCTTTTTTAAAAAAATGAGAAGATAATGCCCCAATAATATATTGTGATAAAATAACAGTCTTTAATTGATTAGGTTTTCAGAACTAAAATGTAAAATTTGATAAGATTAAAGTGTCATTGAAGGACACTATAACACAAATTTGATTGTAATATTGTGTCTCTAATAATCTAATTTGTTTATTGATCGACCCATGATCTTACGGGTTAAAGATTATTCATTGGTCTCTATTATAGTCGACAAGACCCGTGCGTCGCACGAGTCAAAAGTCTAGTAAACCCTAAAACTCATAACTACAACATTAACATCAAACATCTAAACAATTAAGCAATATAAGTCATTTACATGTAACATTGTATCATTTCTTGCAAAAAAAAAATCAAAATTTAAACTAAACCCTAAAACTAAAAAAATCTAATCTAAGTGTAAAAAATCTAACATAAACATGCAAACATCTAAACATCATAACAATTAAGCACTATAAGTCATTTACATGTAACATTGTATCATTTCTTCCAAAAATAATCAAAATTTTAACAAAAAACTAAACCTAAAAAATTCTAACTTAAGTGAAAAAATCTATCATACCAACATAATTTAAGTAAAAACTTACTTGTTCTTGTTATTGAAGTATTGTTTGATTTGAAATTGAAGGAATTTCGAAGTTGGGTAATTTGAAAGAGATTTGAGAGAGAGATTGGAAATGAGGAAATGAGGTTCTGCTTGGGCTTATAACGTCACGCAACATGAGTTAAGTCACGCTAGTTCAAAATCTTTGCGTGAGTTAACTCACGCTCCTTTGGCATGTGGCGTGAGTTAACTCACGCACCTTCTGCACCACATTTGCCACGTTTTTTGGACGGTTTGGACGGTGGTCATATGGTTTACCACGTTTTTTTTACACGTTTTTGTTACACGTTTTTGACCAACCATAATGGTTAGATAATACCTAGACTTGCATTTCCCCTATAAATATTCTCCCAACCTTCACCATTTCTCTCATTCTCTCCTTCTCACTTGTCATACCCCAAATTTTGACCAGTTAAAATTTTTCATTCGTATTTTAAAGTTTTATTTGTATTTTAATAAACAGAATTTTCGCGTTGTTTTACGTATAATTTTATTCGTGTTGTAGTATTTAAACGTTTTATTTAGACCGTAGATTGGTTAAAATATCTTTTTCGCTTCGTAAGCAGTTAA
>Ga0228710_1012453_pt1 | contig 10540 bp, 5 predicted proteins | sample MedpolnodulmetaG_FD_177995 | JGI IMG/M metagenome (GOLD analysis project Ga0228710, IMG submission 177995) | Root nodule microbial communities from Medicago polymorpha collected in Santa Monica, California, United States - pink nodules | ecosystem: Host-associated > Plants > Roots > Nodule... | reverse complement strand
GGTTTTTTTTGGGGGGTTTTTTTTTTTTTTTGACAAAGTTTTTTGTAGGAGTTAGAGTATCTCTAATGATCCTATAGAGTTGATAGGACCTATTAATATATAGGTTAAATTTTTGTTTTATTCACTCTAAAATATTTCTTCAACTTTGAGCATGAGCGGATCCAGACATTTGGTGCATATGGGGCTAAAATCTAAGTTGCTAACACTTGCACTTCCTACCGACAAAAACAAAGCCAAATTCAAAAGCTTATATGTTGCAATTATTATTTCCACAAGTTTTGCCTAAGGTTGTTGACTTGTTGATCTTATTCTTAACATATTGTGTTTTATTTATAAGGGGTAATAATTATTTTAGTCCTTGAATATGTAAGGAGTAACCCTCAATGTTCAAAATTTTAAAATAGTCATTGATTGTGCATTTTGATAGTGAAAATAGTCCCTAACACTAAAATAATTTGTTAATATTATCATATTAGTCTTTTAATATACTTACTAGTTGTCACTTCAGGACTATTTTGACTAACAAAGTGCAAAATCAAAGACTATTTTAAAATTTTAATACATTGAGATATTGTGAGTACTCGTTACACATTCAAGGACCAAAATAACTATTACTCTAATTATAATAAAAAAATATGGAAGTTGGATGCGGGGCTTTAGCCCCACATAGCCTTAACATGGATCCGTCCTTGACTTTGAGTCCCCCAAAAGTTTTAAATCTTCACTTTTGGTCTCTCTTTTAAAATAAACTCATATGTAGAATTCATATTTTTGAATAAAATTTTGCAAAACTCTTAATAATATTATAAGAATCTCTTAAAAAAAATATTTTTTTTTTTACAAATCTAGAATTAAATATGAATTTTTATATCTTTCGTAGTTAAAAATTCATATTTAATTTATGTTTTGTTAAAAAATTCTAATTTTTTTGAGAGGTTTTTACATTATTCTACATATTTATGCATAGTTTCATTAAAAAAAAAATACAAAAATTAATTTAAAAATAGGGACCAAAAGTAGTGATTGAAAATTTGATAGGGACTAAAAGTTGAAGGAAAATCTTAAAGGAACTAAAAAGAAAAGTTGATATATTTATAGGGACCAAAACATATTTAACCCAAATATCAACGCCGCCATCTGATCTAACAGAGCTTTGACGGCCGCAGTTAAACCGTGAAATTCTGCCCTCTTAACCGGTTTATCTCCCATGGCTAATCATGTTAGGAAAATAATAGGAGAAACATTCTCTGACACCAACTGACGCAGTCTGAAGCATATGCTAACAAACGCTAATGCTAAATAGAAAAGGAATAAGTTTACAAGCGACAAACTTATGAAAATAGAGATTCGGAATCCAATCCACCAGAAATTGAGAAAAACTCTATAAAATAATATTGAATGAATAAAAGTTTTCCCTTAAGCTACAACTGTTAAGCTTAAATAGGGAAATAACAAACCCTAATGGGCCGAAAAATAACAAACTGAAAACAAAACAAACAAATAATAAAATTAAACTGAATTATAAAATTACTAAGGAAACCCGCCTACATAAAAAAATCTACCTATATAATATTTGATTTTGACATCATCATCATATCTTAATCTTAATAATAAAAAAAGGGAGTGTTCCGAGATAGAACTTTTGTGACCTCGCCCACAGCCAACCATGCTTAAAGTCAGATGCTTTATGTTTAAGTTGAAGGAATGACATATCTCCTTTTACGTAGAAACCTCCTCTTATAAAGTTTATTAGAACCTAAGAAGAATAGGTTGAGTATACATGTTATGGGTCGAACATTCTCCGATGTCTAGAACTCGACCCACGTGAGTTTTAAGTCCTTCAAACTTAGACTTGGGTCAAGGACAGACTAGCATGCATGTTTCTGCCTATTTTTCCAGCAATAACCCATGACCGTTTTTTTACACATTGTAGGCTTGGTTCAAAAACGCCGATTACAACATGAAGGTGCATATGAAAGAACAATTCCGACAATTTTTTTTACCGGAGACAACCTCTATGCGTCCACCACCAAATAAGGTCACCACCAAAGGAGCTCCAAAGAAAGATAAACAAAGCATTCGATCGACAAGGCGGTCCCCTTCGCTATGGGAAATTGTTGACTCCCTGGAACAACAAACATAGGGTTCACAGGCAAAATCAACAGGGACAAGTAGAAAGAGTGCATGGAAAAGCAACATGTCTCATACTCCTCCTAAGCCAATTCCAAAAAATCTGAAGCCAACACCAGTTAAAGTCCACGTACCACACAAAGACCAAATCCCAATTTGGATGCATGAACTTATTGAAAAGGTTGAGGATATACCCGGTGATGGCCATTGTGGGTTCCGAGCAGTTGCGGTCATACGTAACCTAACTGTTGATGATCACCAACTAATCCGCTACCACCTTTACAAAGAGCTTGTCGGTGTAGAAAATGCTCGCTATCGGAAGATGATTAATGATGACAGGCGGTATAAATAGGTCTCAGACGCTCTATCCTTTTTTGGAACACGTGACATCTTAGCAATTTTGGAACGAATGGGGCCAAAATTGTAATATTTTTTAATAGAGGGCCAAAATCGCAACATTTTGAAACTTAGGGGTCGAAAAGTGCAGTTTAGCCTTAAAAGAACTCAAAAGAAGTGTTGGTTTATGCAATAGTCAATAATCCAATAGCATTTTTTTTTGTTTCTTATAGGCTTTTTTCACAAGAGATAATTCTATTTCATGTGTCAGATACTTATTTTGGTTTTTCAGGTTAAGGGAGTGTAACACCTTCCATTATACTCAATCTTTGTTGGTAATTCAAAAGTATTTGTAAGAAATTGTTGTCTACCGTTAACTGATTCAGTGTCTTATCCTAATTATATCATCCATAAAAAAGCATGACTTCTAAGTCTAGTTCATCAAACGATAACTCAGACAATTCAAGAAATTCAAACATTTTCAAGCTGCTCATGCAATATGACTTCTACGCCTGGTTCATCACAGTTACTAAACTGCTACCAAAGAAATTGTGTCAATAGCAAACCAATATTTGAGTTTCAACCACGTTCCCAAATTCACAACCGTTGCTCTGCAATACCACGCTTCTTTCTTCTGTTTGGTATTAAAAAATAGATAATATAGGTATATTGTGTATTTCAATGGGACCAATTTTAAAGTATTGATGAGTTGTATGAATATTTAAAAAATATAGTTAAGTGGTTTAAATAATTGAAAAGTGTAAAGTAATATATCCATTTATACCATACATATGAGTGTCATAGATGTGGATGCTCTAAAATATACTCTGACCGTCAACAAAAGTCGATCATTGAATTAAAATGAGACAACTTGTACTATGACTTCAACAAAATAAAGAATTTAATATCCGAACCGTTCATTTTTTATTTTTAGATTATTCAATCTTTTTGTGGTTGTTCATAGTAGGGGACTAGGGGCCAATATACCATAGTGCTGTTAAGATCCTCTCCATTTGAATTTTTCTCCATTTCTATCATTTGGAGTGATATAGACACAAAAATTTTTAAAAATAATCAATGATAGTGAAACCTATTTAATGATATGACCCACGACTCATTTTACGTGTCTATATCTCTTCAAATGGTATAAATGAAGAAAAATCTAAATGGAGAGGATTCCAACCCAGTGCACAGAGGCTTGTGCATCACAATTCTGGATTTCTGGTGACCGTGCACCGATTTCCATTTTTTAATTTTCATTCGTCTATATCGGTACCGTTTGGCCCGACTTTTTTTTTCCAGTTTCTCTACATTTTTAAAGAGAAGTTAGGCCAAACACAATATCAATAAAGTACCTTAAAAAAAAGTACTTTTTCTAGAATGAATAAAATTGAATAGAATGAGCTTTAACGAAAAGTTGTTGAATGCTACTACAAAAAGCTACTTCTCCGCAATTTATTTCACAAACATCTCTCTTCAACTCATGTTGGCAACCTTTTCTTTTCTTTTTTAATATTTTTTCTTTTATTTTTTAATATTATATTTCAATTTGCTTTTTTCTTCCATTTAATTTTATTTATTTTTTTGGACCGGTCCATATAATTTTTTTTGAAGGAGGGTGCATTTAATTTTATTATCTATTTTTGAAGAAATTTATTATCTTTTTATCTCTTATATATTTAATTTCAATATCGTTCGATTATCACAACCTCGCAAATATTTTTATTCATGTTGTCATTGAATGACACCAAATATTTTTATTCCCTTTCTTCAACCTCACAAATACACACACACACATTAGCGTTTAAAGTAATACTTTATGTCTGTATGTCTGTTTTTTTATTACGCTAATGCGTATAATTATTTATATAAAATTTTGATTTTAATTAATAGTACAAGTATAGATGCCTAAAAAAATTATACTTATATATATATTTTACACATTTATATCGTAACAAACTATGCATATCTTTTTCTTATTTGAAAAACTAAACATATCTTTTTCAATGACACTAGCAATGTAACAAATATAATATCATATAATATAAATTCTTATTTTTTTAAATGACACCAAAAATATGGTATTCTTATAACAAATTTTGTTATATAGTATAATTGAAAAAGAAGAAACAAACTATACATAATACATAATATTTTAAACATTTATTTATTTATTATGTTAATTCATAATAAATTCAAAGTTTTGTCATCGTGAGCTTAGCTTAGTTGATGTAGACAATGCATAATTATATGTAAGGTCCCCGGTTCGAACCCCGACACCACCAAAAAAATAATAAATTCAAAGTTTTGTACAATATTTTGTCAAACAACTTTTAACTTAAAAATAATTTTAAAACTAAAAAAAAATAAAGAAACCAAACAACTTTAACTTTTTTTCTTAAAGAGCTTTATTTTAACTTTGTTTTAAAGTAGTTTTTAGGCCGAAAAAAAGTCTGACCAATCGATATCGATATATCATTCATACACGGACAAAACAAAAAACCATCTCCACTCCACTCTTGATTTAACCATCTTATAATTAATATGGTCCCCTCCCAATCCCTCTTTATAAACTTCAATCCATGAAATGTGACAATATATATAGCCCAACTCATTCTTCGATTTCAAGCAACAAATTTTTTCCCCTCTTCTCTTACTATATAAAGTATATGCACACATACATACACGTTATTAATAACAATGTTGTTTATTAGTGTAATCTCAAGTCACGTCCCTTTGGCTTCAACAATATTCATCTTAGTGACTTTAATTGGAGGATTAGTGGGTTATCTCTATTGGTCATTTTGGAAGTTAAGGAAAGTTCCAGGCTCACCATCACTGCCTCTTGCAGGACACCTTCCATTGCTAGCAAAGTATGGCCCTGACGTTTTCTCAATCCTTGCCAAGCAATATGGCCCTATCTACAGGTTTCTATATTGTACTTGCATACATACAATTTATCACTTTATTTATTTTTCTTCCTCCTTTTCTTTTAGTTCTCTAGTTGAGAAGGATAAAAAAAAGGTGTTATTGTTGGAATCAAGATCAACTTGAATACATGATATGCAAAATCTTCAAACCCTTTTTGACTTATGAATTTTGTGGTGTGGTGGGTCAGTGTTCTAGTGGATAATGCTTGGGGAAAAAAAATACTACTTGTGTATTTGGATGCTAGCATTTGTTACATGCAAGTTTGAGACTAGGGTTAATATTTTATTTAGGATATTTTATAAATTAAACAAATATTAATCTTTATTTATTTTTTAACAAAATCAATTTTTTATAACAATGGGATTAGCAAAATCAATTTTAAAAGGAAATTTTGATGCAAGTCAAATATTAAAAAAAATATTAAACTGTTGATGATATTGGTCCTATTTGTTAAATGGAGCAGATTTCATATGGGAAGACAACCTCTTATAATCATAGCAGATGCAGAGCTTTGTAAAGAAGTGGGAATCAAAAAATTCAAAGACATTCCAAACAGAAGAAGCATTCCTTCTCCTATCTCTGCTTCTCCTCTTCACCAAAAAGGTCTATTCTTCACCAGGTATATGTGCAAATTTATAAGTTAAGGTTAAAGATATTATAGGAAAAACATATAATTCACATGACCAAATTTATGTGTTAATTAAGATTAGTTTGAATTGTAAATGGTAAATGATTACATATGAATGCATGCTCTCTCTCTTTTTTGGACTCACATGAGTAGTTTTATTCATATGATCCACACTATTTAGTGGGAAAATGAAATGTTTATCATTATTATTGTGTATATCCTCAATAATATATTTTTGTCACACCATATAAAATAGACTGCAAGATAAGTATAAATGTACTTTGCTTGTACAACTTCAATTTCTCACAAGTCAACATTGCATTTTTCATGTGGATTCCAGGGTGGGGTAGCCTAGCCACTCAGTTTAATGGTATTAACTTTTTTTATCACATCATTATTAAAATGAGATCCACAAAATTCATTCAAATACAATGGTTCACCAAAACTCTTTTGTCCTTTTACTAAAGACCACTAGTGCATGTACAAAATTTCAACACACAAAAATTGATCATGCAATTTCAAATGAAAAATTAATCACACTAATGACAAATTCGGTGTCATTTGATTTTTGTGTATTTTTAAAATATGTATAAGTTGAAGAAGATAAAACTTAATAAGTAGAGATAAACACATAATATCTATCTTACGCATCGTTGTATTTTGATGTTAAAATAACACAACTAATTTAAAATTGTAGGGACTCACAATAGTCTACGACGAGAAATAGTATATTATCGATATACCAACCATGACACTCAGCCAACTTAGTGCCTAAAATGCAATCATTTATCGAATCAGCAACCCAAAATCTTGATGACACCTCAAAAGAAGACATAATCTTTTCTAATCTTTCCCTAAGACTAGCAACTGATGTTATTGGAGATGCATCGTTTGGTGTCAACTTTGGTCTCTCTAAGCCTCATTCAATTTGTGAATCAATGAACAATGTTAACAATGTGGAACAATCAAGTGCTAGCAGTGATGAAGTATCAAATTTCATCAATCAACACATTTACTCCACAACACAACTTAAGATGGATTTGTCTGGTTCCTTCTCAATTATAATTGGACTAATTGCTCCTATTCTTCAAGAGCCAATAAGGCAGATTTTGAAGAGAATACCAGGCACTATGGATTGGAAAATGGAATGTTAAGAAGAGAATGGAAGATAAAAGCCGAACTTCAAAGAATTTCTTGTCGCTTATATTGAATGCAAGAGAATCGAAGAGTGTGTTAGAGAATGTGTTTTCTTTTGACTACATAAGTGCCGTTACTTATGAACACTTACTTGCCGGGTCCAAGGGCATGTATTGGACAGAAATAATTTCCTTGCAAGAGATCAAGCTTACTTTGATTCATTTATATAGAAAATATATATTTCGTCATTCACCTAACGTAGGATCTAGTTGGAGCATTGTGTGATGATGATTTCTCCACATTGTAACACTGGAGCATCCAAACCCATGAACCTGAAATCCATCCTCATACACTTTCTTTGATGAAATATTTTCAATGTTGGGAATGCGCGTTGTTTTGTTTTGTGTGGAGTTACAGAGGTGGCGAAATAAGGTATTTAAAGGGTGACAAGGAAGAAGAAGAAGCTGGAATGTTCGAGAGAGATGAAACAGAAACATAGTGGTGTGGTCCGGAAGTTTAGTATTTTCGAGTTCTTACACACGTGGTTCTCCTAACTTTCCTTTTACACCGCACTAGACTTGCCACCCGTGCTGCCGCATGGGTCATATACATTATAAATGTAGTAGACAAAAGCGAAGTTTAATAGTACACTTATAACTTATAATTTTAATGTTATCATTTTGAGTATAAATATTCATTCGGTTTTTTCATTACAAATTACAGAATACTTCGTTAATCATTACATTTGAAGTACTATCAATGCAATGACAATTTTCATCTAGCAACAAAATTTTCAGACCATTCTTTGAAGTTACTCTTGATGTTGATATGCGAAAAAATTGGTTGTGGAAGAAATATGCCAACTTGTTTGAGTTACTGCCCTTAACTTAATAGTAATTGCAAAACATACATATAGGAATTTGTTTAAGTTGAAATTTAAATGGAATTCATGTATCAATAGCTTAATACTACTCTTTTTTCGAAAACTATAGTTGGGGTAACTATAAAAATAAAATGAAAAAACTATATTTGGGGTTTTTATAATTTACTGTGTAAATTTCGATAAAGAAAAAAATTTGTTCATTATATAGAGCAGTTTTGGTGTTTTTGCACATGCGGAAGAATTCCATAATTTAATAGCATTAAGATTTCGTAAATTAAGCCTAAGCCCTTGTGGATAAAGACCTATATATCAAACAGTTTATATAAAGATGAATTTCAGTTTTTGTTAAAATACGAAAGAAAAAAAAAGGCGGTGATTTTAAACTAAATATTAAAACAGTATAAAATTTGAGCAATTAAGTGTTCAATCGCAATTGAATAATAACAACAAATTCAAGAAATGTTACTTAGTAGCTGTGAAGTTACCTTGACTTTTGAAATAGTAAGAACAAATGCTACAATCATAACTGATTTTAACTTGAAGAGCAATAACAATTCTAAAATTAGTTCCTAAATACCTTCAATATCATGAATCTTAGAATAGCACTGTATAAGGAAAATCTTAAGTAGCATGAATTTAACTTGATGAACAACACAGTTAAAATGTAATCGATTGTAGCGGTTATAATACATACAAGAATACCATATATATAAATCACACACACACACACATCATAAGCTGCGGAAGTTGTAAAATTCAAAGTTTAGTGCGTACATCATATTATAATGACAGTTGAAATCAACACTGCCACAGAAAAGCAAAGTTGCTTGAAATTATCTTTCTAAATAGCGGTGATTCTACGTTGATTAATAGCACAATAAAAAGCAGTTCCGCGATCGCGGTGTTTCTAGAATTGATAATTGAGTTACAATGCATAACCGTCAACTATTATTGAGTAGATCACATTATATTTATGGTTGAAATGAACACTGTCACAGTGTTTCTTGATTGATGATCATAAGCTGCAGGACTCATAAACGTCAAAGTTGCATGCGTAGATCATATTATAATGACAATTGAAATCAACTCTGTCACAAAACTGCAAAGTTGCTTAAAAATGTCTTTCTAAATAGCGGTGATTCTACATTGATTAACACCACAGTAAAAAGCAGTTCATAAATCGCGGTGTTTATACAATTGATCATAGCTTTTCAGGATTTAACCGTCAACTATTATTGCGTAGATCATATTATAATTAAGGTTGAAAAAAGCACTGTCACAATTTGAAGTCAGCGTGCATCAACAACTTTAAAATGATTTCACCAAACATTGAGCTTAAATAACAATGGAGCTTGATAGATTAATAAATAAATATCATAATAATCAAATGAAGCAAATTCAAAAGCACCATTTCTACTTTGTCAATTTCTGATGCAGTAAAAATCAAAAAGTAGAATATTCCCAAAACATAAGCCATTGGAGGTGAAAATTTAGGAACACGGAGCTTCTTGCCAAATCTATCTCTAACCCTTATGTTGAACCTTCCATCACCAAGAAGACAATGGTGATCCAAGCACCAAGTGTCAAATTATAGAAATCACATAGCGCACCCCAGCCTCTAGTCAGGTAAATACCTTGGTTGTTCCTCTCAACCAATACTTCGAATACATTGTTTTTAGGATCAACCATGGTCGCATATCGCCCTATCTAGTCACCAAAATCATGAGCAAACATCATAGGGAGCATATCAGAAGCCTGCACAAAATTAAACAAATGATAAGCATATGATTGTGGATTGAAATCAAAACATGCGCATGATTAAAACAACAGTAGTCTACTCACCCATTCAACATCATGCTCAATCATATATGTTCTATATTTCAAATTCAACTCATTGGTCCTCCTGTCTATGTCAGTTAATGGATTGGGATCCAAAGGTGCTGCAAGAAACAGATAACAACATAAGAAACGTGTTATTCAATGATAGTCAAAACAAATCGCAAATTTGGAAAACAAAACAATGTCAGATGAAATGTATTCCATGCCGAGAAATGCTAGGGACACACTCCCTAACACACTCTTTTAACACACACCACTTACATTCAGCCACGTCACCCATTTTTTCAATGCCTTTACCTGCTAACCGGTACGGCAAGTGGAAGTATAATACCATCTTTTAGTTATTTTAATCTTTCTCTTTTTATAAATTTAATTTAATTGCTGGTTGTCTTCTCCAAGGCTGCAGTCGCCAATCAGGCATGAACTACAATCTCAAATGAATCTGTGTATTGATTAAATATTCTAAGATTACGCCTCCATTGATTACATGAGTTTTCTGAAAGGGCATGGATCTATGTATATGGTTTCCTAAATGCTCCATCGATTCTCAAGATCCTTGTGGAGAAAACAAAATTGGTTACTATGATGTGTTATAAGAAAAGTAAAAAATTCAATATAGTTGTGGTAGTGTTTTGCCATAAATACTGTTGAGTTTT
>Ga0228710_1012452_pt1 | contig 10540 bp, 8 predicted proteins | sample MedpolnodulmetaG_FD_177995 | JGI IMG/M metagenome (GOLD analysis project Ga0228710, IMG submission 177995) | Root nodule microbial communities from Medicago polymorpha collected in Santa Monica, California, United States - pink nodules | ecosystem: Host-associated > Plants > Roots > Nodule... | reverse complement strand
AATGTAAATAATACAAATAATCAGAGTATTCAACGTAAAACGGAATGTCACACTACATTTAAAATATAAATAGAGTAAAGTTACTATTTATTAAAACCACTTTAACAAAACATCGCAGCGGAAAATAGATTCCTAGTTCAACAACCTTGGCACTACAGCCTCAACGTAAACAACTTAATTAAAAATCTTAATTCAAAGAGGTTCAATAACATGGTTCATAAATAATACGCAACAGTGGAAAACAAGCAAATAATCCCCATCACGTTACGTATCAGAGCGACCCTAAGATGACGCATGAGAGAGTCAACTCACATCAGCAACTAATCGTGGTTATCTGCACGTTACCCAAGTAGAGGCAACATTCAAACAGAAGGGGTGAGATTTCACATTCAATAATAATAAGCATATAATTCATCAACGTAATCTAACAACCTAAACAACAATAGTTAACAACAATAATAGTTCACATATACTCATCATCAATAATAGTTCACATGTACTTCATTTATTTCCACTTAGCATTTAAATCAACAACAACTATCTAAAAACGACGACGACAACTCGACATTAACAACAATGCAACGACACAACAACAACTTGACTATGTAGTATGCATGTGGTACCATCAACGCTGGAGCATAAACTCCTAAAATCAACGCTGGAGCATAGCTCCTAAATCAACACTGGAGCAAAGCTCCTAAATCAACACTGGAGCATAGCTCCTAACTTTATATGAGTATGCATGGACTCAACAACTTAATCAACAACAACGTACAACTTCAACGACTTGACGACATCAACAACATTGACAACATCAACAACAACGTAAGACATCAACGACAACGTCAACGACAACAACAACAACTACTAACAACAACAACAACAACATCAACATTATAATCTCATAAGTATTCATCATATAATTGCAACATCATATAATCATCATGTTAAATTCAACATAGGCATGCATATAATAATTCATCAACATATATACATACCTTCATGTAATATTTCATCAACAAGTTATTCATATAATAGACCATCAATTATCTATGAATTCTACGGACTTTCTACACTCTTAACATCCAATTCTACATGTTCTATCATCAAATCCGGTTTTAAACCGTAATTCTCAGTTTTACATGAACAACAACCAAACTACATGTCAAATTCAATTTCAGAATTATACCACTTAAGATTAGAGAATATTAGTCCCACGCTTACCTTAGATTGGTGATTGCAAGACTCTACAGGTTCTCTCTTCTCTTGGTTCTCCTCTTTTTCTCCAAAAGCTTCTCCAACTAATTTGTGTCTAGCTCTTAGCTTTTATATCTCACACCCTCAACATATTTTCTAACTAAATCCACGTATTTTCTAACTAAATCCAAGCCACGTATTTTCTAACTAAATCCAAACCAGCCCCTCAAATATATTTATTCTAATTTTCCAACATATTCCACTAAATAATAATATAAAGCCACTTAATAAAATATTAAAACATCACAACACGTCATAAATCAACATAAATCATATAAGTCATATAAAAGACTCTAAACTCAACCAAAAATAATTAAATAAGAAAATAGGGGGTTACAGAACACAACACTCAACTTACCTTTGCCTCTGATGATAACACAATGGCTATGGAAGTATTAGAACCAATTATCTCAGAAATCACTCAACTAACTACAACCATTCACCCAAATCCTACCCTAACCTCTAACCTTGTCCTTCAAGAGATGTGCTAAATCACATTTGACAACCTTCAAGAACTCCTAGAAGCAAGGCATCAAGTAATTTAGCTGGTTAATTATGTTGATAAACGGGAAAATCTGAGGCATCTAGTGAACACTACTTTAGATTATTTACAAACCATCTCACTAGCTATTCAACATGAAGCCCATAGAAGCTGGTTTAAGGATGTAGTCAGAAACATGGAAGCTATTGAGCTTTAGAAGGACATCTCCAGGCAGATATCAAACTCAACATTCTATGAAGACATCCCTAAAGATGTTACCGAGGTTAAAATTTATAGACTATCAAACTTAGGGGGAGCTTACAAACCTCGGACCCTAAAGTCAACTTGTTAATTAGATTAACAATAATTGTCTATTAAAACTTGTGTTTGTTATCATCAAAAGTAGAGATTGTTGTAACAAAAAAGAGTTTCTTAAAAGGCCAATTTTGTGTGGGAATTGGCCAAACCTCTCAAGTTCCAATAAAAACACTTCATTTAAAAGGCTTGGGGTTACTAACGTTTGATCTGGTAGAGTAGCTACCTTGATTTTCAATCTTTGCCTTCTCAATTTTTTTTTGTTCTTGTGGTCACCAGTTGGAATCCTTGATCCTCTGAGTTAGGGTTTGCTTTGCCTGCTTCCTGATTCACATTTTGAACTATTGTTAAACTTGTAGCTTCACCTGAATTTGTGATAACATTCTCTCCAACAACTAGTGATGGACTATTGTCTTGTTCATTCTCGTCTAGTTTTACAATGTTAGCCCATGCTTCCTTTAAAAAATGTACATCTTTCAACACAGCTTCAGGAGTGATATTGCTGCTTTAAGACATTTCTTCTCCAATGTCTTCATCATGTTTTTCTGAGTTGCATCCACAAACTCTGATTCATTTGAGCTTAATGAATCTTCATGCTCTACCTCTGACCTATGTGCTTTGTCGCTTCCTCCCATGTTATCATCATGCAAATCATGTTGTTTAACATTAATTCCATTTTTTAAGTTCACACCTTCTTTGTTTCTTTTCAACATATACTTTGTTTTCACTGCATTCACATTTGTCTTTGGTTGCACCACAACTTCATTATCATTATTAATCATCTTTCTTCTTTTGCAATTGTCAACATAATGACCAATACTCTTGCAATATGAATAAAAGTCAAGAAGGTTCTCATATTCAAAATCAACAAAGAAGGCATAACCCTCCTTTCAACCATCACTCCATATCTCAAATGACCAGACAAATCCAAATCCACCAAAACCCTAGCAAAGTGACCAAAGGACCTATCCATCAAGGGTTTGAATGAAATGCTATCAGTGCAAATGGGGGTTCCAACACTGCTTGCTATAGCAAAAAAGATATTCTTCCTCCAATACTCCTGAGATAAACCATATATACGCGTCTAAACTTGCACAGATGTTTTGTTTTGAGTTTTAGGGTTAAAATCTTTGGTCCAGGTAAAGAGTTTCAAAATACCAGGATTAAGATTCCAAGAACCAACTGGCCTAACCCTTCTTAAATCTACTATGGATGAAAAGGAGAGTTCAAAATAACCCTTCATTTTACATGGGATTGTCTATTTTGAGAAGGGTGTAAAACAAAATACACTAATAGTTTTCATCTAATTGTTTTTGAAAGGTTTATAAATATATTTGTAAAAGGGTTGGTTCAAGAAAAAAAAATTGTAAAAAGTTTAAAAATTTACGAATTTTTTTGGGTGCCTATTCTTAAGTAATAATATTTACGTGGCCATTGAATGATAGTTTGTATTTGAAGCAAGTTTAGTTGTAACTTTAAAAACTCCAGCCATATATTTATGAATTTCTAGAACAACGACAAATATGAGCGGAAAAATCTTTGATTCCAACCTCCACACAACACTTGAGAACCAGAATATAATTTCTAGAAAGTCATGAAAAGTTGATAATGTGGGAAATTGAAATGAAATGACGCAAAGGTGAGAATGAAAAGTGTTTTTTATTTTATTTTTAAATTTAAAGTAATTGAAGTGATCGTAAAAAGTTCCACTCGATCTTTTTAACCAGGTGTTATCAATGGAGGTAATAACTGTTCTCGTCGGAGTTAACATGTGTGGTTGGTTTCTTTATGAAAGAGGTTTTGCCGTTGTTGAAGTGCAGTAAGAATTAGGTTGAATCTATACTATATATAAAGAAATATTCTGTTTTTGTTCTTTTAAGCTGACTTTTTTTTCTTTTCAATACTACCCTCAAATTTCCATGCAAATAGAAAATATAACAAATAGATAATAGTAAATTCAAATATTCCTTAATAATACATTTTCTTTGAATTTTTTATTTATCTTTAAAAAATTCAATAAATGTATTATTTAAGGTGTTCATGATATTTTCTATTTTCTTTATCTAATCTTTTATATCCCACAATTGGTGTTTTTCTTGTTGGAACAAAATTGGTTTTTACAATTCCTTTAAGGTTTTGATGATACCAAAGTATTGAAGAATAATTGGATATGCTAATATTTTTTAAGTGTGCAGGATCATAGAATGTATCCATTGAGTATTGAACATATATAAGAGCATTAGAAGCATTGGAGAAGCTTAAAAGACTATGATGAAGATCTAAAAAAAGGTCAGCTAGAAGTCAATATCTTGGATCAGAAAAAAAAAGACGCCTTCAAGAAGTTGAAGATCAACCTCGTCAGACTCTGTGGAGATCATCAAACTCAGAAGACTTCGACAAACTTAGAAGAACCCGTCATACTTTAAAGACCTTCTGACTTCAGAAGATCCCGAGGGACCCAAGCTCCACATCATATTTGTTGTTTTCTATAGGTGTCTTTATCAAGAATCTTAGTACAATTTTGTCTTCTTCTGGCAACGTCTAGAAATGGACAAAGAACTTCAAGGACCAAGAGAATGAACATAAACTTCCAACTTCAGCAAAGGATCTAAAAATGACTACTCAACAGAATTATCCATATCAGGCAATGACCCAATGTCCTTGATTTTATGCTTTTGAATGAATCTTAATGCGCTGGCACTCTTCTCGAACGTCTCCCAAAATCTTTGTGCTATTTTACTGTGCCATTACCTGCCAAAGTAAAATAGCGCAAAAAACACTCTAGAATTTCTTACCAAACTTTGCATCTTAGAAATCTTAAAGTCATAAGAGTCGGTTCACATAGTTTCAGTTCCATAACTCAAACATTCTATAATATGTCCAATTCATAAGTCATACCTTTTTTTTTAAAATTAAATTCATACCCTTTTATTCTTCTTGATTTTACTTGTAAAGTAAATTTAAAAATCAAACATTGCAAATGGATTTTTTTTAGGCAAAAGAATTAAAATTTTTAAATTATTATAATAATTGAATTTTGGTTTAATCTCAGACTGACTGCAAACGAGGAATTGTGTTTTCCACCCAGGCAACGGTTGTGTAAATAACCGTGCCTTAGGGAAGAAGATATTAGTGATCCAGTGTAGATAGTGTACAATAAAATGCGTGTAATTTGATTAATCTGACGCCTCTTAATGTGTGTACAATAATATTTTTTTAATTAATTAAATTATTAGAATGGTTAAGAGAATGAGAAAGGTGGGAGGATTGGAGATTAACAGGGGGTTTTGCTTAATTTATTTTTATTTTAAATTTAACTTAATTAATATAAGTGGAATCTCATCTTGGCACAAGTTGAATATGCATACAATAATTCAACTAATCAAGCTATCGGAAAATGTCTTTTTGAAGTAGCATAGGAAACTCGACCACACTGTTCGTTAGATTTAACTCCATTAAGTTTAGTTTTTAATGAGTAAGCATAATTCTATCCTAATCTCAATGGACACATCAACAAATACATATCACATCAACAAGAAAATGACCTTATTGACGAAGTTAAAAATGATTAGTAATTGCCAAGTTTGTTTGAAAGAATTATTAATTACATGGATGAAAACTCAAATGACTCCTATTTGCAAGGTCGATTTGCATATTTAAGCCTTTAAAATATTTCAAGTATGCGAATCAAAACAGAAAAAAAAATTACTTATCCTAAGAACAACAATGATCAATAACTTCTTTTGTTTCATTGCCAATGGATTAAAATAAGACGTAATTATATTTATTAAATAAGAACAATCATTAATAATAATTCTTTCGAAAAAAATAAGAATAATTATTTAAGAAGTTATTAATAACAAAGTTTGAACTTAGGTGTTTACAGATATTATTTAGAACATTAATGATAACAAAGTTTTAAATTACCTTATATACATATTTATTTATTAATAAAAAAATTTATATGCTAAATAAATTAAGTTTATGTTTTTTCCATTATTGAAAATATTCATGATTTGAATTTATCATTTTCATGATTTAAATAATTCTTTAAGTGTAACTGACATTAAATGTGGATATCTCTTCAAATGAGATTTGAACTTAGATTTGTTAGATTTGTTGTCTTGTAGGAGTCTAACACATTCTCCTAGAGTCAAAAACCATTGGTTTTATTATTATTATTATTATTATTATTATTATCCTTCAAAAAAAAATTATTATTATTATTATTATTATTGTAAGTCGATCATATTTTTATAATGACTAACAAAATTTATATTAAAAAAGTACAACGGTATTCCAACCAAATAGAATCATTATCAAAAGTTAAAAAAATACATCATAATAGACTGCAATTCAAACACAATACAACCACACTAAAAAAAGACCACCCGAAAATAATAAAGAAAAACCAATAACATAGTTGAGACTTGAGACACAATACAAGTAAACATAAACCAGGAACCATCCAAATGATAAAATAGTTGAAGCTATCGTTGAGACCAATTCATTTTTATCTGATCATATATCTGAAGAAGCATGATCAACACCACTTTCATATCCTCCGCTTGCACCAATAAGTTTGACTCCTTGTGTTTCTATATCATGAGAAGCATTAGCCACCATACCTTTACCTTTTGGATCAAAAAAATTGAATCCATGAAAGGGAAGACAATACATAACATATGTGTGAGTTAAAAACAGGAACGAGAATTCTTACTTGCACCAATTTCATGATCTTTGTTGTTGTCCTCAAAGACATAAGCAGGATTTGTTTTGACTCCATTCAGTTCCTCAATGGTAGAAATTACTACAAAAAATTATAACCAGATTCACTTAAAATAATTAGACAAAAAGGATGATATGAAATCATTTGACGTGATTAATAGATCAAATATAACACATAGTTAGTTAGAAGATTTACACATACCACAAGGGTTAAGATCTCCTCCATTTTTCAAGACTGTATCTATCAATTTATTTGTGACAGCAACTAAGGATTTGTCAATTTCTTTCACTTGATCATTTTGGCAGCTTTTATCATCTTCCTCTTGAATCGACCAATATCCAGAACTTTCCAACTTCTTCAAATTTTTACGTTGTGCTTCCGCAGCATGCTTTTTGTCCAAAAGATCATCATTTTTTTCATTTAGCTGTATAATCTCCGGTTTCATCATTTCCTCTTCTATTGAAGGATTTTCATCATTCAAACTAGTTTTTGTTATAGATTCAGAAGATGGTTTTCCATAACAATATGGTTTTCCTGTCGGAGAAAGCATGAGAATATCAACTGAGGCCCCTGAAAGTGTTGTTAACTCAGAGGCCTTGTTGTAAATTCCAGACTTTCTCGTTGTAAATGCAACAAAGAGATCATTCTTACTCTCAATTTTTTTTAGCTCTACCTTTTGTTTTCCTCTTGATGACCTCTTCGGAGGCATTCTTACTCAAGATAATAGTAAGAAAATGAAGAGAATAAAAAGTTATGAGATGTTTTTTAGAGGAGGTTATGAGATGGTTTAAGTCTTGATTTATGTGTTATATATACAAATAAAATATGGGGGTTGGTGATTTTAATAGTTGTGGACAGCCCATACCCTATTGTTTTATTGAATGTGGTACCTAAGACATTTATTATTTTAGTTCATGTCACTTTATCATATTAAATCAACTTTAATATATTTTTCATGGTACTTTTTCATATTTGATTATAGGGACAATTTTTTTTTTATGGGGACAAAATATAAAAGTTTGTAATTTAGTCACTAATTACGCATCAACCTGACTCGAGAGAATAGTCTCTCTAGTTGGTATTTTGTCGAGATGAAAAATATATTTAATCTTTGATTATTTTTATGTGAATTTAAATGGACTAAATTTGCCAAACTGATATACATATTTTACAAAGATTTTTCCTTCAATTGTAATATATTAAAAGGTGTTTCGAATATATCAGCTCTGAATTTAGATCTTGATTTTGTAACATCAAGGGATAGAACTTTAATCCCACTTAGGACAGTTGTAATATAGTCACTAATGTTCCTTTTATTAATGAAAATTTTCCATTTCCTTGTTTTTTCCTAAAAAATTCTCTTAGGACAGTTGTTAAATAAAAATTTGAAATTTTGTGTTGAAAAGAACAAATTTTCAACTCGTATTTAAGAAATTGAATTAATACACAAATACAAATAGAATATATTATATTTGGTTTTTTTGAAACTAATTACTTATTATCATCTTCCTTATAGTAAATAAAAATGGTTTTTCTCTACATTTATTTCTTTATCAATTAAATGCTATTAAATTAAATTGGATTGGATACTTTACATAAATGCTAAATTAAGTATCTTAATTTGACACTACACATTACTTTATTTTTTTTTGAAGAAACCACACATTATTTTTTAAAATTAATAAAAATATTAAAATTGGATGTGATTACATAATAAGCGTCACATGTGTAAAAATAATTATGTCAACAAGAGTGTCACTTTTAATTTTGAATGTAGTTTTAATTGATGTTTCCGGACATATAGGTACTAGTTTAGTGGTAAGATTTTAGTCTTATATATGATGACATATTATCTTAAGTTATTTTCAGCATGTTTCTCTAATCTTTTTAGTAGTTAATTGAGTTAATAAAGAATAGTCTTAGATAAGTTATTTAAGGTTTAAGGGATATTTTGTAATGTTTTCAAATCAAATCATGTCATTTTGAGTCTTGTAAGGAAAAAAATCATGTAATTCAGCAAAGCAAAACACCTCATGGGAGTTTTGGAATAACTGGAATGAAATTCAAGAAGCCTATGAAAATATTACAAGTTGGTGCAATTTTATCTCATGTCCCAAGATTAAGTGAAGGAAAACACTGAAAAAACGAAGAAAAAGGTGAAATTAACACTAGAGGTTGAGGCAACACACCTCACATGTTCCTCACAAGCCCTGGCACTTGAAATAGAGAGCAATATGCTTTCTGTGTGTTGCTACGTACCTCGTGCATCACTGCACGTGCAACACATGTTGTTCTGGGAAAATATTGATTTTTATTGTATATTCTCTACGAGTTTCAGGAAAAAGTCCACTTCTCCACCCAAACCCAGCAGGAAATATGACAATAAATACAAGAGCTTTCATTCAAAATTCTCATTTAGAACTTGGCGGTTCATGAAGAAGGAAAGCGATTAGAGCATCAAGAGGAGTCTCTCTGCTCAACCTTTGTTCTTAAAGTATGTTTTATTTCTTTTGTATTACGTCTTTTGTTGCCATGAGTAAGTAAACACCTATTGATTAGGGCTATAAGATTAACCTCTATTTGTTTGTTGGATTTTATTAATACAAGTCTTTTATTAAGATATGATTTGAGATCTATTTCATTTTTGTATGCATCACCTATTAATGTTTTCATTACATCTTCAACTACATGTGCACCTCAATCAAAGAAGGAATTAAGGGAAAAAGAAATGTTCTATATACAAGGTTGTTATTTAAGATTTTTCGTCAAGAAAAGCTAGTTCAGAAGCTGCAATGCTTAGGCACTTGCAAGGGAAGAATGTTATCGGGAGTGACCCTTAGAAGCATGAAAATCATTCCCAAAAATGAAGTCATCACATCTGATCAAGACCTTCAAACTAGTCTTAATCAGACTGCTTATTTCGATGATTTCCCACCCATTTCCAAGGAAGACCCTCTAGAAGTACTAGCTTAGTTTATTTCTTTGCATCCTGAACAACCCTGGAAAGCAGAAGGGGAGAGAAAGGTGTCTTCAAAAGATGCTGAAACTGACCCTTAAAAGCCTGCTAAGTAGCAGAAATCGTCAAAGCCTATAACTTCTGAGTTTCTCAAAGAAGTTACTGAACTAGACACCTCAGAAGTGCTTCCCACGAGAACAAGAAAGGGAGCCTATGAAAAAGCCTCACCAGCTCAAGGCAGCAAGAAGCCTTAGCAACAATAGAGGAAGTTTGTGATTTAAGAGCCAGAAGAAGACAAAGAGGAATCGGTGAAGGATAAACAGATGAAGGCCATGCGCAAAGTTATCAATCTGGCTGAGGACCTCAAGAAAAAATCAGCTAGAGAACCTCTGAAGATTTTAGCTTCACACATCAAAGTGAAGTCTGAAGTTGGTGGATCAGAAGCCATTGGACCAGAAGCAGTAGGTTCTTATCAGAACCCAGGTATGATCTTCTTTATCCAACCCTATCCCTATAGACTCATCTGAACACATACCCTCACCTACAAATGATCTACCATTGAGCCGACATTATTTCAATCTCAAGAAGACCAAAACGCCTTCAGTAAAACCCTATCTGTAACGCCCGTATTAAAAGTGTCTAGAATACTTAATACGTTCGTTAAAACTGATACTAGATACATTAAATCATACAATACGGAAAGCGACATAAGTCGGAATTCAGATACAAGAGTCATATATTACATTATTTAAGCATGATCTGTCTAATGAAACGAGTACAACAAGTCTCATCACGATACATA
>Ga0228710_1012449_pt1 | contig 10542 bp, 7 predicted proteins | sample MedpolnodulmetaG_FD_177995 | JGI IMG/M metagenome (GOLD analysis project Ga0228710, IMG submission 177995) | Root nodule microbial communities from Medicago polymorpha collected in Santa Monica, California, United States - pink nodules | ecosystem: Host-associated > Plants > Roots > Nodule... | reverse complement strand
AGCATTGTGGAATTGAATAACCTGTAGCTGACGATGCCTGCAGGTTAATTTTTTTTTTAATTTGCTACTAGCTTTCTCACACCTGTTTTTTGATAAAATGAGTGTTATATGTTTGTTATCACACCTAATTTTATATTCAAACAGGTGTTATATGTGCGGCTTTACACCTATTTTAGGGTAAAAGTGGGGTTACAAATACATATATCACACCAGTTTATTAGAAAAACAGGTACAATATGTTGTTTTTATACCCAATAAAAAACAGGTGTCATATCTCAAACTTACAACACCCGATGATATAACCCCGGCAAAAACAGGTCTTAAATCTTAAAAAAACAGATTTTGTATCCCTGATTTGCACTAGTGCAAGTAGGCTAGGATTCGTTGTATTAATTCTTATATTATTTTCATAATTAATTAATATTTTTTATTTAAAAACAAATTAGTTTGTCATTTACAAGAGAAAAATTTATGCGTTAAGATTGTGGATCAAGGGGAGACTTGTGTAAACTTGCAATTTATGTATTTGTCATATTTTGAAACTATGTAAAATAATTGATTAACGCATTGCATTTTGTTGGTTAACGTAAAATTTATGTTTGTAAAAGTGGTTAACATCATATTTTTTCGTGGTTAATTAAGTTGAGAAATTGGTTTATGACAATTCAGTTTTTGTCTTACGAAAATCATCCTCTATAACAAAAAAAAAAACTTATATAAAAAAAGTATATAATGTTCATTGTATAAATACATTAATCAGTATTCAAGTGTTGTATTTGTGTCTAATATGTGCGTTCATATATTATTTCTCAATCCATTAAAACTCCCCTTCTTGTCCCAACAAAATTTGAATAAACATGGTTTAATACAAAGAAGTACGAGGGAAAAATTTGTCAAAAAAAAAAGTACAAGAGAAAATACTTTTTAACGTAACATTTGATATATTAGCTGGATCGTTGATTAATGTTTTTGTCACCAAGTAGGTTAGAATGAGTTCAGTTGCAAATTATGGAGTGGAGTGTTTTTGACACAAACAACTTTTTTGGCCTAATTAGCTTTACATTTATGAATTTCCGTTCAGAAATTTATACAGATTCATCATGACCATGATAAACCATGTTCACTTATACATACGGACAAAACAAAACAACTACTCATAAACAAAATGTTGTGTGCTAAATAACATATATACGACATAAATGTTAACGAAACTATAGAAATTATAATTTACCAAATTACCCAATCATATGACAACAAATTATTAGAGCTACTAATCACTATTATTAAATAATCATGATTATGATAAAATTATTTAGACTCCTTTATGTTCTATAAATAATATACTTAGGGTGTATTTTTTTTTGGTGTGTGAATAGAGTATCCTCGCGTAAAACTACGGAGACTAATCACTTATGTTAAAAAGGACTGTATTTGGTGACAAAATTCTTTGATTGAATTTGAACATTCCTGCATTTTTATGGTTGAATTTGAACCAAAGATCTTTGATTACATTAGAATATATCTCTTGACAGCTTATCAAAATGTTCTTTGATTTGTAGAAAATTAATGATTGACGGTATAAATAACTTCACTTGTATAATATTTGATTTAAAAATTAATCATGAGGCTAAAAAAATTAGTGGTAAGAGATTGAATACAAAATGAAATTTGTCTTTCACTAAACCATGAGATATATACAAGCTATCCAAAATGACAAAATATCATTTATTTTGGCTTAAATGCATTTTTGACCCCTTAACTTTTAAAAAGTTGCGGTTTTGTCCCACTAACAAAAAAAACAATATTACTCCCTAACTTTACAAAACGTTGCAAAATAGGTGAGAAGATGCCACGTGTCCCAAAACAGGATGCCAAAATCAAAACTTTTTTGTAAAGATAAAGAGTCAAAAAAACATATTTCCCTAAAGATAAAAGGGCAAAAGTGCGTGTTTCAGATAAAACTGTTTTTTTTAGATGACCAAAATCGTAACTTTTTACAAGTTAAGGTGTCAAAAATGAATTTAAGCCTTTTTATTTTATACTCCAAAAATATGTTCCCTCTATTCCAAAATATAAGCAAAAATAGATAAAAAAAAATTAATTAATTTGGTTCAAAAAATTTGTATCAAATACATCAACTCATCTTAACTCATTTTTCTTTACATTTTGGGACTAATGGAGTATATATGTATACTTCATCTCTCTCTCTCTCTTTCTCATCAACCTCTCCTCTCTTTATCTCTCTATCTCCTCTCTTCTCGTTATATATCATAAAAGGTATTGCAGTAATTTAATGTTGTCTTATTTGTATTGTTCATTGTCCATCAAAAGTATGTTATATATTGGTTTGTCCAACTCTTACTATTTTGCGAATCAAAAGGACCCTTGAGATATAATAATTTTATATATTGTTTACTTTCATCTTAAAATGAGTGATTCATTTGACAATTTCACAAAATTTAAGAAAAATGTATAAATGAATGAGTGGGTGATATTTTTACTAAATTGTCCTTTATCATTTATTAGTGTAATCAATAATATAGAAAATGCATAGTGAAATTTATTGAGATGAAAGTATTAATACAAAGATAGAGTTGGAAAACAAGTAGTTAATATTGTCTTGAAAATAAAAAAGGCCGTTCATTTCGGAACAACTTGGTTTAACAAATGAATCATTCATTGTAGGATAGAAGGAATATATCTTTTGCTTATAAGAAAGTGATAAATTAGTTACATTATTAATCAATAATTTTACCTTAAATTAAAAGTGTAATTAAGTGGAGAAGGATAAATTGGTAATCATCAAATTAAACATGTACTTAGCAGAAAAATACAAAACTTTACCTTCTTTAAATATGAGAAGAGAGTGTAAGGATGGTCATGAAGTTAGTAGTTTCAGTAAGTAGAATTTCTCTCTTTCTCATAAACAAGGATCCATCCAAGTTCAAGTCTTTTTCACTTCATTGGTTTTTAAGTAAAGTTTATTGTGCATACATATCTATATATGTTGAATTCATTTCCTCTTCTCATTTATTTTTTATGCAGAAAAATGGATCAAGGAAGCAACATCCCTTGCACACATATGTGTCCACCTAATCTCTCTCCGAGTTCTAATTCACTCTTAGCAGAACATGTTACGATAACGAATGTCCCTTGTGTAACTTGGGATGCTACGATTGATAAAGTCATAGCTGAACAAGCAAAAGCTTGGGCTGCATCAAGAACAAATTTTGGTCGAAATTGTGACCAAAACATGGATGCTAAGAAGATGAGGAGGTACATAATTTATTTTGATGTGTGTGTGTATAATTGTGATTTCAAATGTTGCTAATGCAAGATTCTCAATTATTTGCACTCACAAAGAAAATTAAATTTGGTTTGTTTTCAATTTCAATCATATCACAATCATTGATATTGTAAATAATCCCTATGGTAATCAAATGTTAATGATGCAATCTCAATTCCAACCATCACTACTAAAAAACCAAAATTAGTGAGGGATATTTAGTGAGGGAAAACATGAAATCCCTCTCTAATTCCGTCACTAAATTTTGCGACCAATGAATTTGTGAGGAATTTCATTTTTTCCGTCACTAATTTCCCTCACTAATTTTGTTTTTTCTAGTAGTGCATTGTGAAATTATTAAAAAATATATATATATGTTTCACTTTTTTAAAAATCTTTCATGCATGTTACACTTCACACTATATTAATGGCTTGAATCTACAAAATATAAAAGTTTGACTTATTTATAATCTTATATTGTGTGCAGGCTCATATCAAGACGTATTGAGTCTAAGAGATCAAGACTGAGGAAAAAGATGTATATGGCCAGTTTGGATGTTAAAGCCAAAGAAATTGAGGTGATCAATATTTATAATTTTTATTACTTCTATAAGATAATAGTATATACTAATTTGTGATTGTATTTTACAATATATATTTTTATATACAGGATGAAATAGTTTATAATCTTCGACCACAAATTGAATCAGAACAAGATCAAAAAGCCTCTTTGTTGTCGGAAAAGGAGACAATAATTCATCGTATCAACAATCTTGAGAAAGAACTACTTCACAAAACCGGTAATTAACATTTTTGTTGTTGGATCTCAACCATCATTGTTTTGCATGTGGTTTTTGAGAAAGAGTATTATTCACAATTTTCAAACAAAAAGTGATAGTATTTTGTTGCGTTGTCATTGCCACATCAGTTAATGTGTTGAAAACACATGACTTGTCATATTCATATCATGACGTGGCTTCACGTCATTGAATCGCATTGTGTGCATGCTATAAACCTACGGTGTAAAATATATTTATTAATTTGCATCTCCTTTATCAGCTTTAACAGAAGAATTGTTTGAAGAGCTGAATGTGCTGAATGATATATATACCATGCAACAAGAGCAACAAGAGCAAATGCTTAACTGGAATGATTATAATGTGGAGCAGCTCTCCTATGATCCATTTTCAAATTATAATTCAATTCCATATGAACAAGGTGAGAACAAGTTACGATTTTTGTAAAATATATTCATTTTAGGAATTGTTTGTTATTGTTGCAACAACTACTGAGAAACAATTATTGTTTCCATTATGATATGTTCTTCCTTGGTCTAAATTTATGGTTGCATAACGCCTTCATGCATACACATTAAACATAGTAAAGCAATACTTAATTGATATATAGTTACTAAATTGTGTATATGTATGTCGGAAACTGTGAATAGTATCCTTGTTAATTAACATTTCACTTCTATCATGGATTGTTGCAAATAAGACAATAAAAACAAGGATATATTGTAGAAGGTAACAATCACTTATATTTTGTTTTCTTGTTTAATACATGATATGTAAACAACATAGAAAAGTAAGATCATCTAGGGCTTCTTATCACTTTTTTGTGGGTCCTACTATTCACATGAAAGGCAAAATAGAGATAAATGTGTTACGTGAGAAAAAAACTAAAAACACTCTATAGATGATGACGTAAATGGAAAAATTAAGAAAAATGTGAATGCTGAGAATCTTATTCCAAAATTTAAGACTATATAATTTCCATCTTTGTACTCTTTTGCTTTAACTTTTCAAGAACTGAAAAAAAGTTCAATAAATTATATTCTTTCTTCTTCCATTTTTGTGTCTTTGGTTTTGGATGGTAAAATGAAAAAAGTTTAACTCTTCATCCAAAACATTTGATTTGTACATAAGAATCAACATTTGATTATGAAGAATCAACATTTGCACATGATAGAAAGAGAAAAAAAAACCTTAAACTATTACTAGTGAAAATTGTATACATGTTTTTTTTGTTTTGGATCATTTATACATGTGCAATATTTCCCTTCACTACTTGGTTTATTTTTGAAGATATAGGAGCAAATGGAAGTGAAATGTGGACATCAACTATGTCAAATGAGCATGAAGCAAATGTGACTGATTGGGACAACATAGGATTGATGGAGATGTTTTCGACTCCTGCTTCTGACAACCAATTTCCTTAAAACTGCATGAAGTGTGAAGAGGATTCTGGTGATGGATTATATCATATTATGTTTCATATGTCTTTTGTTTCTTAAGACAATGCATGCTTTTTAATGTTTTCCAGCTATTTTATGAGATTTCGCAACTATGATATATAAGAATCCTTTAATGTGCAGTTTAAAAATTACATTATGTATTTGTATTAAGGATTTATTAATGTTTTATTTTGATGGAATATGTTTTCATGCTTTTTATGTTTGATTTGATGATACAATTTTTCATAACGCGATTTTCTTTTTTCCTTCCCTTAATTTCTATAGAATGCTTATTTTATATTTGTTTCTTCTTGCTTGTGTGGTAGCACTGTAGAGTGGAAAAATCTTCAATGGCAATTTAGTATCAAAATTGAATAGTGTTCTTAACCTCTACGTATATCAATAAAATAGGATAAATTTCACTTTTTTTTTTCTTTTTGATTGTTCACTTCGTTGAACTAAGGTATAAAAAAGTTTAAGATTAAGATTCGAATTATGTCAAAGGAGAAAATACTAATATAAGAAGAGTGATGTTAGCATTACTCTATTTTCAACACTCTCTCTTTAAATTAATACGAGTCTATTTTTTTTAAATGAGACCCACATAATGTTGTGTTGGAAACCAGGGAAAAGTGGTATATTCAACTTTTTAAAAGTACAATTTTTTTTTATTAATGAATAATTTCTATTAAAAAAATAGGGAGAAATATGTTTTTGGTCCCAATAAATATATCATATTTTTGTTTTAGTCCTTCTAAGAATTGTCTTCACCTTTTACTTCCTATAAAATTTTCAATCACCACTTTAGTCTCTATTTTTAAATAAGCTCATGTATTTTTTAATTAAATTGTACATAAAGTTGTAGAATATTGTAAAAATGTCTCAAAAAAAATAGAATTTTTTAAGAAAAACTGAATTAAATATGCATTTTTAACCGCCAAAAACATATTTAACCAAAAAAATAATAATACATTTGATTTCTTAACTTCTTTTGATTCCAAACTTATGTTATGTTTTAATCCCATAAGTTAAACTTGCGCTAGTCATATTAGTCATTTTGGTTTCATTTTCTTCTTTCCTCTCTCGTCATTTTTCACAAAACCCACCGTTTGTGTAACCTATGTAAATCACCACCACCACAGTCTCTTTTCTTCGGTAATCCTCCACATTTCATGCTCATATTCCCTCCTCAACCATCTTGCGCAAATCCTTTCTTCATGTTTTGAAATTGTGCCCTACATTTCACTCAAAATGATAGTCTTTTACATTAAAAAAATCATAGCACCTACTACCTATGCTTCATTGTTTGAAACTCTTGTAATGTGGGTTGGTAGGATCTGGATGCTCAAGACTAGATTCGATAGATCTCCATCTACCCACTTCTCTAGGTTTTACATATTTTTCGTAGTATCTTAGTTTACATCCATTTTAGCATTCCTCTTTTACTGAGTTTTTTTTGGTTCCGTACTGAGTTTTTTTTTTACATATTCCACTTCACTGAATATTTTCAGGAAGCTTAATTTTCCAATTCAAAGACCTACTCGTAAATCGTAATTACCTCGAGATTTGCACAGCTTTAACAATAGATCTCCCATAATATGAAATAACTATATGTGAACATTTTTAGAGACTCCACTTGTGTTTTGTCTTGGATGCTTTGCTAAAAACTTAACTACTAGTTGTCTCTGATGATTAATTGGAACAACTTATGGCTGGAAACGAACTCAAAACTAGTGCTTCTTGCTTTCAAATTCCACTATATGGTACCTTGGAACTTAAGAAATAGGTGGATTTAACAGTATAGAATCAACTAAAGCATAAAGGTTTTTGTGACTCGCATAGAAAGGGAAGGGAACACCTGTGCAGATAGCTTAGCTAATTTAAGTTTAGCTCACTCTTCATTTATTTGGTTCTCCATCCAAACCGAATACATTATGCATGAGTATATTAGAAATAGATGAGGTTTGCCTAACTACAAGTTTATGCTTTTATTTTATGGACGAGTGTTGACCTAGTTTCCACTTTTTTTTATGTATCTCTTTTCTTTTAATGATTTTGGCAATGCCTTGCTATTTTGTAAAAAAAAAAATGATTCTCTCTAAACTCAGTAATTCCAACATTTCTCCATTTAGAAAAAAATTTAAGACAATATTGTCTTTTCAACATACCACAATATTTTTTTCTCTCTTGCCAAAATATAGCTAAGTTTTTACATATTTTTTTTTAGAGAAGCTAAGTTTTAACGTTGAAATGAAGAGAATCCAAATTCAACATTATGTCACACATGCAAATTTGATTTTATTTCTTAGAATATTCTTTTGTATGTACAAGCACATTATTATTTTGGTTATGCCTTAGTTATTAGAGTATTATTTATCACAGAGGAAAGGGATAATATTTGCAAGTCCGAACCTCTTTCTTTCTGATGTGAATTCGGTCAATTCCAAACCTCACATCAATGAAATTTAGATTTGTGGAGCAAGTACCAATGGCAACCAATTACCAAAATGAACCACAAGCAACAACAACAATCTAGACCTAGTCTAGAAATCAAGTGCATAGCCAAACCACAATCGGACCAAAGACTAAACTAAATAAAGAGAGTAGAGAAAAATAACAACACCAAGAAATGTTCACCCAGTTCGTCCAACAATGACTTACTCTGGGGGAGAGATTGATCTCTCCAATCCACTATCAATGAGTTCTTACAAAGAGATACAAATTGATTACAAGAAATTAGCTTCAACAAGCTCACAAAGAACAAACCTAATTTCAAACCATTTTCCCAATCTCACCAATTGAACAAGACACTCAATGATTTTCACTCTCTCAAGGTGTTTACAATTGTTCCCCAACTCTAGAATCAAACCTCCAAAAGAGAACCAACCCTTAGCCTTTGATTTCACTAAGAATCTTCTCTTTTGGTTTCACAAGACTCACCCAAGTTGCTCACAAATGACTCTCCACTCATGCGTTTCCCAACCCCATGAATCTTCCCCAAAAGGCACCAACCCTTTCCCAAGAGCCCCCTTTTTTGGTTCTCCAAGATTCACATCTTGAAGTTTTGAACCTGATCCAAAGACCCTCAACTTTTAGTATCTAAAACCCTAAAAGTTCTCTCATTTGGTTTCCATGAGATTTATTAAGCTTACCCAACAAATGGGTCAAAGAATGCTTATATAATGCACAGTGACAGACAAAATCGCACCGCGCATGAGAAAATCACGTCATGATTATTGTGTACGACCCAAGGTATGACAAACTTATCCAGAAATCGCGTCACGCCTGCATAAAATCGCGCCACGATTTTGCCTTCAGCAGAAACCATCCATTCTGCCAGAAAAATCGCGGCACACCTCTGAAAATCGTGATATGATTTTAGCATTCACAACATATATTAATTTTGAGTCATTTCTCAACACTTTCTTAAACTCCTTAGGCACATGATTTACACTATTGATGACTCAAAACATAAATATTATATGGATGCCAATTTTTTCTACAAGTCAAACACAAAATTATGGCTAGTGGCTGGTTAATCTAGGCTACATTCAAACCTTTTAAATTGTTGTTAATCATGGACTTGAACTAACTATCGACCGTAAATTCAACAAACCATTTACTCAATTATATTAACAATATTTTTTAACCTAATTAATCAGGTGTCGTACGTATGTGTAGAAGAAAAGAAAAATGTTTGAATATCATTATTTGACATAATATATTCTTTTAACACTAGGTATTCTTTAACATTTGTACTCTTTTAATTTTAATGGGATTCTTGCTTCTTTCAAAAAGTGTTTTTAATTCTACTCCAACAAAAAAATAAACGTTGTTATTATTGAATAATAATGTCGATAGAAAACAATAGGCTCCTAAAACATCATGCATAAAATGTCAGCTATATAAATTTGGACTATTACCTTAGTTGACTGTATTCCTAGTAAGATCTTTTTTCTCTTCCTAATTAACATATATCATCATCTCTTCCTAATTAACATATATCATCATATGATTGTTGTTTTAAGCCATTTTTATATTAACTCAACTATACAAAGTATTATGTATGTAGTGAAGAGGAAAACATATATAAGGTGGTGATAAAAACTTGTCTCATGAGCATAACTCAATTAATGAACATCGATATGCAAGGGCACGAGTTCAAAGAATTATGCTCTTTACCCAACCGATTTTGCTCATTCCCAATTGAAATGACCAAATTACCCCTGTGTGACTTAACTCATGCTGCATGCAGTTATAAGGCTAGACAGAACCTCGTTTCCTCATTTCCAATCTCAAATCTCTCTCTCAAATTTCTCTTAAATTCCCCAAATGCGAAATTTCTTCAACTACAAATCAAACAACACTCAAACAAGTAAGTTTTCACTTAAATTATATTTGAATCTCGAAAACCAAGTTATAAGTTCCATGCATTCTCATATTTGAACTTAAGACCAGCGTCAACTTTATCTACTGGTTCTTGCTTTATCTACTCATTTTATTCTTTTACAAAAAAGTTAACTCATTTTATTAATCAAAATAGTCATAGCATACAATTAAATGTTATTAAAAATTATGGCGAGTGTAACTTTCTTTTTCAATGAAATGTATTAAGAAAAAAAATTATTTTCCGTCGTGCTCTTTCTAATCTTTTTCTAATAAACTCATTCTAGAAAAAGTCTCGCCGTGACATAAGTTTTTGAGCATACCACATAGGGGTACACATAAAAATACATTTTATTTAATCGTTTAAAAAATAATTATTATTTGATTGTTTTCATATTATTTAAAGTCGCGCTCCTTCTCAATTATGTATGTATTTTTAAATTTAGTGTCCAAACCGTGTCCCTAATGTTCTCTGTTCTCGATTCCATTTTTTTGTATTGTTGGGATGTTTTTTTTTCTTTTTCTAAATCACGCATTTTTGTCTTTTTTTCCCCTATTTTAATCTAAATAAGTAATTTTTAAATATATCTAGGAATTTTTTCCTCTGAGTGTGGCATTGTGTTGTTTGTCGTCT
>Ga0228710_1012447_pt1 | contig 10543 bp, 6 predicted proteins | sample MedpolnodulmetaG_FD_177995 | JGI IMG/M metagenome (GOLD analysis project Ga0228710, IMG submission 177995) | Root nodule microbial communities from Medicago polymorpha collected in Santa Monica, California, United States - pink nodules | ecosystem: Host-associated > Plants > Roots > Nodule... | reverse complement strand
GTCATTCAATCTCTAAGATCAATTTGCATATTCATAAAGTTAGGGTTAGTAGTCGATGATAAACATACAAAAAGCATTAAACATAAAGTAATATGAATTAAAACTAGACTTTCATTGATATTCAAAGAAGTTCAACAAATTAGGGTTCCCATAAGATTACATCAGATTCATCTAAGTCTCAACCACAATGAGATTAGTTACTCATAGCTAAAGTACAAGATAACTAACATAAAAACAAGGATTCATACAAGTATTGGATGATTGACTATGAGTTTTGATGGTCTCCCACCAGATCTGCAAAGCCTCCGCTCCAAACTATGCCTTTTCTCTCTAAAATCGTGAACACCTATTCCAAAAACGGACTTTTCTATATATATAGGCCAGTGAAAATCGGCCCCCGAGCTATAAAAATCGATGCCCGAATGTCTTTAAGTTGCAAAAACATGCGCTCAGCCCTGTGAAAATCGGCGTCCGAATGTGAGAGTTCGGGGCCCGATTTATTTCGTATCAAAAAAGGTCATCCTGTGGCTGAAATTTGGGGCCCGAATTGGACTCTGCTGAAAATCCAAATTCTTCTATTTTTCTTGCTTTCCTTGTTGTTTAAGCTTGCTTGTGAACTCAAAACATCATGAAAATGACACTAAAAATAACGTAATGACTACTGCCATCAACTTCCATCATTAAGGTACTTACTTGAATATATTCCAGTATAGGTAACAATAGTTTTATTACAATTTGAATTAAATTGATATTGTACATTAGTTGAAAATATAATCACTGAAGATCGTCATGAAATTAACAGTTCTAACCCCAGTGTAGTTTGGGACCAATGTTATGAAACGATACTTGTACATTGATGATTGAACTATTTGGAAAGAGTGGAGCATTGTAAGTTGCAGACACAAGAGAAGGACAGCTACTTGAACATTATTTTTCTCAATTTTCCCGTCAAATATCTTATTAACTAATCACGGACTCACGGTTGACTTCAAACATTAAATATCGTCTCTATGTACAAGTATTCGGGGAAACTAGAAAGTTTGAAATGCGGTTGCACTTTCTCAACTAGCCGCTGAAATAAAATGCCGTAAATGTGTTGGTATCGATGTTTATGACTTTAAGCTATCATATCACCAGGGAACTCTCTATTCAAAGTTGTCCATGCTATATCTCATCATATATATCTTGAAGCTATGAGCTATCATATCACCAAAACAGACCCTAAAAGATCTATCTGGAGTGTTTAAATTGATAAAATTTGACTGGCAAAATTAATGTACACAAAAATTAGATTATCATTAAAAAAGCAGCTAGCAAGTAGCTCACTAAACTTCTTAGAGCAGGCTCACTAGGTGAAAAATATTTACAAGTAATTAATTCAATGGATGAAATACACTAATGTCATGGCAATGAAAGTCAGCACAAAAGCACACCATATTCTAGTTATTTATAAAGTGAAAGTTTACAACTTAAACTGCAACTTGAAGTATGGTTATTACCATTTCAATACCTAACCAGACAAAAGAAAAACAGTATAGATGCCTAGACCATAACTTACTACCACAAAATATGAAATTCAGCATTGAAATAACTTGTCAGTTAAGTCATATACCAGCCCATGTAGCATGCCTCTTGTGCAAAATCATGGAACCACATCCAACTCCCACACTCCAAACAGATAACTTGGTAAACGAGGAGGCGAGGACAGGTCTGCTACATATTGGAACTGTTACATATAAAAAGATATCATGTCATTAAACTTGCCATAATAAAGCCTTAGGAATGGTATAAAAAAATATTCACTTCATGCTGCTTGTATTTCTCTCGAATAGTTTTAAACGATGCTCCCTTTTTGGATGTATGCAAATCATGTAAGAAGAGAACACATTCTCTCAACTCAACTGGTTTATACTCAGAGTATTCTTGCAGGGTTGTTGTCTGCCACATCAAAAATAAAACCTTCATGAATAAATGCTTCGAAACATATATGTCAATTCAGCAATACTAATACTTTACATAAATGGCAAGTTATTAACTATTTAATCAAATACTTGCCCATGGAAGAGATTTAGGCCAAAAAATGATTCTAGCAAGAAATACAACAGACGCCGCCACCAAAGAAGGCAAGAAGCTCAAACAATCATAATCTAACAAGCTTAGATCGGCAAGATAATTAGTCAAGAACTCAAACTGCAAATGTGAATCCTGAAGAAACGCAAACCAAATAAACAACAATTAGAACACTTAACAACGCTTTTGAAATGTCGAAAACAGATAAATAATGTAAAAATTATGCTCACATTGTTTTCCTCGCAGACGATTTCATTAAACCTCCTGCATCAGTAACTAGACATAATTAGTCTATTGTACTCTCAATTTTCTTCACATAAATTACATTTCCAAAAACAGAATAACCAAGAAACAGATTTGGCACTCTCTTGCCTTAAAAAAGTCGTAACAGTGGGGTTGCTCAGATCAAAATCTAGGGTCTTGAGTATTTTATTTTCCATCTCTTGAACCTAGATTGACATGACACAGTCACAGAACAAAATCAAATCTTTAAATTCAACTAGAACACAATTTTCACAGCAAACAAAGTATCAGATTTACCTCTTCCTTGTTGTATGTATTATCGGTAATAAAGCATAAATCTTCCACACGGGGTGGGGTAATATCTTCATACTTCCTTTATAATTAAAAAATAAAATAAAAAATCAATCACATTAATGTTCAAGAAAATAAAGAAAAGGTATATGGAATATTCAAAGGTGGTGAAGAAGGCTTACGATGCAATGTAAAAGGATGAAACGCCCAACAATTGAAGATTGATCCTTCTGATAGGGTGAGAAGATCGGAACATATCTATGTATGATACAGCAAGATGAAGTGTATCATTATCAAGCTTGTATTCTTCGGCAACTTCTACTAACCAATCCACCAATTTTCCTCTCATTTTAGGAGTAATGTCTCTCTGAAGTATCTCCATGTAAAACATATTTGGACTTCTCTTTTCCTCCAACTAAGAAAAAAAAAATAGAATCTTAAAAAAAGAAGAGGGAATTGAGGGAGAACATAGTTGTAGAATTGTAGAACAAATGTGTTACCTCCATTGAGTGAAGATACTTGTACATTACGTTTTCTCCCCTCTTTGCAGCGGAAGTATTCATCTTCTTGCTGTTCTTAATGTTCTTGCAAATAGAGAGAGAAAGAAAACGAAGAATGTTTATATAAATAGCACACTTGTTTGTGTCTCTTATGTTTTTGAATTTGAAGCTTGAACGCATGCACATCCCTCATGCAATGCAACAATAATATGTGTTAGCCAAAATTATTTGATTTTTCAACTTTAAATCTATCTCATAAACAAAACAAAATAACCTTTGTCAACTAAGTCCGCCTCATATGGCAAAGGTTATCGAGGCATTTTATATTGAAGTACAGACACCTTTAGAATTAGGTGTTTCGCAGTGTCCGACGCTTATATGACTCTACAATACGTGTCCGAAATCTTATGCAAGTGTCTTCAAAAAAGTTGTTTTTTCTTTGCTTCGAAACTTCTTGAATGGATGTCGGACACGACACCTATATGGCACTCTACAACATGTGTCGGGCAAACAAAGATAATAAGTGTACAAAATACTTCTCCGTTCCTTTTTAAGTGTTGTTTTAGTATGGATTTTTCGTTTCTATTTAACTACCGTTTTGTTATTTTTAAGTTTCAATTATACCCTTTGTCAATTACTCTTATCTTTTTTCAATAAAACTAATTAATGTTATATATTTGGAAAACTAAAGTTTGTTTTTTTAAACAAAGTTTTCTTTTTTTAAATAAAGTTTGTTTCTTGTTATCTTAAAATTTAAACAAAATTTTGTTGCCTATAATAATGGTTCCATGAATAGTTAAAATTCTATAAATAAGATGAGTAGTAATTGTTAAAAATTTCAAGTGCAAAGTAAAAGACTCCATGAATGTTCAAAAGGAAGAAAGAGTGGAAGACTCGTTGGAACGGCTGATGGAAGGTGGAGAGTGAGAAATAGTTGAAGACTCGTTTGACAAGATAGAAGAAGAATATTTAGAAAATTGACAATTGTTTGTTATGAGAGAGAGAGTGAAAAAAATAGGAATTTGTTGGAGAAAAAGATAGTAACTAACAAATGTTTATTAAGAGAGAAAGATAACATATTAAATTTATTGCAAAGAGAAAGTGTGTGCAAAAATAGGAATATATTGGTGGATTAAAATGAGTGTATAATAGGAAGAAAATGTGCAAAAATACACTTTGCTATTTTTGTGTTAATATATTTTAAAACGACACTTCCCTCAAAAAAAAAATTAAAACGACACTTAAATGGGAACGAAGGGAGTAATATTGTTTTTTTTTCCTTTTGTACATCTTACTCACTAGCGAAAAGACGTGCACTCATGTGCTCGTCTTTCCGCTTTTTTTATTGCGTTAAAGTTTGAAAATTATGAACGATGTTTTTTTTTATAAAACTTTGATTTTTATTAAAACTAAAAGTATATATATGTTTGTTGCTTTCAAATTATAACAAACCAAACTAACCATAATTATCTATTTCAATGACACAAACAATATAACAAAAAAATATAATCTAAATTTTTTTTTTAATGACACCAGCAAAAATATTTATTATAAAAAAAAGTTGTTTAAGGGTATAATTGGGATAATGAAAAAGTAAGTATAAATATATTCATCTAGTTTGGTGTACTTTTTAAATGATAAAGAGAAAAAAAACAGACATATCATGTTTGTTACATTTTTTTTAATATATAAATTTACTCTTATCTATTTGTTACATATGTTATTTGTATTGAAAATTGAGTGCATTTTCGAAAAGAGAAAAAGTCAGTCCAAAATAGCTGAAAGGGGTTGTTTTCTTTATATATAGTATAAATGACCGTGGTTTTGAAATATAAAGAGAGATGGATAAAGACTACCTGAACTATGTGCTGGCTTGTTGGTTTTTCAATGTCATTTTAGGCTCTTGCTCTATAGCGGGAGAGAATACTTCAAATACAATGAAAAACCAATTCGATCAATATCCAATAATGTGTGTGTTTTGTTTTAATATATATTGTTACACAACAAAAATCATGTTTGTTACATTTGTTTTAATATTTAAATTTATTCTTATCTATTTGTTACATGTGTTATTTATATTGAAAATTGAGGGTATTTTTGAAAATGAAAAAGTCAGCCCAAAAGTGCTGAAAGGGATAGTTTTCTTTATATATAATATAGATTTTTTTTTGACAAAAACAAAACGACATTCATTCATTCAAATCGATAGAGTATATAATTCAATACCGCTAAACTATAGTTAATAGTGCTTTGTAAATTTATGTGTTGAATTTTGTATTATACAATAAAAATTCACTTAAAATTATTTTACAAAAATTATTATATTATAAATTGTAAAAAGAAAAAAAGCTCTGATATATGAAGAAAAAAAATTAACAAATTTGCTAAACTATTTATTGATTATCTAATGCAAGAAATTTACAAAGAGGATGCTAATTGATCGAAAATGTTCACATTGTGCAAAATAAAAATTCACTAAAAATAAAGAATATGGACATAATTCAATATAAAAATAAAATAAAGAGAGAATGTAAACATTTTCTACCCTGTAGGATTCGAATTTCGAAGACTGGTTATTGGGTAGAAGCTCCGCTTAAGCCCTAAATAAGTTACTATTTGTGGCTTCTTTTGATGTCACTTTTTTCATAATTTTGTTCATGCAAAATAAGCTCCTTATTATGTTTTGTTTGTATAAACTGGTATTATTAAGAGTTCGCAGAATTGATTAATTTCATTTTTTAAAAGTAAAGGATATAGTAGAAACTAGAAAATGAAATTTGTCAAAAAAAAGTAAAGGATATATAGTACAAATTCTAATATATACCTTTATTCATGTCAACAATAACTGCACTATATACACAGTAAAAGGTCTATATAGTGATTTATATGTTGTAGGAAATATATATAGTTATCAAAATAGTTCTTCTTAAATAAAGCTATAATTATAGGAATTTATATCGGATATAATAATATATTCTTGATAATAGTTGCTCTTAAACTGTTATCATAAGCAACGAAAACACCATTTTCATACATGTATATATTAAGTATATTTGTAAATTATTAAATATATCTTGTTATCAGATTTTTTTAGAATATATATTTTGAAAAAATGAATTAAGCCTTAATCTATTCTCTTTCCGAATTAATTATGTGGCATGCTTATGAATATCTATATTTGCTTTATGACATGCAAAAAAGAAAGGGAATCCCTTGGGAAACAAAACAATCATGTTCATGTCAAATATTCCATGCATATCTATACTTAATCTTTGCCATGATCATCATTACTATACTTAGTATTTGCCATGATCATTACTTGCAAAGACCAATTACCACTACTTGCTTCAAGTTCTAAAACAACATTTTTTCTAGCGCTCTAACCTTTTTCTATCTATATAAGTCACTACATAATTGGTTCTATTTTATCAACAAACATGAGTATAGCAGGTAGAAGGATTATTAGACGGGAGATTCAATATGGTTTTAGAACTCTTCATATGCCTAATGAGGTAATACAAAATTTTCATTTATATTGTTAACTTTTGTTTGACAATTTTTAACTTACAGATCACATTCATTCAATGTGTACAAATTATTTTAATTTTTTATAGGTAATCATGATGCAAATGGCAACATGCACATGGTGAATTTCAATGGTGACTACAATCACCCTTTGTTGACTAATGGATGGAGCCAACTTCGTTCTTTCTATATATGGCTTTGAAGGTCATAAGGAAATTATTTTGTGTTACTCGGGACAAAACGATTTTGTTACCCCATATATCGTACGTGAAGTGAAAACAAAAGTTGACTGTCATGGAATATTGCGATCAAGACTTGGAGAGGAGTGGGATATTTTTTGTAAAATGAACAACTTCAATGTTGGTGAACATACGTTTTAGGATAGCTAACGTTGTCCATTTGGAGGGAATAAATAATATGTTGCAGTGAAGCATTAAAGAACCGATTCAAAAGTTAGAGAATTCAAATTAAACTGATATGAACATCAACATATATTCACTGTCTTGGACAGTAATCAATTAATTCTCCCAATAGTTTTCTTGAAAGCATCCTAGCTTGATGCAACAGTATCACATCAGTGACATATTGACCATCATCCCTAACTATCTCCCCTTCTCTTTTAATTAGCATAGATCATCCATGATACTAACTTGCTTGGAGTAAACAGAGTCTTTGGCCTTTTATCTTTGCTGCAAAAAAATATACTGTGCTAGGCAAAATGAGCACAATTTCTTAACAAAGCTGCTTGGAGTTTTAATATTAGTTTAATAGTGCCTTGACAAAACTAGCAGCAATATAAAAATAATTTGATATAAATCTGGTTCTAGTAAACTCGTTTGATATATAAATAACTTCTTTACAAATCACTTCAATGATCCATGTTTGGTCATAATAGAGGTACAAAAAAATAATTTACATCACATATAATTTATATAAAAAATAAGTTCATGCCTTCAGCAACAGGTCACTCCAGTGAAGTCGTAAAAAGTTTTCAGCAGCTTGCAAATGTGGTCTCTTCTTGATGATCTCGGCAAACAATAATTGACCTGTACAACAATTTTCATTCAACACTTCTTGCATCGCTTCTTGAGCATTTTCTTCTCATATTATTCTGGACTCTGTTTGGACTCTCCCTCCTTTGACTCTTTCGACAAGCGTCTCATATGATCCAACTTTGTGAACAAATCTATGGATGATTGTCTCCTATGTGGGTGAACCTGAGAAACGTTCAAAATACCATAAGGGGCCTCTTCACTCTGGAATGAGCAAAATACCATTAAGAAAACCAATAACTCAGTCCAGTATATAGATAGTAGTCATCAAGGAACTGATTTCAACATTCAGGAACCCCTTCCATGAAGTATTTTCCTGTCAACACATTGTCTAGTAAATTATTGATATCAATCAATTTAGAGGTATCATTAGAGAGTGATACACTAATATATTAGATATATAGCAAGTGTTCATATGCATCTGGTGTTGTCAAATGAAAGCAAACTTTAACTCTACATGCCAGAATTGCCAACCACTCTAACTTGTTATTGAAATAAAATAAAATAAAAACAATACATTAGTTATATAGAAAGTGCTAATATACATCTGGTGTTGAAAATAAAAACAATACACTAGTTATATAGAAAGTGCTAATATACATCAGGTGTTGTAAAATGAAAAATAAAAAAACTTCAACTAGCAATTTGGTTTGCTACATGCCAGAATCGCTAACAACTCTCACTTGTGATTGAAATAAAAACCTGGCAGCACACTCCCACTTAGTCCCATGCATAATCAAAACCTACGACTTTATCTATCTAACATTATTAAATATTTAAATCACATATTCTGTTATTCAAAAACCAAGCAGTGTTGAAATCAAAACTGCTTAAATGTTCAGAAATTCAATCATGAAAATTGAGTCTGTCCTAAAATATCATTCTTCTGCTATTTATGTAACTAGTCAGATGAATTAAAACAGAGTGTTAATCAGATTGATTCACACAAATCCAAGTGAGGACTTACCCGTGTCTAGTATATACAAATCCTTGAGCAGAATTTTCTGATGGATCATGAACAGATCATGAATCATGATCTGTTAAAATAGCCAAACCAGAGAAGTCACAGTCCCAATCCTTCTGATTATTCACTTGACAATACATAATAAATGCATAAGAAGCATTCCCTTGAAGACTCAAACCATTACAAGAACCATATCCCAATGCGGCAGTACAATCTGATAAACTACAAGCATAGTCAACACTACCAGCCAAACAATGCAAATCAGTAACATCAGGATCTAAAATACACCACTGTTTTTCAGGCACGTCATATCACTTTGATTGGCAGAAAGACAGCTTGGGTTTCTTGCTGGGAAAGAGAAATATGGTATATGTTGACCAATCTCAATGACTATGCCAATTTACTAACAACAATAACTTCAATTCCTCCAGTATACATTTCTGAATTCTAGCACACCAAATAGCAGGGAAATAGAAACTTAATGGTAATTAACATACAACTACATCAGCTCAAAAAAACTTGTACAAAATTTCCAAAATCGGAAAGAAAAAAGAAAAAGATTACATATAAAACACATCATTACTTTAGAATTAATGCTAATATGAACACAACCAGTGTGTACACCTTTTTTTAATTGCCAATTTTTTTATTAATCAAGCTCAGACCAAAGCACAGGAAGTGTGCCTTAGACGAGATAACAAAATACAAAACTGCTATAGGCAGGAACAAAGGGGAAATAAAACACAAAACACCCCAACCCCCCTGAATTGCAGGGCAATTGGCTTCAGGGAGCAAAAACAAGGCCAAAACTAACTTGCAAAAAATCATAGACAACCGAGAACACCAACAAGCGGCCCTACAACACACAAAACTGACCTGCAGCAACCCATAACACCAAACCAGGAAGCCAGCACAGCAGATCTGAACCAACACATAACCCCACCCCACCACCACCACATACACACACCGTAGTTCCACAACAACCTCACCCTTAGATGCATTGCAGGGCAATAGCTTCATGGAGCAAAAACAAGTTGAAAACTAGCTTGCAAAAAATCATAGACGACCGAGAACACCAACAAGCAGCCCTACAGCACACAACACTGACCTGCAGCAACCCATAACACCAAACCAGAAACACAGGAAGCCAGCACAGCGTATCCGAACCAACAGTCCAACACCCCTCACAGCCAACTTATCTGAGCGTGCAATTTCCTGGGTTCCGTAACCATTCATAAAGAAGACAGTGCGCTATTTTCAACCGACTTAGTCCCCATTGCCACGACAGAAACTTAATCTCATCCACCGCTTCTTTGATCTCCTTATTACCGTTAGAAAAAATAACCTTGTTCCTAGTTTTCCAAATTACCAAAATAGTATGCCAAACTAGCCAAAATCCCTACCTCAATTTCTTGTTATAAGCCGCCCAACTAAGACATTCAAACAAGGTAGATAAACTGCAAGGTAACGCCATCGAAACACCTCGTACCACACTTTGAGCAGAAAAAATGACAAAACAGCAATAGATGTGAATGAGATTCCGGTCTCCCCTCACAAAGGACACAATCACCTGCCCCCCTACCGGTAAAACTCCTTGATGGGCTAGATTAGCTCTAGATGTGATTCTATTAAGAACTAGCTTCCAGGAGAGAACTGTAGTTTTTGAAGGAGCCGGACTACTCCCGATATGTTGAAAGACATAAGTCTCGTAAGTTCCGAGGTCACTCTCTTTCTGGAGCATCTTTGCAAGCATTGAATGCGTTGATTTGACAGTGTCATACCCCAATTTTTGACCTTAGATTATATAGTGGGGGTGTATCTTTAATTAATGGGGGTACATAATTGTGTGAACGAAATAAGCACTAGAAAAATATAATTTGGAAATGATAAATTAATTA
>Ga0228710_1012446_pt1 | contig 10543 bp, 3 predicted proteins | sample MedpolnodulmetaG_FD_177995 | JGI IMG/M metagenome (GOLD analysis project Ga0228710, IMG submission 177995) | Root nodule microbial communities from Medicago polymorpha collected in Santa Monica, California, United States - pink nodules | ecosystem: Host-associated > Plants > Roots > Nodule... | reverse complement strand
CCTCTCATTGCTCCATTTCCTTGAGTCATTTTTTCTATATATTCATCAAGTCCAGCAGAACCCTCTACGAGAATTTCGCAAACAAAATGTGATAAATACTGCTATAACTTCTTCAAGTTACGAAGCAAAAGGGAACAACTGTGAAATGAAGTGCTTCCCAAACTAAGGTGGAAAGATTGCAGTCCGTTGGAACATGAAGTATGTTCTCATTTGCATCACCACATCTGCTATAGACCAAATTACTAGCAACATGTTTTGACATTCTAAAAGATATTTTCAGGAATTGGAATCTTCCAAATCCATTTCAAGTTAAACTCGGGATGACAGATGATCCTGTATAGTGAAGTGGAGTTGAATTGTTATCCATTATTACAGAAAACCAAATTCAGCATAAAACAAATACTTAACCAGAAACAACAAAGTGGCCTGCTGCAAAATATCACAAGCATGTGATTCGTGGTTTTCCAAATATGAATTTGCTTCAAATTGATGTCCAAATATAATGAATTAGTATTAACCAGAAAAACATAAAGTACAACAATCAGATTAATAGTAATAAATTTATCAGAAAAGATCAAGTATATGCACATTTCTTAAAGAGGAGAAATCTGTTGAGGTGACAGAAGAGAGTGCCGGAGAAATATCCCAGAAAAGCTTCGATTCATGACTTAAATCTTCGAAATTGTGTGAAATTGAGGAGAAAACAGCAAAAACGGGACAATAACCTCACCAGATCTCCACCGGAAGGTCACCGGAAAAGGTGTTGAGGTGAGAGAAGAGAGAGTTCCGGCATCACGTGTTGTTTGGCTTTAAAGGAGCTAACAGACAGGAGGTTTTGATCTTGTTTCAACTAATTGAGTCTAGGAATCACCAAAATTGGAGAATATAGATAGATCTCGAAAAAACTACCCTATAAACAACATTTGAAGTTAAATTAATATCTTCACCATCATAATCAGTCAACACTATGTTCAAGCCTTTCCTTGAGGTAGCTCTAGAAATTGCAACATATAATTGACCATGCGAGAACACTGATGTTGACAGATACACTCCAACATGCTTGAGAGATTTCCCTTGACTTTTATTTATAGACATTGCAAATGACACAAACCAACGGAAACTATCTCCGTTGAAATTTGAATGGAATTCTTGAATCAGACGGTTTATTCATAAAAACCGCAATTCCATATTTGCTTTCCCCGCAACTGTAGTAGAAATTTGAGTAAACGACATGATTGAATTGTAATTTAGGTATGAGTGTTGAATTGATCTAATATAATGTGAATTAGGCGTAAGAATTTTGCAACTTCTGAAGGACTTTGTGTGCTAAATTATTGTAAGAATTCATTAGCATTTTTATTATTGTTGGTGCGTTTCATTTTAACATCAGCCGTTATTACCAACTTGTATTTCATATCTCGTTTCAGTTTTAAAAAGGTGAATTAATAGGAGTATCAAATGATTGAAAGCAATCATCAAGCCTTTACCATTACATTTTAATTTCGATTATGCTGATTTTTTTTTTTCTTTTTTGAAGTAGTGCCGTCAACAATTTAAATTTTATGTGTCGTTTCAATTTAAATTTAAATATAATTTACACCAATTGTTGAAAGAAATCATCAACCATCATCAACTTATTGATACGTTTATTTCGACCAAGATAGGAGTGATCTAGTGGCAAAAGTTGTGAAGTATTGGCATATGATACCTAGTTTGATTCCCCACGGCCTCGTTATTTGGAAGCAACAAGATTTTAACAAAAAATTGAGGGCAATATAGTCATTTTAGACAAATAGGGTTAGGAATAGGGTTTGCACACTATTCTCCAATTATATATAATAGATAGATAGATAAGTAAGTGTGATGTATCTGGGTATCAAAATCAAACATCTTTGAGTTTAAACTTTAAGCAAGTTGATTTAGGATTGAAATGCATGTCGGATTGGTTTATGTGACTGAGTTACGGATTGACACGTTTTTGTGAACACATGAAGTATTCATACTTTGTTGCTTTTGGGTGTCCAATATCCAATGAATTCTGGAAACATAAAAGATTATGTCAAAAAAAAAGTAAATTAAAGAACCAATTATTATTTTTGTTAAATTATTAATGTTAAGATATTACTAATTCTAATCAAATTAAATTTTAAACAAATAGTATAAATATATATTTTTATAATATTTACTAACATTGAGCCACAATATTAAAAAGAAAATCATATTTTATATTTTTAATGATAATTAGTATATTTGAATATTAATTTAATAATAAATAATATTTACTAACTTTGAGGCAGAATTTAAAAATAAATAAATCATTTTATAATTTTAATGATGATTAAATTTGAATGTTAATTTAATAAGGGTAAATTACACTAACCTTTACTGAGGTTTTCTTAAACAACACAAACATGCTCTCAAATTTTTAACTAGATATTTAACTTCATTATTTTGTTACTAAATTGACAAAGACCTCCCTTTCACATTAACATTGATTAATCTCTATTTACTTCTTCATTTAAACTCATCCAAAGCAAATTCTCCTGGATGAATTTGTCAGGATCTAAGACCTTGTTTATGAGTTTGGAAGGGAACATAGGGAAGAATTTTGGAAAAAAAAGGTAGGAGCAAGTGGAAGAAATAGAGTACATTAAGAGGGTAGAGCTTTAGGAGGTTAATTCTGTAGGAAAAATTAGACATAGAATTATTATAAGTAAGAAATAGAACACCAATATAAGCACAAATATATACGACTCTTCATCAAATTAAATAGAGAATAGAAAACTTATCGATTATTGACTGAGGCGTGCAAAATGCACTGGGCTTTAGAGTATTTCGCCACCCCGAATAGATTATTCGATGCGATAGGTCTTATAGCAAATACTCTCTAGGATACAACAGTCAGTTCTTACTAGCACCGCACATGAATTAGCAAGGTCTCAGGAACCACTTATGGATGCTCATGGGAACTTATAATTTGTTATTTGTTATTAGTGACTAAAACGAAAAGAAGAGATGAAAGCAACTAATATTTTTTTTTCTCTCACATACACTCGCTTTCTCTCCTTTTCATTATGCTGCAAACCCACTTATATAGAATATATAAACATGTACACATTCATTCTAGTGTAGGTGGACAATAGAAACCGAAAAGTAATAGAAATGATGGAGAGTAAAGGATATTTAGTCAAGCATGAAACAGTTATTCCCATTAAATTAGGAATTGAAAAAAACGTGTATGACCTATTCAAAGAATAATTAATATATATAACTTTAAAATAAATTATAAACCAAAATTCCAACAAATTCTTCTTCATAGTACAAAGCACTCGTTTGAGGAACTAAAAAGTTGTATTGAATGAGAGTTTTGGAGGGTTTATATAAATTCTTCAGATTTATTCTATGTTGTTATAATATTCTTAATATTAAATATATATAAATCATAAATATTAATTTATCATTATCTAAAAAAACAGTCTTTAAGAAAAATGTAAAAGATTTTTTAATTTCTCTCTATATTTTCCACCCAAAAACTCTTCCTTATGGTCCCCCCATTCCACGCGGTTCAGTCAGACATGGTTAGCCCCATTCTACACTTTTTAATTTAATTGGAAACGTCAAAGAAACATGCATGTTAGTGTGGTTGACTAGACATTATATTAGTATACGATTCTTCTTGGCTCCTATCTTCCACCTTATCTTTCTTTTTCTTGTTCATTTCCATTCAAAAATCAATCAACATGGCAGAATCAATACTCTTCGGAGTTGCAGAGTCATTCATTGGTAAGCTTGCTTCTGTTGCTGTCAATGAAGCTTCTCTAGCGCTAGGTGTCTATGACGATCTTCGAGAAATCAAAAACACTGTCTCACTCATCAAAGCCGTGTTATTAGATGCTGAACAAAAGCAATGGCAGAACAATGAGCTACGTGAATGGCTGAAACACATTAAGCGTGTCTTCTATGATGCCGAAGATGTTATAGATGATTTCGAATGTGAGGCCTTGCGAAAGCACGTCATCAACACTTCAGGTAGCATCAGAAGAAAGGTAAAACGTTTCTTCTCAAATTCTAATCCTCTTGTTTATCGGCTAAAAATGGCACATCAAATCAAACATATCAGGGAGAGATTCGACAAGGCTGCTGCTGATAGGCATAAGTTTGGCCTTCAAATCAATGATAGTGATAATCGTGTTGTAAAAAGGCGCGAATTGACACATTCATATGTGAGGGGTTCTGATGTGATAGGAAGAGAGCATGATAAACAAAAAATCATTGATATGTTATTGCAAGATAGTGGTGATAGTAATAGTCTCTCTGTTATTCCAATTGTTGGAATTGGAGGATTAGGAAAAACTACACTTGCAAAGGCACTGTTTAATGATAAGAGTTTAGATGAAACTTTTCCATTGAAGATGTGGGTTTGTGTCTCTGATGATTTTGAACTTAAGAATCTGCTTGTTAAAATCCTCAATTCAGAGAGTGTCAGTGGTTCGGCTGCTCTTAATCTAATTCACCAAGAAACCTTTAGAAACCTTGATCTGGAGCAGCTACAAAATCATCTGAGAAATGAGATTGCTGGTAAAAAATTCTTGCTCGTCTTGGACGATGTATGGAATGAGGATCGTGTCAAATGGGTTGAGTTGAAGAATTTAATACAAGCAGGTGCTGAAGGAAGTAAAGTCTTAGTGACTACACGTAACCATGCAATTGCCAAAATGATGGGCACCAGAACACCATACATTTTGAAAGGTCTTTCTCCAAAGGACTCCTTGTTGGTATTTGTGAAATGGGCTTTTAAAGATGGAGAAGAGAAAAACTATCCAGATTTGATGGAAATTGGGAAAGAAATTGTACAAAAATGTGGAGGGCTTCCTCTGGCCTTAAGAACATTGGGGAGTTCTCTATTCTTAATAGTTGATGTAGAAGAGTGGAAGTTTATCAGAGACAGTGAGATTTGGAACTTGCCTCAAAAAGAAGATGACATTTTGCCTGCTATCAAATTAAGTTATGACCAATTACCTTCTTATTTAAAGCGATGTTTTGCTTGCTTCTCCCTCTTTCCAAAGGACTTTCAATTTTGTACTCTTAATGTCAATGTGATATGGGATGCACTTGGTTTTCTTCCGCCACCAAACAGGGGTAAAACCTTGGAAGAAACTAGCATTCAGTTATTGCATGAGCTTTGGTCAAGATCATTTCTTCAAGATTTTACAAACTATGGTGCTGGTGTTTGTGCATTTAAACTGCATGATTTAGTGCATGATCTTTCATTGTATGTTGCAAGAGATGAGTTTCAATTGTTGAAATTTCCTAATGAAAATATATCTGAGAATGTCCTTCATCTCTCATTTATTAAAAATGAATTGCTTGGTCTAACACCAGTTCCTACTGGTCTGAGAACCATGATATTTCCTAAGGGAGCCAACAATGAAGCTTTCTTGAATAATTTAGTGTCAAGTTGCGAATTCTTGCGTTGTTTACGGTTAGTTAATTCTACATATAAGAGTTTGCCCCGCTCTATTGGCAAATTAAAGCATTTAAGATATCTCAATCTTGAGAATAGTATAGAATTGAAGAGCCTCCCTAATTCAGTGTGCAAACTCCAAAATCTTCACATTTTGCAACTCAATGGATGCAAAAAGCTTCAAACATTACCCAAGATAGGGAATTTGATCAGCCTACGACAGCTAATTATAACCACAAAGCAATTTAAGTTCCCAGACAAAGAGATTGCAAAGTTGACTTCTTTAGAAGGTTTATGTGTCGATTCTTGTGGCAATCTAGAGACGTTGTTGCTTGAAGGAATACAACTTTCTAATCTCAAGTGGTTGAGTATTTCTTCTTGTGGGAATCTAAAGTCTATGCCGCCCTTTCATGTTTTTCCCAACTTAGAGATTTTGGGGATTAATAATTGCCCTAAGTTGAAACTGTCATTCGGCAATGACAACCAAATCCCAAAGTTAAAGCTGAAGTTGCTAGCTCTTGGTTCTTTGCCACAACTTGTGAGTTTTCCTAATTGGTTGCAAGGATGTGCCGACACGTTACGCTTCTTGGTAATTGGTGACTGTGAAAATTTTGATGAGCTTCCTGAATGGTTATCAGCTCTGATTTGCCTCCATAAACCTGAATTTGAAGATTGCCCGAAATTGCTTTCGCTCCCCAAAGATGCACACTACCTTTCAAACCTTGAAGACTTATCAATTAAAGGTTGTCCTGAATTATGTGGAAGAGTTCGATGTGAATGGCACAAGATATCACACATCAAAAAAGTATATCTTGAAACATAATTCGAAAATAAAAGGAATATACAGATATCACGTTCAAGATTTTAAGGTATTAAGTTTTTTTTTTAATAATAAATTGTTGGCTAAATTACGTTAGAAGTCCTTTAAATTATTTAACTATAATAAATTGGTCATTTAAGTTATTTTCGTATCACTTAGATCCTTTAAGTTAATTAACTGTAACAAGTTGATCTTTTAAGTTTTTTCTGTATCAATTAGGTCTTTTAAGTTATTTAACCGTAACAATTTGGAGCATTTTAGATCTTAGAAATGTAAGTTATTCAGGGCCTAAATATTTCAATTAAATAACTTAAACGATATAAGTGCTACACAAAATACTTAAAGACTAGTTTGTTACAATTAATTAAATATAAGGACCTAAATGGAACAAAAAAAACTTAAAGGACCAATTTATTACAATTAAATAACTTAAAGGATCTCCTGTGCAATTTTGCCTAAATTGTTTATAAGACTTTTTTTACTATAACTACTCTATTTTTTACCAAGCGTTCCTAAACCTATTGCAATCAAAAAAATTGTTTAATATGTTAGTTATTTTGAATTAAATTTGTGAAATGTCAGTGTTTAGGATTGAATAAGTTACTGATTTTTTGGTTAGTTTTTAATCATACATTTGAATGTATTGACCGCCAATTATTTATTTTTTTAGGGAGCCGCCAATGTTGTTTAGAGCAGGTTTATGTTCAATGTGGTTGTTTAAAAGTTGAAATCAATGTTATATATTGTGCATTTCAAATGTTTGATGAAATGTCTAAATGAATTTTTTATTGATTCTTTTCATTTTTTTTTGTTTAGATATGTCTAGGAACCCACGTAGAAGCCGACTCGGCAAGGACCATGACCAGCAGCGCTCGGCAGCAGAGGAAGTTGTTTTATTTCTAAGTTGGAAGTTGTTGCTTGTATGCCACGTTTAATGTGGTTTCTAAACTGTGAATGTGAGCAATTTGGTTTGATCAGGATTCTGCAATCTGGATACTCTGTGTGACAGATTCACACATAGTTTGTAATGCTAATTTTCCATTTGCATTGGGAGTACAGTTTTAGAGTAAACTTTTTTGGTTCTTGTAGGATATGTAGTCTGGTGTATTTAACGTATGGCAGTTTGTGCGGATTGAACCTATGGCTCAGTTTGGTATTGTTTTGTCGGCAGTTTTTGCGGCTTGTCTTCTGCAGCGTCTTTTATGTGTTTCTGGCTTGCAGTTTTAAATTTCGTGCAGTGTTTTGTTATTAGGTTGTATTGGGCTGGTTCTGTTTGGAAGCATTTTAGTTTAGTTTTTTGGCTTCATTGTCAGTGGTGGAATACGTTGTCTGTATTTTTAGTCACTTGGATGTTCCCTAGCATGTGACGGGTCAGTATCTTTTTACCAATTCCGGATTGGAACTAATGAAATTTTATCACCCAATAATAAAGAACTTTGAATATTTTTGGATTGTAATTTTTTATTATTCTTCAATTTGGACTGTAACTTTAGATTAATTTTCAGTTTTAGAATGTAACTTTGAACGTTTTATTAGGATAGACATGGTAAAGAGACAGTACTATCTATGCGTAACTTATGCTTTTAGAAAGTGAAAATTACTTTCCACATTTTCTTTGCTTGCCCTTAAGCTGTCAAAATATACTCTTGGTTTGCATATGCAATCAACGCAACTATAAATTTCTCATGTTTAGAGGATATTTTGGAGATTTGTGAAAGGTCTTGGAGGATGTTTACCGTAATGCTAAATGCAAGTCATTTCAGTTAATGGTAGTGTGCTATTGTCATTTGTTATTTCTTTAATTATTTTAAATCACTACTAGGAACTCTCGAATTTCCTGCGGAATTACTTGCGGAATTGAGTGAATAATCCGCAGGAAAGTTTGCCAAGGATTTGCACTCCCAGGTAATAGCTTCGTGAGTAATTATTTCCTGAGGATTTTAGCAACCGCAGGAAACTTTCCTACGGAAATTTCCTAGGAACAGTGAAAAATATCCGCAGGAAACCTTTGGTTAGAGTGGGAGTAATTTCCCTGCCCGTGAATGTTTCCTGCGAAAATACCGCAGGTATTTCGCCAGCAAACTCCACATGTAATTCCGCAGCAGGGCTGTTTCAGTAGGTAAATCCTCAGGAAACAGTACTAATCCGCAGGAAAGTTACTGGCTATACTGTACATAATTTTCATTTATTTCTATGAAAGAATGCCAAAAACCATATTAAAGATCATTTTTAATTTTGTTTGATATAGAATTTTATTATAAACTATCTTTAGTCAAATTTGGGACTTAGCATATGCTTCTTTTTAAAACCATATAAGGAGTAAAAGATCCAAAAATAGCATACACTAAAAACAAACAATGGCAATATAAACTTGTTCATTGTAACAAAAACACTAGTCATAAAATACATCAAGTCTCCATATGAAGTTACAGAAGGGAACATGATTCATGTTATGGAAGTAACTACAATGTAATTTTGCACTGTCTTATGCTCTTAGTCTTGCAGCTTGCTCTTCTGCCAATTGTTTCTCAAACCTTGTAGCTGCCTCCTTCAACTTCGACTCAATCTACAAAACCATATTCAAGTTCACAGTGCCCCTGTTTCTCTCTCCATTCTCAATTGCATGACAAGAAAAACTTCAGAACTAATGCAGGTGCCTTATTTTTTTCTGTTTTATCATCAAACAACAAAATGAACCCCACAACTTGAAACTCTTCAATTAAAACCAACATGCAAACATGCAAAATGTCCATAGCATTATATCATACAAAAACAAACATGCAAACATACAAAATGTCCTTCATGTTTCTGCATGTTTTGATTGACAATGAATTGGTACATGCTTAAATACCTTGACAACAATATCTAAAGTGAAAACCATTGAAGCTTAATAGTTAAAATCTATATGGAGAAATCCTAAACTAAATGCAGCAATTAAACAGAAAATCATACTACCTGTGTGTCATATGTCCCAACCCTCTGAGTGGAATGTCCAAATTATAACTTAGATGTGGTCGACCAGATAAATCCTGAAAAAGAAAAGAGTTAAAATGCAGTAGTGAAATGAACAAAACAAATTATTAGTTTCAGAGGACTATGCTTCACACCTGCTATCACAATTATTGTAATGGCCTGAAAAACAACGAATACATACCAGTGAAACGTGTATCAATGCTTCATCAAGAGGAGCAGAGAAGTCGCCGAATCGGTTAATTCCTTTTCTATCGCCAAGGGCTTGCAACAAAGCCCGCAGATGTCTGATTTAGTAACAGAAAACATAGTTTAATGAGATAATACACGATCGCAATTTCAATAAGTTCCACGATAAATGCAAATCCTATTCACTGTATAATAAAACATGCACATCAATAATTACGTAAAATCTTGAAATCAATAAAGTGAAGAAATTGCGGTATTACCGTTCCAATGGCAAGAGCAACATCTTCATTTGTGTGATGATCATCAATGTGTGTGTCACCGGTAGCCTTCACGTGTATGTCAAATAGCCCATGTGAAGCAAGTTGCTGAACAATCACAATCAAGTTTAGGTTACTTCATTGAACAAATTTTATTTTCTATCCTGAACAGTTCTTAATTTGCATTTTGAAGTTAGCATCAAGAAAGCAGAAAGTAATTTCCTAACTATGAACTATGATCAGATTATGACTCAGATCTATCCAAAGAAACAACTCAACATCACAAGACTGTTTTTCATTCCACAAAACTATCATTTTCATTCTTGTTTTCAAATATTTGTATAGAAAAAGAAAAAAATAGACTATATTTTTGCATATGAAACAGAGAAAACAAGATAGATTTTTTAATTAAAAATGAAATCAAGAAACACTATCCCAGTCATCTGAAAGTTCTCCCATATTAAACCCTGATCATTGTTAAATAGCAAAATGTAAGGTTATAAATTATAATATATACTTATGTGTGCATACTTAACAGCTACACAATTCTGATTTGTAACCGCTCAAAACCAATGTCACTTCCCCATCATCAATGTGTAGAAATCACAGTGCATGAATTTCAGAGACAGAAGAAGAAAAAGAATGAACATCAGTAACATTAATTACACCGGGATCAGTTTTAAGTAAGTATAGTCATTTACAACGTACAGGTTGATGAAATATCAATCTCAATGATATTTCACCATGATGTCAAGTAGAAAGTAATATCAATCTAAAGCTAAGTGATTAAGTATCAAGTTTAATTCCATTGCAGCAGTAATGAGCATCATTGCTTATGCAAGC
>Ga0228710_1012444_pt1 | contig 10544 bp, 9 predicted proteins | sample MedpolnodulmetaG_FD_177995 | JGI IMG/M metagenome (GOLD analysis project Ga0228710, IMG submission 177995) | Root nodule microbial communities from Medicago polymorpha collected in Santa Monica, California, United States - pink nodules | ecosystem: Host-associated > Plants > Roots > Nodule... | reverse complement strand
TATCTTGTCTCTAATCATCCTGAATAAGTTGAAACTAATAATCATACTTCAGACATGAAGTTGATGAGTTAAAACTGAACAGAAAAGCAAACCAAATACCAAATAGCCTCCCATCTGGATTATACCCTTAATCAATGATGAGTAGAAAAACTAAACCCCTTTGGATTTTCTTGTGGAATTCATGTACCTCTTAATCTGTTTACATTCTCTATCCATACCAAAACGTTTCTGTCAGTGTTTCAAATATTATACTTGACAAATTTCTTATACTAATCTGATTTGGAAATCAAGCAGCGAGTGTGCATTTTATCAAACCGTCCGCAGACATTTTTTAAAAACACTTGAAGCCATCTATTCTATAAATCAAATGACATGATTACAAAATAGTTAAGTATATTACATTTGAAAGAAAGGTGATAAAAGTGGTAACCATGAATACTATCAAATAATTTCCATAATACTTTTTTTAAAGATCAAGTAATTTACTTGTTGCCAAGTTGCAGATTAAGATTCAGATACTAGCTTTGATGGTCTTCAAAAATGCCCATATACACGATCTTTTCTTTAGTTTCTTTGCACTAAATGCATCCTGTTTTTTGCTCTTCTTATTATTATGTGTTACTTCTGAATACTGTCTAATTTTCTCCACAATTAGAACTCCTTGCATACATTCCCTTTCGATAAGCAGAGGGCTGACACCAGATGCCTTAGACTGACCTTTATTTGAAATCTGCAATGAAGTGGATCCATCAGGATTTTGAAGGGCCCATATCATCAGTCCTTTCTCTGTCACTTTTTTATCAACCAAATCACCCTCGTATATTGTTCCATTTGAGCATGTGTATTTTCCGTTGCCATGGAGAAGTTTACTCCTGAAGTTACCAATATCTACATCCCCATTAGCATATCTATAAACTCCAGATCCATGTATAAGCCCATTTGACCAACAACCATCGAAGACATCACCAGTAGCCCAAGTCATAATCCTTGTTCCATCCATTTTGTCTTTTTTCCAATTTCCTACGTAAACATCCCCATTTGCAAATTTATAAACTCCAAATCCATGTCTAAGTCCATTTGACAGATAACCATCAAAAACATCACCGTTAGCCGAATCCAAAATCCATCTCCCATAATCCATTTTGTCTATTTTCCAATTTCCAGTGTAGACATCCCCATTTGCAGATCTATAAACTCCAAATCCATGTACAAGTCCATCTGACCAAGAACCATCGAAGACATCACCAGTAGCCCAACTCACAATTCCTTTTCCATCCATTTTGTCTTTTTTCCAATTTCCCATGTAGACATGCCCATCTGCATATCTATAAACTCCAAATCCATGTCTAAATCCATTTGACAACCATCAAAAGCATCACCATCAGCCCAATCTCCAGTGTAGACATCCCCATTTGCAGCTCTAAAAACTCCAAATCCATGTAGAAGTCCATTTGACCAACAAGCATCCAAAACATCACCATTAGCCAAAGTTGCTGTCCCTTTTCCATCTTTTTTTATCATTTTTCCAATTTCCAATGTGGCTACCTTCATCCTTCCAAGTTTGGGTGCCATTGCCATGACGACAATTCCTAAAGAATTCACCCTCATACTTGTCTCCTGATGAATATATGAACAGTCCTTTCCCTGTCATCTCTCCGTCAACCCAATCACCCTCATATGTTGATCCATCTGACCATGTGCACTTTCCGCTGCCATGACGAAGTTCACCCTTGAAGTTACCAATGCCCGTATCTGAAGACAACATCTCTTTAAATCTACAGTTTAAAAAAACAATGAAATCATAAACATAATAATACATGGATGGCCACAGCACAAAAGAATACGGTGATTAGTCAAAACAAAAAGAGAATTATATCATTAACATTTTTGTTAGCATAAAAAATTTGCATCACCCAAGCGAATACTATAAATCAATAGAACATAAACTGATAAACCATACATGCATGTTGTAGTTCAAAGTTCATACTTACGGCAGAAACAACAAAAAAAGAGACGTGTTTTGAAATCCATAACAAAATAATAGTATGCTAGATAATGATTCTAACTAACAAGGGAAGAGAGAAATCCGACAAACTAGTGGTTTGGGAAACATTTTTTTTTTGTGAACCTGAACCTGCATGCTAACAACTGAGCTAAGCGACCGTGGTTTATGAAACATATGCACATGGTGGTGGTGCACATGGTGGTAGGAAAATAAAACGTTGCTACTTTTTTTTTTTTTAGAGGGACACCGACACAACAAAACACAACTCAAAAAGAGTAAAGTGGTTGCATTGCTTAGGTCGCGTTCGTTTTTCCTGATCTCTTTTTCTCCTCCTCCGACTTTTCGATACTTTTAAGAGTTTTTTTAATTACACCTTATATAATCCTGGTTACATTCCATAATGACAAAATTACCCTTGTATAAAATTTAATTTTTAAAAAGTTTCTTCCTTCTTTCTTGGTTACACCTCAAAACCCATCTTCCGTCTTTTCTTCTTAAATCAGATTTATCCCTTCTATGCAAGATTTCAAAGAAAATTCGAAGCAAATAAGGTTAGTAAGTTGTGTCTTTGATCGATTATGTTTTTCTTGTCATGGGTTTCCTCATTCTAAGTTTTTTCTGGGTTCAATTTATGTTTTCTTGTTTATGTATTCTACTATAATTTAACCTTAAACTCAGTTTAAGTAGGTAATGTAAACTGAGTTTAAGTGTGCATACTTAAACTCAATTTAAGTAGGTTCATGTAAACTTAGTTTAAGTAGGTCATGTAAACTGAGTTTAAGTGTGCATACTTAAACTCAATTTAAGTAGGTTCATGTAAACTTAGTTTAAGTAGGTCATGTAAACTGAGTTTAAGTGTGCATACTTAAACTCAATTTAAGCAGGTTCATGTAAACTTAGTTTAAGTAGGTCATGTAAACTGAGTTTAAGTGTACATACTTAATCAATTTAAGTAAATCATGTAAACTTAGTTTAAGTAGGTCATGTAAACTGAGTTTAAGTATACATCTAAATGTTCAACCTTGTTCAATGATTCTACGTAATCTCAGTTTAAGTATATACATGTAAACTTAGGTTTTAAATGATTCTACGTAATCTCAGTTTAAGTATGTACATGTAAACTTAGTTTAAGTAGGTTATGTAAACTAAGTTTACATGAACCTACTTAAACTGAATTTAAGTTAACCACAACATTGAAATCATTGTACAGTGCAGTTGAACAAGAAGAAGGAAAAATTGAAACTAGCATTATAGAAAAAGAAGAAGAAATTCATTTACTTATATACAATCGAGTATCGATGAAAAATGTTTTGATTCACTCTTTAATCTTTCACAGAGATTGATTGAACACCAGAATTGTTTGATCGTTTGTGGGTGAAAGAGAGTGACAAGGAATGAGATCAAGGTTTTAAGAGAATTTATATAAAAGGGCAATTTTGATATTATTAAAAACTTTTAAGAAATTTTAGGTGTAACCAGAAATATATGCGGTGCAAATAGAAAAATTCTTCTTTTAATCGTAGAATAGTTATTATTAAAGCTTTAAGCTAAATAGTAATAATAAACCCTCTGTTTATATTCATAGTAATTTAGGGTTAGTTTCTTTTTCTTTCCTTAAATCAAGGTTATTATCTTATTTTCCTCACCTTTTGCAACAAAAAAAATATGTTATTCTTTTTAATTAATCTGTTTATCTTTTTTTTCGCTATCTCTCACATTCCATTTTAGTTTTATCTTTTTCATTATTTATACTTTTCTTTATTAAAAAAAATCATTTTCATTCTCTCACATATTATTTCTTTCTCTGGTTTCTTTTTTACTCCCCTAATCTTTTTTTCCTTTTTACTCTTTTTTCTTTTTGAGGTTCTTTTCTACTCTTATATGAAAAATGCAAGAAAAATGTTATGCATAAAAATCAAGATAAATATTTGTCACTAAAAAATATAGTTATTCTTTCAAAGATCAATAAAAACGTATAAACGGTTAATCTTGATGGGTCTAAAAAACATATCCAATCATTTTAGATCTTTTTAAAATTTTACATGAATGATCTATATGATATCAACTTAAAATCTAATAGTAGAATTTGAAAAATATGAATCGAGTAAAATGATATTAAAATATGTAACATTACATCAATGTAATTTGATCCCTCTTATATATATTCCTCAAATATCCAAAATAAACGCAGTTGCATTGCGATTATGAGTTGATAAGGGGAGGAACTTATCAATATCCAGAATATAAATGGAGACAATTGTTTAATGTTATTTGTTGACAACTCTTCTCCACAAGATCGAGCAGCTTCTCCAAGTTTGCTGCCCATGAATTAAGAACATCGTCACTATCCTTTCAGTTAAGTGCAAGTATTCTGTTTGGGTGTTAAAGGTTGTGTTGTGTTGAAGGGTTTTTGAAAAGGTGGCGAATTACAGAGAAAAGGTAAAAGAAGTTGACAAAAATATTGAAGAAGGACTTGATTTAACGTTGACAGTGTCATTGCCAACGATGTTTCCTGGTCTTCATAGAGAGGGAGAGATGTCAGTTATGGTCTCTTCTTTAACGTATGTGGTATGTGCTGATCAGAACAACAATGGAGGTGCCAATTCTGCTCTCAAGAGAAGAAGGGAAGACGGTGGATTCTTTGACATTTCATCTTCTCCTATCCCCCAAATTAAGCACCAAGGTGAGTATTATATAATCTAATAAAATAATTTTGAGTATATTTCTTGGTCTAGGATAGGTTATTTTTTATTTGTCTTGACCCTTCGGTTCTCTAGAAAAAACATCATGGTAATCTAGAGTCTGAGTTAAATAAAGTTTGTTAAAAGTTGTTCCAGTCAATATTCAAAACAGGATTCTTCCACGCGTTGACTTGGTTGGATATGTCAATTACTTGATATGTGGATATCCATTACCCAAAATTGTCATTTTCCAAAAAATACACATTACGAGTGAGCTTTCGCCCCAATGTTGTCCTATCCGTTAGTATCTACAGTTGCACGAAAAGATGTCCAATTCACACCCAAAAAAAAATAAGCATCACTAAGTGACTTATCAGGACTGTATCTTAAAATTAAAAAATGGAGCCCCCGAAATCATGAACTATGATAAACAGGGCACTAAAAGTGCATTTGAAGTTTAAAACTACAAGAAAATATAAGCAACCACAGTAGATTCTCTTCAAACTTCAGTGTCACCGTCAGCTTCTTATTCAACTTCTACAACTACTAATTTTGCTTCTTTTTTTTTTGGACCAAATTTTGATTCTTCTTTTAGTTCTCCACTTTCATGGCCTTCGGGTTTAATGTTATTCTTCAATTTCATTATGGACAATTGTTTAATGTTATTCCTCACCAACACAGTGAGCAACATTTCAAATTAGCATCTCCGTAAGGCAACTTCAGTCCATATCACATATTGAGGAGCCCCCTGAAATGACCAGAAATAAGCATTATGAATCTACCATTCTTCATAAACACAACAGTGAGAAAATTTGAGAAAGGAGCCAATATATGGACCTACCTTCTTAAACCTTCAAAGCTGCTTTATGGACCATGGTTTCCTTGTGTATTTGATGACAGCTCTTCTCCACAAGATCAAGCAGTTTCTCCAAGTTTGCTGCCCATGAGTTAAGTACATCATTGCTAATCTTTGCTGTTTGGAAACAGATTATTCCCATTGGTCTGTCAATCTTTGCAACCAGAGCCTTGGTAACAACCATATCGGACAGATGCTTCTCAGCTTCCTGAATTATGCACGAGTAATTAATTAGGAACAACCCTTTAAAAAAACAAATAAAATAAGATGGAAGGCCAATAGGTAGTTATAGGTTTACAACATCTATTTTCACATGCAGGTCAACAATGAAAAACAAATTAAACCACAATTCCCCTACTACCTTCACTTTCCAAGGATATAGTTTTTTCTTTGAAACACGAATTCCCACACCATAAGAAAAAGTTACTAAAGTAAGACTAACAGAACAAAACCATAACTGGCATTACACACCTCTAGGCTGAGACACAAAAGCTGTGCAAGTTTCTTCAAAGTAATCCTTGCGTAGTATTTTGATACAACAAGAATATTCTGAAAGATTTACAAAATTAATACATGTTAATGCTCATATAAATAACTGAAACATAAAAAAAAGTGTAAGGAATTCGGTGAATCACATGTTCAATAATTCTCTGTTTCAGATCTTCAGCTGCTTTTTCACTCAAAAACTTTCCAGAGACCATCTCATTGTCAAACTCCTTCTTATATGTCTCCCAAAGAGCTGTCCATTGGATGACTTCCATGGTGACCAGCTGCTTCAGAAGTAGCCTAGACACAACATATAACAGGCACACCCAATGACAAGGAATTCTAAACATAATATTTTAACATGATTAGAAAGGATGAAAGATGAAAAATAGGATAACATACCGGAAGTTTGGAATCTCAGATAGATTTCTATCCTCCAAGGTGGAATTTAAAAGACTGGACTGCATCGGTGAATGTGGTGCTAGAACCAAGCACCAACATATTTTCCTCAGGATCTGTATGTAAAGACAATATTCGGAAAAAAGTTATGAAGTTATATCATAAATATCGTATAATAGAATCTTATAGTAACAGAGATAGCAAATAAAGAAAGAGAATAGAAAACTTACAGGAATAAAATCAGCAGGGTTTTCTTTGATGGACGGAATCTCATATATTGCCTTATAGCAGCGGCAAATTTCAAGATAATCATTGTTGTGGGAATAATACCTTACATCACAGACAAAAAACCAAAATAAGAAAAAAAAAGTTTCAGGATCAGCTGTAGGAAATATCATGAACCCCGTACTTGAAAAATATGCAGCATGAAGATAAAATAAACATGCACTCATCTATATGGATTTCACATTCAATGAAGTGGTATAGAAGCATCGACCCAAGTTTAGAAAACTATGGGGAATTTACTGTCACTACTACCATGTTACAAATCACATCCCAAACACAAATAAATACATTTAAAAAATATAATTCAAATGAACTGAACTATGTGCATTTGAAAATGATTTAATTTGTGGAAAAAACATATTGCAAGAATGAAGGCAGCCTACAGTAGACCCACAACAATGGTGTAAACTGTAAAGCCTTTCTTAAACCATGTCATGACAGGAGCTTTGTAGCGCCAGGTTGCCCTTTACACATAATTCAAATGAACAGGACTCTACAACAAAGCAGCATAAATATAAATGACAATTGATAGGAATTGCAATGTTTACAATCTAAAATGAAAATAATAGACTTGACTTTGCTGAAGAACACATTTACAGAGAATGACATGTTCACTATTTTTAGAACGGTATCAATGGTAAAAGACAAGGAATCAAAATGTTAGGAAGGATAACCGTATCCAGCAAGTTTATTCTAAAGTTCAAATTCGTTTTATATGGCAAATAAGCTTTACATTATCTAGTTCACAGCATTTTAATAATCCTCGTTTATAAAATTCTAAATGGAAGGTAAGCTTAACATTATGTCAGAATGTTTAACATTATGTCAATGATCTCAGACAAAATGCATTGTTTCAAAATAGTTAAGAACTGGGATGCAGCAGACAAAAATGAAAAGTAGAGATGAAATGGATAACTTTGGGAAATTTAGGAATTGGAAATAAAATAAGTGATTAAAATGTGGAAATGTCTGCAGAAAAATTGATAATTTGATAGAAACCAAAAATATCCAATCACAGTGCAGGATGTATTAAAACAAAGAACAAAAAAATTACGTTAGTTATATAATTTTCATCCACCTCCAACTCTAGTAATCCATAAATACAGTATAATTTAGTAACAAGGCTAATTTAACTCTTGAACAAAGTATTTCTTCTTGAAGACCATCAAACCAAGAATTAAAACAGTTAATTAAAAACTTGTTGGTAGAAGAGAAAGCCAAAAACATGTACTCCAATCCGCACTTACGTAATATAGAACCAAATGCCAAGCATAGAAACAAATCATAGTCCCGTAGATATACATAAAAAGGAGGAGACGTAAATCTTATGATGATCTGATATTCTAAAATATATTTAAGCAAATTTGAGTAAACGCAAGCAGGGTAGATTAAGAGAGAATGGATGATTGCAATTTGCAAATAAAAATAAAATTGCAGTCAGACAGACGGTCATTAGCACTGTGCCTTACCTTTCAGATTCTAAAATTAACAGTATAGGACATTCATGCATCATTGTTTGGTTTTTATATTCAAATAGGCCAGCATCAAAAGCATATCCTCAAAAGTTAATGAAACTAAAATATCGAAAACCAGGATAATCTAGAGTATCTACACAACGTTCAGTTTGTATAAAATAAACTAAAGGAGACAAAAATACAAAGTCAAGCCACAGTACTTGTAACTACTAGTAGATAAAACAAGAAATACTACAACTAAACAGGAAGTAAGAAATCAATTACCTAATCATTAGCTCGTAATAAATCTGCTTCAACTCCAGTAGAGATGGAATATCTGCAGGAGCCTCTTCGACCATATTATCACCTTCTTTGGGCTTTTCCTTTTCCTTAGATGCATCTATGTCGAATACTCTTGGACTTATCTTTCTTGAGAGTATTTGGGCACGGACATGATCCTGGCGGTCTAGGCAGAGTCGAACCTACACAATTTAACATAGAAGATTTCAAAATCAGTAACTTATTAACAACATAATTAATTAATTAATAAACTACTATTTCTGTCGTCCCTAAAAAAAATGACTCATACTTGTTCGAGAATGAATGCAACTTTCTCAGTTTTTGCCATGGCACCAAAAGTTTCCACCTGACAAGATTACACATAACATAAGTAAACCAAACAATAATTTGTACTAATCAGTTACATCCAAAAACGAAAAAAATATATACAAAAAGCATAGAAAAATTACAAGTACACACTGACCGCAATTTCTTGCATCAAATCAGCAGCCTCGACTAGAAGCCCCTGTACTTCCTTTATCTTGGCGAGTTTCTTGACCAACCTTGCTCTCTCAATCTCAACGTACATCTAAGAACAAAATACAACATACAAATTGGTAAAACGTGTCTTTTAAAATGGATTATGCTATGGAGAAGATAATAAAACAGAATGGAGAATTCAAACATAACAACTCACCTTCCCAGCAGATACACTGTTCAATGTCTTGATGAGTTCAATACGAGTTTCAATATCTGGTGTCTCATCAATATATTGCATAGCCTGCTGGACCATCGCTGTTACAGCCTGCATGCATACACAATAGCCTCATTAGTACCTTTTTGTACCAACTACCAACCACACAAAAAAGATGCAGAAGCTGTACAATAGTGAATTGAATTCTGAAGTTCCTTAAACCCTAAACTCTGTCTAACTGCACAATATTTCATACGAAGAATTCTATAGTTTAAAGCGAACTAAAACCCTAAACAAACCAATCATTTTAAGCAAACAATATCCAAAAAATCCTAAAATCTTTTAAACCTAACGAAAACCCTAATTCCTAACACAGAAAAAGGCATCAATTTGCAACTGGTACCTGCTTAAGCTGGCCGCGTCGTTTGGACAAAACGACAATCTGGTCATTTAGCGTTTTCCAGGCTTTGGCTTCAAAGCAGAGTTGCAAGATATCGATTGCGGCTTTTCTTGTGCCGACAATTTCGCCGGCTGATCTCATCTGCTTCTCGACGTTGAGAAGTTGTTCTATCTTTGCATCTAGATTCTCCATGTTTGCCTGCAAAACGAATTGAAAAGCAGTTATATTATAGGGAGTAGAAAACACATGCAGCGATCGAGAAAGGGATCTGAAATAGAGAGTACCGTGGTTGAGTTTGGAATAAAGAAAGAGAGATCTCTTAATCGGCAATTAGAGAGAGGTTACTTGAAAAGGAATAAAAAGTGAGAGTGAAGTAATGCACAAGTTAAGAAAAACGGAGACACCATCCCTTTGCTATTCTCATGCATCATACAAAAATAACAAAAAATACCCCTATAATCCGAGAGAAAATTTCCTTATTATCTCTTATTTATCTCTTATTTATTAAAGTTAACCCGGAAGCAAATGTTTGCCCTAATTTTAACCTAATCCTAATAGTTAATTTTACTCTAATACCCCTGTTTAATTATTAACCCTATTTTTTCCTTATCAACAAAATCACACCTAATCTCGTATTGTTTTGAACAAAACAAATCTGGCTTATTCTTATTTATTAAAGTTAATCTGGAAGCAAATGTTTGCCCTATATTTAACCTAACCGTAATGGTTAATTTTACTCTAATATCCTGTTTAATTATTCACCCTATTTTTTCCTTCTCAACAAAATCACACCTAATCTCCTATTTTTTTTGAACAAAACAAATTTGTCTTATCTCTTATTTATTAAAGTTAACCCGAAGCAAATATTTGCCTTAATTTTAACCTAACCCTAATGGTTAATTTTACTCTAATACCCCTGTTTAATTATTAACCCTATTTTTCCTTCTCAACAAAATCACACCTAATCTCCTTTTTTTTTTTTTTAAATTTTTTCAACACATAACA
>Ga0228710_1012443_pt1 | contig 10545 bp, 7 predicted proteins | sample MedpolnodulmetaG_FD_177995 | JGI IMG/M metagenome (GOLD analysis project Ga0228710, IMG submission 177995) | Root nodule microbial communities from Medicago polymorpha collected in Santa Monica, California, United States - pink nodules | ecosystem: Host-associated > Plants > Roots > Nodule... | reverse complement strand
CCATACTTTGTTATCATATGCACCATGATCATAATAATACCCTCTTTGCTTGTTACTGCTAGATTTGAATATGTTGAAAACTGACCTGAATGATGATGACTTAGAAGACTTCCTTTGATTGTTTCCTCCCATTTTACAAGTGAGAAACGACTGGTGAGTGAGAATATTAATTATAGTTGGTGACTAGAAAGTAGTCTTAATTGGAAGGAAGTATGGTGTGTTGTGCTTCAACTTAGAAGCAAGGGGGTCTCAATTTATAGTACTAATTACTACTAAACACCCTTTTGTTAAACTAAGACAAAAGGAATCTGATTCAAACCACTAGGGTGAGTCCAATATTCATGGTTTAAACAAGATCACATGGAACATATTAAATTATTATTCAACTTTTGGACAATGGTATATCAAAATATCAATCAAAACCATTAACTTCATCAAACAAGAAATAGAACACTACATGAATTGTCTCGTTAGGGAGAAATTAAAAGCTAGCACACCTAATTGCCTCAAGAATTCAAAAAAAAATTTTTTTTTTTTTTGTTTACAAACAAAAATTTATTTAAACATGACTAGGTTCAACATTAAACCTGAAAAAATAAAATAAATAAGAATTCAAAACACTTTAAAATCCTGCATCTAACTTAATGAAGAACTATCAAGTGTCTTTCCAATTGATTCGTGAGCTGAAGATTTGTTGGATGGGTCACTCCCCAAGTGGAGCCCACACCAAATTATTAAATAAAAGAAAGAGTTTTACTTTTTCCACCCTGCTGCCTTCTCGCGCGCCCTGCAAAAATTCCAATAATACCCTTAGTCTGGATTTCGTTTTCCAAACAAGATTGTTAGTGTTTCCGGAAAATAAAATATTCCGGACAAATACGATATGAATATTTTGTGTCTTTCTTTGATGTCAAAGGTCTTTGTTGACCATTATACGACCCCCGCATAAGCTGCAATGCAATTGCAGGGGTCGTATGAGCGGTCAACAATGACCATGACACCACAAACACTCATAAAACCTACCTAAAAAACTAAAATAAATTGAAGAAAATGTAAGAAAGGAGGTGAAGAAGAATCGAAAATGTTGAACATCCAAGCCTTTTTATAGCCTTAAATAAGTCATAGGTCTTAATTACAGTCAAATAAAATGTGTTCCACATTCAAAACCGTCAAAATGCATTCAAACTCCACTAACCGGCCTAACCTTTGGTGAAACGTCACCGGCCAAAATGTTTCTGAGGGTTTCCGGATTTTATAATCTGGAAAGCATGAAGGTGGTCCGGATTATAAAGTCTGAACTGCACCAGACCCTTTTGTTTGAATCGTTTTCGTTGCAATTGCCTTGAAAAAAGTAGAACAAAGGTACATAACATAAATAGAAGCAACATAAGACAAATAAACATTTAAAAAAACCATAAGAATTGTCGTACCCCAATTTTTGACCTAAGACCTTACGTTCATACACCCTCTGATCCGGAATATTATCTGACTTTTCAGAGAAAAATTCGGCAGAGAGGTACTTTAAAATACCTCATTTTTTGGTTCGTTTTGGGGGCCGTATTTTTATTTTATTATTAGTCTTTTTTTATTTACTTTATTTGTATTTTTATTAGTTTTTATTTTATTTTATCTCCATCTTTTATATTATTTTTATATTTATTTTATTTTGTATTTTTTAGGTTATTTTCTTTTTATTTATTACTTAGAATAGGTCCAAAAATAAAATGTCCAAGGTCCAAAAAAATTCAAGTCAAGTGTCAACTTTAACATTCCTTTTTCAAAATTCACCATAATTGTCATAAAAAACCATTAAATCACTTTCTCATTTTCATCAACCTCCTCACCTATAAATAGAGCCCTCATTACACACTTCAAAACACACCAAAAGTTATCTTGAGTTGTCAAAGAACTTTTCTCTCTTCTCCCTCATTTAGCTTGTGTTGACGAGTTATTCTTTTCTTCTCCCTCTATTTCTGTCCCTTCGGAAAAGTCCCTTCGGAATTTTGGCCCTTCGAAATTTTGTCCCTTCGGTTGTCCCTCTCTCTTAGTTTCATTTATTTTCTAGAATTCTTTGCATTTCATTTTATTTCTATCATTTAGCATTTTAATTATCGTCATTTATTTTCTAGCAATTAGAATGTATCTAGGTTCAATGTAAACAATATAAATGAGAAAAGTGTGCGTGTGTGTCCTTTTATTTCTTTACCGCTTTATATATCTAAAAATGCAAAAAAATTATTTAGGGATTTTGTGGTGATCCAACGTCACTACAAAAATGAACGCGCTTTTATTTTTATTGTTCCGTTAGTTTAATTTTCATTTATTTTTCCAAAACAACAAAAACACTCAAATAACAAAAATCACAAAAAATATTTTCATAATAAACCTTGATTTTCAATCAAGTGATCCCATTTTTATTTTATTTTCTTAATTAAATGTTAATCAATTTAATTATATCTTGAGTCTATTTTCTTTGAATATTAAAAAACACAAACCAATTCTTATTTGCCACTTTGGCTTTTTCTTCTTTAAAACTTTTTTGAAAAAACTAATAAAAAATATAAAACCAATCAAACGGTAATTTCTACCCCGAACTACGAGGTTTTGATCCCTCACGGGTACGTAGGCAAAGGACCTAGTTACCTTTAACTCATCTTGGCCTCTTAGGACGTAGTGCGGTGGATAACTAAGTGTTGTCTTGGAATTAGTCGACACGCGATGTTACACTCAAACGAGACTTTCCTACGAACGTTGTTGGACCGGGTGTTGTCTCGTCACCCAATAAAATTCGGAGGGGGTTAAACTTTGGGAACTTGGTAGAACCCTTGTTACAAGTACATATGAAACCATAGTCCTTACCAAATGGTGTTGTTACCCTTGACTCCAACTTTGTGGAACCTAAACCTCATCATGTTTTCACCATTTGTGTATCATAAATCATGCATTCATTCATAAAAAAACTTTTTTCTCAAAGGACTTGGACTAGTCGTCTTGTAAATATCAGAGGTGTGGACCTTGTACAAAGGGACACCAAGAAATACATCTTCAAAAAGTCTTGACTAGACCTTAGCTTTTGTTGGGGTCCTTCTTTCCTTGGCTTTGCTTTTGCTCTTAAAAAGGGAGTCGTTTATAAATATTTAAAATGAAACAATGTTCCTTATGATATTTACAATCACTTTGACAAGTCCTTCGATAAATAAAAAAAATTGTGTCTATTTTTGCATAAACATCATGCATCATCTTGCATTTCATAGTTTCAAGTCTGAGTCTCACAAAGTTGTCTTTTCCATTAAAAGGTCAAGCCGTCTTAAAGTGGCCCGACGTATCCTCTACAAACCAACTCGTTTGTACACACTCGGCCAAACAAGAGAAAGAAAATGGAAAATCTTGAGCAAGAGAATCAGGTACTCTGTGAACAGGTGGCGTCTATGCAGACCAAGATGGAAGAATTAACATCCATGAAGACTGAGATGGAAAAATTGACTCAATTGGTGAAATTGATGGCTGTCACACGGACTCAACCACCACCTCATCCTCATATCAACACTCGAGCCGAAGCAGCTACCTATATTGGTGAAAATGAGTTGTTTTTATCTTTTTATTTCTGTTTTGCATGTTTATTTGCATTTATTTTACGAATTTCAAAGCTTAAAATTGAAAAAATTGTGGAAAAAAACCATTCCAGATTTTAAAATCAGGATAAATCTGGAAAATTCTAACAATTCATTTCGAAAAACTAAATTCGGACCCGGGGTAAAAGTGGAAAAAAAATAGGGCGCGCGAGGAATGCCATAGGATGGAAAAAGTAAAACTCTAAAAGAAAAGATTAAACTAATGGGCTCGTCCCATAGAGAGAGGGAGAGAGAGGGAGGGGGAGAGAGAGAGAGAGAGAGAGAGAGAGAGAGAGAGAGAGAGAGAGAGATTGAGAGAGAGAGAGCAGCGAAGCGAAAGAGAAGAAGGAATAAAAGTTGTTCCGGTAGTGGATTGTTGTGTTGCAAACTTGTTAAGATTTTGTTGTAATTTTTGTCTATTGTTTATACGTCGAGCTTGTCATTTTGATATATATTTTTGAGTATTACTTTTCCCACCCTATGTTATTCTCACGCGTCCTATCTTTTTTCCAAAATTATCCTTGTACCGGATTTAGTTTTCCGAATTACATTGTTAGGATTTTTCGGATTTTAAAATCCGGAATGCTCTTTTTCCATAATTTTTTTATTTTAGCCTTTCAAATTCGTAAAATCAAATGCAAATAAACATAAAAAAAAAAAAATTAAAAAAAACACAAAGATAAAAAGAAACCATTTTATCAACCTGACACCCAGACAAATCATGCTTCGTTGCAGCGCGTTGCCTTCTCCGTTGATCGGTCATATAATTCCTGAGTTTCCAAAGTAGCCTCGTTTTATGAAAGACCAACGATGGAAACACATTGTGAAGAAGGAAGAGGAGGATAAAGTGTGATGGTGTGAAGAAATGTGCAAGTTTGGATGCTATTTATAGGAAAACAAATTGCCTAGCCATTAATTTTGGTCCAAAACGTTCAAAAAACGTGTTCAAAGGAGTTTTACCAGCCATTAATGCTGGTAAAAACCATTGAAAACGTGTTTCTTGTGGTGCATACCACCGGCCAAAACAAACTGATGCAGTTCGGATTTCATAATCCAGACAACTCTAATGGTTTCCAGATTATGTAATTCGAATTTTTACAATATTGGGGCAAACTGAAGGAAATTGCGCACCTTATGTGAGGTGAGGGACATTCCGGATTTTATAATCCAGACAACGTTCATGTAGTCCGGAATATAAAATCTGTAACCCCTCAGTTTATTTTGACCGGTGGCGTTTCACCAAAGGTTTGGCCGGTTAGTGGAGCCATTAATGCATTTTTGTAGGTTAGCATTTAAAAAAACGTTTTTATTGACTGAACTTATGGCCTTGGACTTGTATAAGGCTATAAAAAGGCTTGGATTTTCAACAATTTCCTTCATTCTTCCCTTCACCTCCTTTCTTACATTTTCTTCAAAAAAAAAATTAGTTTTTTAGGTGTGTCTATGATGTCATGGTCATTGTTGACCGTTCATATGACCTCTGCAATTGCATTGCAGCTTATGTGGAGGTTATATAACGGTCAACAGAGACCCTTGACATCAAAGAAAGACACAGAAATTTCATATCGATTTTGTCCGGATTTTAAAATCCGGAAAGCACTAACAATCTGGTTCGGAAAATATAATCCAGACCAGAGGTATTTTTAGAATTTTTGCAGGACGCGTGAGAATGCAGCAGGGTGGGAAAAATAAGACTCTATTTTTTTTTAGTAGTTTTACATTTTTTACCTTGGTTTGGATACCCACTTTTGTAGAGGTTCTATATGTTACTTGTACACCACCATTGGATAATGATTGTTTGATGCTTGTTGTTTTCTAGTGTTATTAGAAAGACTGCTGTACTCATTATTTACATGGAAAATTTTCATGGACTTTGGTGTACTCATTATTTATATGAAAAATTTCTCATACCATTTATCAAGGACAATTTTGTAAAACAATTTATAATATCTTTTTCCTATACAAAATTAATTACATTTCTTAATACGTGTGAAATAGTTAAAACGTCATATAATTTGGAACAGAAGGAGTAAAATTAATTCTTAATATTTCAAAAGTTGATTTAAAAAATTTTGGATCATATTTTAATTAAGTAGTGATAAGTAGGTTTTAATATTACTAGACGCATGACCTGTGCGATAGAATTTAGAAAGAAAAAAAAACCTATACTTTTTTTAACAATTGATAATTAACAGATATTATATGGCATTTACATTATGTTTGTAATAAGAGTATAAATATAGTGATGTAAAAAACAATAAATTATTCACAAACTTGACTATTATAATTGAACTTTGATACATTTCCCAAATCAAACTATTGAGCATTTTTTGTTTTTTTAAAAAAAAACATCTTCTATTTTTTGAGTCTTAGTCAAATTACTTTTGCCTCCTTAGAGTTTACTTTCACAAAATATGTCAAAGCATGCATTCCTTGCATTTGGTTTTTGGCTTCTGTAACAAATGACATAAAGGAATCCAATGTATAAAATAGCAATATACTTTGACAATATAAAAGGAGGAGAAGACTGTATATTGGGGAAGGAACTTGGATACAAACTTCATTCTTTCACTATGTCAAAAAATAAGATACCTTCATATCATTTCCATGTCAAATAGAAGGGAAAAAAGGAAAAAAAAATCACTACATAGAAGCAAGATGTGAGGAGAAGAAACACATTAATAGAACAACCATTGCATAATCCTCCAAGCTATCTAGTGATCAGGTGTCACTTGATTTCCTGCTATGAGTTCGATCCACATACACGATACAACACAAATGTCTTAACACAGTGGGGTGGGCATGGTTGTTTTTTTGAAGAAAATTGAACCGAATTGAACCAAACTGTTTCAGTGGTTTGAAAAACTGAACCGATCATTTAAGCTTTGCGAGTAGTCGAACCAAACCAAAATTATGGTTCGATTAACCATTTTGTTGTCTACAAACCGAACCTAAAATAATATTTTGAACCGAAATATATTTTCTTATCCTTTTGTGAACCAAATTGTTTTTTTGTTATTCTTTTTCACAAATTGAAATTGTGCGACATGTGTTATGAATTTTTATCCTCTCAAAAATGTATTAAGACTATTTATTAATTATATTTAAACTATGACCAAATGTATTAAGCCTTTTTAAAAATTAAATCACACTAGTTATTAATTTCTTGTAGTTTTACTAGTTGTATTTTTGGAATATCAACAAAAACATCAACAAATTCCAATGACAATGCATGATGAAAGGGAAAATAGAACTTCATTATTAAAATATGAAGTTTGTATTTTGCTTATGGTTTGGTTCGGTTCAAAACAGTTCAGTTATGATTCAATAACTGTTATTAAATTACCAGTTCGGTTCGCGAACCACTTAAATGGTTTGGTTAATTGCAATTTGGTTCAGTTCGGTTTGCAGTTCAGTTCTATTTTTGGTTCTTTTTGTCCACCCCTGGTCTTAAGGGAGCCATGCAGAGTTGTGCATTGGTTGAAGGATGAAGTTAAAACTGCATGACTTGGAGAAGATTTCAACCATTACATTGATTGAAGATGGGATAGGCAATACCATGCATGGTGATTAAAACAATTAAGCCCCTTAACCCATTCATTCTCCATATTGAATTTCTTTAGCAAAAATTATGTTGTTGGAAGCAAAAGAAACATCAAGAGAGTATAAACATGAAATATTATTCATATTAATCATTACTTATCATAGTTTACAAATGATAATCAATAACTAATTACAACAGAGAGGCACAAACAAATTAAAAATGGATAAACAGAAAAAGCTTTTTCCTTCCTACTGTTCAGGTTGAGCTTGCCAGTGAATTTCAGATTCAGAAATTCGTTTCTTGTATTGAGCAATGAATGCTGTAGCTCTCATGTCAATGACAGGATCAGCTACACCCCAACTTCCTCTGTCTTCATCACTAGGCCATACTTTGTTATCATATGCACCATGATCATAATAATACCCTCTTTGCTTGTTACTGCTAGATTTGAATATGTTGAAGACTGACCTGAATGATGATGATTTAGATGATTTCCTTTGATTGTTTCCTCCCATTTCACTAGTTAGTAGAGAGTGGTGAGTGGTGACTCTTAGACTTGTGACTAGATAAGAGTTGAATGAAGGAAGTGTGATTATGTTGTGCTACAAATTGGAAGCTAGGGGGTCTCAATTTATATAGTACTGATTATTACTAAACACCCTTTTGTTAAACTAAGACAAAGGGAATCTGATTCAAATAACTGGGGGTGAGTCCAATATTCATGGTTCAAACTTTGTTAGAACAATAACTCTCATTCAAAAGTAAAAAGATTCAAAAAACATAGACATACAGGATATTTGATCTCGGGGTTCGGTTAATTGTGTCTGCATCTCTAACATCAAGGCAGATGCAGTACCTTTCTATTATTCAAACTTAAAGTTTATGTAGTACAACATGTGTTTAAATACTATGGTCTAGTTTATAAAATTATCCTCGATTGACCCACTTGAATAACTTTTCCACTTATCAGTAAACTACGACTCTACGAGACATACCTAAATTCTTCAAAGTTGAAACAAGATCACATGAAACAGTAAATTATGATTCAACTTTTGGAAAAGGTACATTTTCTGTGGTCCGATGGTTTCTTGCTTGACTTGATACTCATGTGATTGGGTGTTGGTTGTGTTTTTTTGTTCAATGGTGCACATTTGTTTAGGACTTTCATTTCAATCGCCTCTGAGTTTAATGGTCAAGTTACTTTTAGTACTGTTTCTTTGTGTTTTTCTTTAATTATTATAAGGAACATTTTACTGTTTAAGAATGAATTTGTGTGCATTTTAAACTAGACAGCACATATCAGATTTGATTTATAACTAATTGAGTTTAGGCAATCAAATTCTCCTTCTTTCTTATACTTATTCATTCCTTTACTAATTAAGCATGGGAAATACTAACCGGTGCTCCCGGGGCATTGGTTAAGGATATGAAAAAGGAAATTATATAGTAGTTAATGCATTGAAATTGTGTAATTAATTTATAATAAAGTCAAAAATAATTTTCTTTTATAATAATAATTCTCTTTTATGGTATGTTACCAATGCCCCGGACACCGATTAGCAGGACCCATTAAGTATCGGCGGGTGTTACTCTTTTTACTATATTAATAATCTAATGAGCTAGAATTATGATCTTTCTAACTTCGAATAACTTTTCTAGAACTAAAATATCTGATAAATATCTAGATCAATCTTTTGAAATTTGTAGTATAAACTAAACTAGACATCAGGTTTTATTATGATCTCAAAAGAACATCTCATATCTAGATATGAGAGCATATAATTAATATAAAAAATTGTTATATGAAAAAATAATAGCTTAAGAACCTGATTATGTTATTCAAAAAGATTAGTATACCTGTTCACATTGGAAGTGACAGGATACAATGAACAGTTAAACATACTTATTCAATTTGGTTACTTGTTTGCATTAATATAAACATGGAAGAACAGAATATATTAATATAATTTGAAGAATAAGATTAATGGATTTTTAACTAAGTTAAGAGATTTAAGAATGAATAAAGGCGGTCAAAAGATAACTTTATTGATATGGTTCATGTACATCATACGAACTAGATAGGTGGATGTTTTCCAAAATTTTAAAAAACAAAAGAGTAAAGTTAAGGGTGCTTTAGTTTTTATTTCATGTAAAAAAAACAACAAAGATTGATTCTTCTATTCCTTCAAGTTATTATGTTCCCATGAAAAGCGTCGTTGGAGTGTCTTCAATGTATGTTCTTACTATGGGCCCGTTTATTACGGATAAACATATATAATTATATAAATCATTATTTACACTTAAATAGAAAGCAAGTAGGCAACAAGTTGCGCCGCTAGGCCTTTTTGAATGGCAAAACCAATCCCCGTAAACACAATGGATCTAGAAGACATGACATTGCTATGCATGACCTTTTGAACTCTATGATCAACAGTCTCTGGTGCTAGAAAATCGAAAGTGTCAAAAGCAAATGGTATAAAAGCATGTTGATTGTCAGAACGCGCTTTCTCATGTTTAGCCACTTTGCTTGACACAGCTTTTAGGGTTGTCTGTCCTACAGAAAAAGACCTGACACCTAATCCCACAAGTGGTGAAACCCCAGTCAAGTCTACACATGCATATTTTCCTCTAGCCATCAGTACACATGACATCTGCAGGCCTGAGTGTTGATCTTCTATCTAGTGGGTCAGTCAGGAAGTTCATAGACGCCTCCTTCTTCACTAATACTTCTGCCCGTCTGAATATATCAAAAAGTACATCCCTAACAAAGTCGTATCTGTACTTAAAGCCGGGAAGCTCCTTACAATGAACGGTATGCTCCCCAAAAGTATTCAGGCACGCCTTACGACAAACAGGGCACACCTCATCAATAGGAAATAGTGGAATCATAAGACGATATCTAAGAATAGTATGATACTCCACCGGTGACATATGTTGACCTAACCCATTAATCGGGATAGCTAGAAGAAAATCATGAGCATCTGCTTGCAAACATCCAAAAATTGCCTTCTGTCTCGTGGTCATGTCAAACTTAACTTCCATATCCTGAACAATTTTACTAGAAATAGTACTCGCCAAAACAAGTTGTGCTTTAGGAGGGACGGTGTCTTTGCCAGTAAAACTGCTAACATCAAAATCTAGAATCGTACCATGAAGACCATCCAAAGCATTATCAATATCTGAGTCCATGCCACATAAAAGTGATTTTGACATAAAATAATTTAGAGATTATATTTTAGAGATTTTTGAAAAATCAGAATCTATTTTGCGTTTGTTTACTGTTGTGCTCGTGATTTTTGGGTATCAATCCATTGATTGGTATTGCACCTTCAATCTTTGAACTTTCTACTTTTATTTTTTGGGAAGGGAAAAAGAGAAAAACCCTTAGAG
>Ga0228710_1012440_pt1 | contig 10548 bp, 7 predicted proteins | sample MedpolnodulmetaG_FD_177995 | JGI IMG/M metagenome (GOLD analysis project Ga0228710, IMG submission 177995) | Root nodule microbial communities from Medicago polymorpha collected in Santa Monica, California, United States - pink nodules | ecosystem: Host-associated > Plants > Roots > Nodule... | reverse complement strand
AATTAAAAGTATATGTCGAGCAACACCTCATTACCATCTTTGTGTTATAACATTAAAATCAAATTTATATGCAGTAAAGTATATTGCATCAAATACTGACATCTCTGGATTTGTTCGCGTAACACTCGAGGTTGTCGCGACAAGAGCACCGGTCATATTAATGCAACTTCAAACTGTTCAAGCGCAAACCAAGGACACACAACTGAAAGCTGCTTTGGATATTTGCATTGCTTCATACACCAAGATATCAGAAGAACTTGTGCCACAAGCTCAGAAATGTGTAGACAAAGGTGATTATAATGGTGTCAAACAAAATGCAATCACTGCTGGAAATTTGGCTGATTCTTGTGCGAAGAAATGCAATGGCACCACTAGTTCAGCTGTTCTTTTGCAACTTGGGGATAGTAATCAATATGTGAAAAATATGTGTGCAATTACAGTCTCCATTGCTATCCAATTTTCTCAATCAAATCGTCAAACTTTAACATAAATTTTTATGGGGTCATGCTAACATGTGCAGGGGCACATGTTTAGGATTCCACAAATATTAAGTATTTATTAAGAAAAAATAATTTCAAATTTTTTGAGAAATAAATTGGCACATTACCAATACATAACTTTTATCTTTGATATATTAACATATGTCATAAAGACACGTGTTAACATTTCCTAAAATTTTTAGTATACTAGTTTTGGGTTTGTCTTTTTTGTTTTTGTGAAAAGGATTTTAGATTTGTCTCATTGTGTATATATAGTATTGATATATATACTTTTTAGTGGGATAAAGATTGGTTGTTATTGTGATGTTGATCACTGTCTATAATTTGTAAATTATAAACAAATGGGCAGTAAAAAGCTATGAGCTTGTTGTATTGAATAGGTTTTGAAGTTAGGCAATTGTAAATGCAATATATAAAGTGTATTATACATATTATGTGAAGTGGAAGCTACCTCTCGTAAAAAACTGGTAACTAGGTTTTTTTCTTCTTCCATCTAATTGACAATTGTTGAATACCCATCCATGTCCCTCCTGTAACCTGGTTTATTCATCCTCATCACTTTAGAGGGGGTGGTTCAGGACTTTTCTTCTTCTTTGAATCACCCATATATATTGAAGAAAGTATTATTATTATTTTTTATCTCAATAATAGTTTTCACATATATCTAATCTCTTCTTTATATTTTACATTTTTTTTTTATCTGGACGTGGAGTTGTTTTGTTCGTCATTCTAGTATGGAAATTTTAATTTTCTCATTGTATTGCGGTATTTGTTTATTTATATTGATATATCATCAACATATTAAAGATTTGGAGGCATAATTATACTTGTCAGTTTTATTCAGTAATATTTGTAAAACAACAAATATAAACTTGCAAAATAATCATTTCCGGTTTTAGTGATATTAAATTTGTAAAACAACAATTAAAAACTATAAAAAAAAAATTATCTCTCTACTCTAAACTCTCGGACCTCTCTCTAAGACCCCAGAGCCTACTCCATGTTCCAAATCACGTGAGTTTCCGATATAGATCTAAAGACGGTGGTGCGACGAGGTCCTTCATCCGCACCACCTTCGCACTCCATTTCTGTCCGGCAATCTTCTTTGTTAGCTTCTCTGGTGGACGATGGTGGTGGTTGTTTCCGGCGGACTTGGGTCTATGTTTCGTGTCCGTTTTCGCGGCTCCTTTGTCCTGTTCCATTTTCGCGTCCGATCTTGTTTGTTCCGACCCAAATCTGCTTCAGATCTAGGCGGTGGTGGAGGTGGTAAGAAGGCCCGGATCGTCGACGGCTGATTCTGGCTTCATCAGTATCTGAATCGGTCCAAGGCTCCAAGAATCGTCACCTTCAAAAGCAACTTCGGTGGTTGTCTAGGAAGACCTTCTCTCACTGGTAAGGCGTTGTTCCGGTAAGATAGAAGATCAAGAATGGTTGTCGAACGGCGATTTGGTGGTGCAGCGAGTGGGAGGTTGCGACGATGATGGGTAGTGACATTTTGACCTGCACTGATATGCGCTGCTGGAACATGTTGGTTTTCATTCCTTTGGGCTATGTCCTGCACTACTAGAGGTGATGGGTGGTGACGTGGTGGTGGAGATGGGTGGTGCCGTTTTGCGTGGCCGTTTTCGGCAGCTGAAGGTGTGTAGGATGTTGGTGAGTGGTTCGGTTGGAGTGTAGGTGGTAACGAGGGGGTTGGTGGTGGTGACGGTGTGGAAGGGGTGTTTGTGTGGTGCCGATAGGTGTGATCCGTTCTCGGCGGCTGCAGGTGTGACAACATCTCTTTCTTTCACGATTAATCATCCTTCAATGAAATATCGGATCATTTGTCGTCGTAAGGATCGTGGTGGTTATGGGTGTTCGCGCCGGTGGATGTGCTGCTGTAGATTTTTCTTGTATAGGTGGCAGACCCCCCTCCCCAAGGTCATTGAATGTTCGTTACCGCATTATTTTTGTGTGGTGGTTTTATGGATTCCACTTGTGTACCATTGAGGTACCAATGGTATATACCATTGGCCAATTAGAGTGTGTCACTTATCAATATTACTTTATAAATGTTTTATTTGATATATTTTTTTAAAGGGTGTGCCACGTGGCGCATTCTAATTGGACAATGGTATATATCATTATGGTACACAAGTGCTATCCGTGGTTTTATGGTGGCGGTGTTTCGGTTGAGGTGGTGGTGGATTTGAGTAGGGGATCGTGGGGTTGTTTTGGTGAGGTTTGGATGGGTGGTCGTGGTTTTTTTTTGAACTCAGATTTGGTGTCGGAACGGTTTAAGGACGGGAGCTTTAAAGGGGGTGGCTAGTGTTGTTTAGGTGAGGAGGTGGGTGTTTGTTGGAGGTGATTCCTTTTGGAGGCTGCCTCTGTTACTCGGGTCCTTGTTCGTCGTCACTAGCTCTTGTTTGCGTGTTTTGGGGTTGTTAAGGTGTTTAAGGTGTTTGCAGGATGCGGGTGCTGTTGAGCTGAGCCTTTTCCTTTTGATCTGTCTGTTGGTTGCACCACTGCTTATCGATCATGTCATTTGTCTTACCTTTTGTGTGCTGGTTTTCGGTAGGTCGGTTAATTTTGCTTCGAGATCGAAAGTCGGTGTCTAGCTGCAATCTTGTTTGGCGTGATTTGGTATTTCTCTGGTGTACCAGGGGTGAGGAGTGCCCTTCTCATTTGGTCCTAAAGTCTAGTGGGCCGATCACTTTTGATTCGAGATTGGGAGTCAATTCTTTAGCTCAAGTTTTGTTTTGGGCTTTTTATGGTTTCTCTCGGTGGATCGGAGGTTGAGAGGTGGTGGAAGCTGAGCGATCTTTCGGTTAGGAGCTTTTCAGATGTGGCTCAGCTTTGGTGTTTCAGGTCTAGGAGTTTATTTTTTAGGGGTGTTTTTCTTTGGGGGTGAATAGTGACGATGGATGGTGTTGGATATCGTTTTTACAGAGGTCATTTTTTGTGAAGGAGTCGGTTTTAGATGGTGATGTGTATTTTGTCCTCAGGGGTGTTTTTAGGGTGTTTATTTTCGGTGTTCCACCTATATATGGCGCCGTTTGTTTGTATTCTCAGTTTCACCGGTCTCTGTTCGTTTTGAGCATGGATCTAGTTGTTTAATAAAATTTATTGTTTAAAAAAAAAGTGATATTAAATTTGTAGTGTTTTTAATGTATTCTACAGGTTTGAATGAATCAATATCTTTTTTAGTCATAATATATAAGATAACATTAGGAGCTACGTGTACCGATGATTGAATATTATTATTATTATTATTATTATTATTATTATTATATAAAACAATATTAAAAACCTTGATTTATAAGAGTTAAACATAAGTCTATAAGGCTTAATTCAATTAATATGTGTTGTCGATATTGTTAAATTGACCCCTTTATTCAGGTTCAAGCTCTAAACCTCATAGTTTTGTGTGTATTTTAAATGATACTTGTCACTTTGTATAAACAAACAAAAAATTAGACATCCTTTTTAGTATGCATTATGCATAGCAGTTTCTTGTTGTCAAAACGCATGAGAATTTTTCTCAAAAGCAAAAGAGAGAATATAAAATATGGACACGAGAGCAAATGAATACTTTAACTAATATACAAGAGAAAGTCAAAAGAAAATACACAAGAAATTATCATTACAAGAAATTCCTATTCAAAATACTTTTCCCAAATGTTAGTTTCTAAAAGAAAAAAACATTTCTACTGCTAAACACATCATTTTTATGCAAGAAAAACTATTTCCAAAACATCATCTTGATTCTTTTCCAACAATGTCATATGCAAAATTTGATTGAACATTTTCACTTGATCGACCACAATATATACAGTATCATTTCTTCAAAATTCACTATTAAGTCAGAGATGTCTTGACATTAGCATAAGAGTTTGAAGAATATTATTTCGAAGACCAACATGAAGGAATTCAAAAACAAGCACCGGTGTCTTAAATATCATATAAGTAATTTAGACATTCATAAAGTTGATCTAAAATAAGTTTTCTTAAACTAACAAATACTCCTTCATGGAAAAGTCTAGCTACAGGCAGCAAAGCCTTCCCGCTGGTGTTATATACTTAGAGTGGAAAACAAAGTGACAACAGAAGAAAAGCAACATATGCTCCTCTTAGAAGGAGTGAGAGGGTTAATATTTCATGACATTGATCCAAAAAAATATTTTATGTTTAGAAGATATTTTGCGTTGACGGAGCTAGAGGTTAAAATGGAATGTAAAAAAAAAAAATTTGTGGCGGTCAATTCTTGACCGAAGCATTTGAGGCGACCTACACCTCACGCAAATGTAAGGGCGGCAAAAGTATTTAAAAAGATTAACATTTGCGGCGGCTTTGGTCCGCCACTAATATTGCAAGATGTTGTTTACCGCAGCCTTGGTCCCGCTAGAAAGGAAAAGGAAAAAAAAAACTCAAGTGAGCATTTGTAGTGGCATCACGTCCACCGGTATGTCTCCTTGGACTTTGCGAGGGCCTAAGTCCTCTCCACAAATGTTTGCGAGGGCGTTATTTTCTTGGGACATATGCTCATGGAAGATATATCTTTGTGTGGGCTTTTTGTGCCTTTGTGTGGACATCTGGCACATGTAAATCCATTTCATTCTTGTAGTAAGTAAAATAGACTTAACATTGATAAATATTCAATTTGAATTAATTGTTTAAGCCGTTGAGTTGACTTAACAAACTTAATAAAACTTTTTTAAGCCGAGTAGTTGACCACCCGACGTGAGAAATTTTTAAATAAAAAAAGAAAATCGTTTACTCGCATGATATTATGAGACTTTTCTCTCCAGGTAATTCCAAGACCTTTCTACTTCTTCTTTGGTATACTCCCTCCGTTTTTAAATATAAGCAAAATTTACTTTTTAGATTCATTCAATTAATGATGTATGTGGTTCTAAAAACGGAGGGAGTAATTATTATCGTTTTTTTCTTTGTTTTCATCCCTGAATCAATCCACCGATATTGATGCATTCAGGTTCAAAAGGCATACTGAAAATGTGCTGAAAAACACTAAAATTTAAGTGACTTCCTTCATTTATCTATCATTATGAATGTTAGTGCCCAATCATCTAATCTATACTTCTTAAGTTCCTCGTTCATTTGCTTTTCTCGTTGGCGGTATTGTTCTCACAATGGTTTTATCAAAAAGAAGCAATTAATATTGGCTTGTGTATTTTACTGGTTTTTACTTGACTTTTCTTTAAGATTTGGATTAGATTTGATCACTAGAGGTGTTTACTCCATTCTTTTGTATAACACAATCTTGCACCTTAGTGTCACTACCACTGCTGAATTTGTCCTCTATTATCTCAATTTTAAGGGTTGTCTGTAATCCTTCTATGTAAGCACACAAAATGAAATGAAAGTGTATTTTTTTTCCTTACATACGAAAAAAACAAAGAAACAAAGAAAAATAAGAAATAAAGAAAAAATAATTATCAGAATTATCCTACGTCACCTACATATACCTATTTTTTGTGGTATATCACAAAAAGTTTGTGAAGTGTGTAAAGGTATATGAAAATCAATTTCGTTAATATGTTTTTAGTAATAATTTTGGGTTTGTTTTATTTGATGTATACTACCTCCGTTTCTAAATATAAGAATCTTTTGAGAAATTTTTTTGTCTCTTTTTATAAGACCCCTTTAATATTTTCAAGTGCATTAATTAATTCTTTACCAACATACTCCTATTTAATTTATATCTTTTTCTTCAATCAACATTAAATACTATGTTGAAAACATACACTACTCCTCTCTCTTAAATGATATAATAGTAAAAACAAGGGAAATGTTAACTTGTACCCTTAAGGTACATGTTAAGGATTTCACTAATAGAAATTTTGTATAAGAAATTATGTTAATTTATTACTTAAAAAATTTAATATTAATTTTTTTCAATTAATACTTACCATTAGTGCCAAGAATTTAATGTTTAACATGTGCCCTAACATGACCCTAAAAACAATAGTAATTACAAATAAATTTATGACTATTTTCAATTTTCTTAAATCCCGTTATTTTTTCAAAATGGCCCTATAATTAGAGACGGGGGTAGTATATCGTATTGATATATATGCCTTGTATGGCTTTCATGAATTTTGTTTTCTTATTTTGATCATTGTTCATAATTTGCACATTATAAACAAATGGCAAGTGAAAAGTTGTGAGCTTGTTGCCTTTATGTAGTCTTTTAGCTAGGCAATTGTAAAAGCAATTTATAAATTAGTTATTATCATATTATTATGTGAAGTGGTGGCTAACTCTTGTAAAAAAAAGTGCCAACTAGGTTTTTTTTCCCATCTTATTGTTGGATTTCCACCGTCTCTCTCTTGAAATTTTAGTTCATATATTCATCCTCGTCACTTGAGAGGGGTGATCTGGGGCCATTTTTTCTATGAATCACCCATATGTATATCTTTTGTCTAATAAGTAGTTTTCATGTAGATTTACTCTTTCATTTGTATTTTCTGTGATTTTGTTGTCTGCATGTTGAGTTGTTTCGATCGTCATTTTAGTGCCTCTGATTAACAAATTTATTTCAATTAATTATATATTTGATTTGACAAGGTGTTAACGTTGGAGACTTGGAGGCATGATTATTCATGTCACTTTGATTTTGTCATTTTATGTTATTAATTTGGATGTTGTGAATTTGTTTGCAGATTAATCATTTTCAATTTTAACGATATTGAATTTGTAGTACTTTTATTAATGTATTATACTAGTTTAAAGGTATGAATATCTTTTTTCCTCAAAATAAAATAAATTTAGTAGCTACCTACCGATGATTCAAAATTATTATATTAAAAACTTTGATGTGATTTGAATTAAAAGAATTAAGCATCGTTTGTAAGATCTAGTTCAATAGACAATATTGATATTGTTAGGCTAGACATATTTGTCCGAGTTCTAACCTAAAACCTCGTAGTTGTGTATTTTAGATGGTGGATGCACTTCGTCTACAAAAATAAAATTAACATCATTATGTCCTTTTTAGTATGTGTAGCAGTTTATAGTTGTCAAAATGTATGTGTGTTTTTCTCAAAAGCAAAAGAGAAAATAGGAAGAAAAAAAAGTTTAGACACCCAATGTTATACAACAATTGGCAACAAGCCCTGCCCTCGTTTGCTCCTTCTCTCAAACGAATGAATAACCTCCTATGCCACTTTCAACCTTCTTCCCCAACACCCCATCCTAAAGAAAACATCTTAACCACTCACATTAGACGATTCTCTAATAAATTAAATAGACATCTAAACCTATCTCTTAAGAGACCACCATCCAACCACTAGTATAGCAAAAAAAAACATTTTGTCCCATCACCCAACACCACACAAAATAATCGTCGAACCAACTTCTCACCCCTAAACATGGGCAGATGCAACGTATGGCTTGATCTGGCTATAGTAACACGATATTTCCCTTTTTTTTACATATGGAAGTTGTTTAAAAGAATGAAATACTAAAGAAAGTTGGGCAACTTATTTTGTCTCATTAACAATTGTTAGAATTATAAATAAACTTAAACTAATAAAACTACCTCAAATAAAACTACTAAAACTATTATTTTTGATAAAATAGTACAATCTTTAATTTCATTGAACAAATTATTTTTACTATATTGTTTTAGCCATACCAAAAAATAATCATGGATCCACCCTTGTCGCTAAACTTGTTCCTTTGCAAATACCCACTATTTCTTTCCAGCACCTAAGAACTTGTGCTCCTTCCTCCTTCACACGACCACATTCCTCCCAAAAGCAAGCTGCTAAAACTTTAAACTAAATACTCCTCTACTCCACATGCATCCTTCAACATCACTTTTCTAATAGAGTCGTGTTAAACTTCATATTCCTCTGAACTCCCATACCCTCTCTCCTTATCCAAATTCCAAACAAACAGATAAATATATTTTACTAATATTAACATCCAACTTTTAGAAAATAAATTTAGTACCACTATAATATTTATTTTTTGCAGCAAATATTAAATTTATATGCACTAATGTGGACAAAACAAACAGATAAAGTGTTTGATTGCCTGGGCCTTGCGGATTTATTGATTTTAGAATCCACGTGCTTTGTTAGCATGTGACTTAGTAGTTGGACATGTGGCTTTGACGGGAAAAAAGAAAACAGCACATGATCATGCAAAATACCTTATTTATTACCTAATAATGAGTTGATATCAATCCAACAAAAGAAAATAGTCAATGATAGTGTCTTGCTTACTTTTTTTGTTTTTTTTAAGTGACTACTATTTATTTGGTCATGAATTGAGATATGATAACACGGTAGTAATTCGAAATTTTTAATAAATTGAATAAATTAAATTATTTTGAGTATATCATTATTTTACTTACGACTAACTCTTTTTTTTCCGCGAACATAACTTAGTTGGAAGAGGTATTGCATATGTTATACAGAAATTGAGATTTTATCTCTGAATTTTTCATTCATTTACTTATGGTGTAAATTGCTAACCACAATTCTATTTGACCAAAAAAAAGTTTTTTATTAATGCTTAGTCTATTTATAACTAACTAATTTTAATACTCATTTTACTTAAAATAAAAATTCTACAATTTTCCTCTTTAAATCATAATATATTTTCTTACAAAAAAATCATAAATATATTTCCCTTAAAAAATACAAATATATATTTTTATATAAAAAAAAAATGAGACTTCAAGACTTTTTGACAATAGACTTTTAGAAGAAAGATAATTTATGGTATAATCATACTATTTCAAATTTTAAAATTAAAAGACTAAATATATATTTGTGCCAAGTACCATTTATCGTCTACAAGCATACAAATATATATAAGGAAAATAAAACGAGATGGGGTGCGTGGGTGGGGGTCTAACCCATCCATACAAATGAAAGGGGAAAAGAAAGGGGGGTGGAGGATGGTTAGAGAGAAAACATAAGGGGAAAAGATGAAAAACAGGAAAATTAGGGAAACGATAAGTTTGAAAACAAAATCTATCCCTAATGAAATCCTCTTGAATAAATAAAGTTAAGTCGTCCTACCAAGCAGAGTGAGGTATCCATATACCCTTTGATGTTCTAAAAGCGAAACTTCATTTAAAATGGTGAGATGGTGCATCCCTGAAGCGGGTATTGTAATTATTTTTTGGGTTTATGGATTTAATTCTCTTCCTTTGGTTCTTTGAAACATATGAAGCAAATGGTATTTCTTATCAAAATCACTACCATTCACCCTTGCTTCCGATCTCAAGATCAGCTTGTGCTAACTGGCTCAAACCAGGTTAAGGAGGCGGACTTGGCACATCCTATACGCTTCTTTTTGACCATCACCACCTGCTGACCTAGCCTCCACTTTGCTTAAAATAGTCCGAGAAGTAATGGCTTACTCATCAAGAGGAGACTATAGAATAATATGATCTTAATCTTGAATAACCATACTTTCATTGTCATCAACTATTGTGAGTTCTCTATAACAATAGAAGTCGGGTTGTTTTTATCCCATCGTGTTTCAGTTGGAATTTCCTCATAATGTTCCCCCTCATGAGGTCTATCCATACGTTTTTTCTCTATATGATTGTCATCAACCAAAGGTGTATCATTTGGTACATGATTATCATCAATATGAGTATTGTCAACATGGTTATCATCCATATGAACCTCGTCCTCAATATTAGCAACCCGAGTTTCGTCATATTCAACCACATGAATCTTTTCATCATTCTTATTTTTAAAATTATTCGGATTATCCTCCACAACAATAACCATTTCGCTTGTGCTTGCATCCTTCAATGGAGGTGTCACAAAAGGAACAAGTTTTAACATTGTTGGTTGCTTGGCCATTCCCTCCTTTGTTTTGCGATCGTTGTTCATATGGGGGTACAACTTGTTGCAATTCTGTATTGAATGCCCAATCATCTGACAGTGATTACATATTGGTAATGGGTTGAGAAAAGGGATGGAACTCTATGAGATAGAATTTACCGTTGTTCCTCAGTAGCTCAGTGGTAGAGCGGTCGGCTGTTAACCGATTGGTCGTAGGTTCAAATCCTATTTGG
>Ga0228710_1012439_pt1 | contig 10548 bp, 7 predicted proteins | sample MedpolnodulmetaG_FD_177995 | JGI IMG/M metagenome (GOLD analysis project Ga0228710, IMG submission 177995) | Root nodule microbial communities from Medicago polymorpha collected in Santa Monica, California, United States - pink nodules | ecosystem: Host-associated > Plants > Roots > Nodule... | reverse complement strand
TGAAAGTACAATCTCACCTTTGAAAGCTGAAAGATTTTTCCAAGATCAAAACATGAAAACCCTCTTTTGTTTCTCCATTCTTTTGCTTGTTTTATCCGCGAGTTTTGGTAAGAATTATGATATTTGGGTTTTGTTTTGTACCAAATTTTACTAGTTAGCGATTCTTTGACTAATCATACTTGTGTTTGATTAAATTGTACAATTTGTTGCAGGAAATCAGATGATGATGGCTGAGGCAAAACAATGTTTAGTCTACAGACCTCATTTCTGTCGTAAATGGGAGGTTGTGATTTGCAAATTGTTTTGCAAGTTCGAATGCAAAAATATACATGCAACTGGAAAATGTCATGATGACTATTCGTGTCATTGTAATTGTTGTGCCTAAGTTGCGACTATTATTATGTCACTAAAATAATTGGAAGGTTCCAACCATCGAATGTGTTTCTTTCAAAAGAAAAACATCGAATGTGTAATATGATCAACTAATAAATAAAGTGGGTGTGTTACGCATGAACTAATAATAATTTGTTTTCGCACTTTTTTTTTACAAAAGGAATATTGATGCAATTCATTCATAATAAGGTCAGAGATACATTATGAAATTCTAATAAAGATGCGGAAACAAGCATAGTATGGAGCATCTCTAGCTAAGCTATGAGCTACTTCATTGGCTTCTCTCCTAATAAACTTTACATCAAAGTTCGGTAAATCACAAGCTATAAGACGTCTGCAATCATTGATAATTGCACTATAATCAGAAACGCTTTGCATCTTATTGTATATATTGTCAACTACGGTTTTAGAGTTCGTCTCGAAATTCACATTAACCAATTGGAGGTCACGAGCCCATTGTAAGGCCGAGAGCATGTCTAACGCCTCATATTAACTAATAATAATTTGTTTTCGCACATATTAACTAATAATAATTTTTTCGCACATTTAAAAAGTAAAAAAAAAAATGTAACAGACACAAACAGAATGCTAATATTTAATAGATTTTTGGATATATAAGAGATTTAATCGGAACATTATATTATTGCTGACATTTTTATTTAATATTTTTAAATATTTTTTATCTTTAAATATTTGACAATAGCAACATTATAATTGATTTTTTATCTAAATATCGCAATGTTACACGACCGTGCGACGTCTTTTACAAGTTGGTTATGAAATTGTGGTAAATTTCAAAGGATAACACTAATTGTATTGAAACAAACATTATCTTTTAAGTATATATTCCCTTTGTTTTAAAATGAATGTATTTCAAGGTTTTTACACACATATTAAGAAATGCATTAATTAAAAGAAAGAGAGGTGTTATTTTACCAAATTATCTTAATCAACTATTTTTGTTTTTCATTAAAGAAAAAATAATACTTTGAAAATAGTTTATATAATTAATATTAATTGAAGGGTACAATTGAAAATAAAAAGTTATTAGCATTGAAAACTGAAAGTGACATTCATTTTGAAACAATTTTCTAGGCTAAAACGACACTCATTTTGAAACAGAGAGAGTATTATTTTCTTTTTATTTTTTATAATTTACATTTGAGATTCATTTAATTAATGATGTATATGGTCTTTATTATAGATCACATACATCATTTAATGAATGAATTTAAAATGTTGATTTTTGCTTATAATATTAACCGGAGGGAGCAGTAAAATAGACAAATTAAATAAATGAATGGCATGAATGTGAAAAAAAAATGGTTAAATATATTTTCTATCTCTATAAATATACTAACTTTTCGGTTAAGTCCCTATAAAATTTTCAATCACTACTTTTGGTCCCTATTTTTAAGTCAATTTTTGTATTTTTTTTTTTTAATAAAATTGTGTAGAATATTGTAAAAAATCACTCCAAAAAAACTCTAGAATTTTTTAACAAAATATAAATTAAATACGAATTTTTAACCGCAAAAAATATATAATTCATGTTTTGTTAAAAAATTATTTTTTTTTCGGAGAGATTCTTATAATATTATTAATTTTTTCTGCAAAATTGAATTCTACATATGAGTTTACTTTAAAGGAGGGACCAAAAGTGAAGATGAAAAACTTTTGGAGGACTAAAAAGTTAAATAAATTTTTTAGAAGGATTAAAACGAAAAATTCTCATATTTAGAAGGACTAAAAACATATTTAACTCGAGAAAAAATATGAGAATTATTAATAATTGTGAAATGTTTGGACTTTTAAAACACTATTATCAACGATACTATCTAAATTAAATTGCCATGAAGGCATGAACCATTCATTCCCTCATTTCTCATAAAGACACTATTTTCAACGTTACTGTCTAATTTAAATGGCAAGTAGAATTACTAATCCTCTAAGCCCACTTGTTATGCGAAACAAAGAGGTTTATTTGAGAACTAGAGATACTGTTTTTTAGCCAAATGTAATTGTCAAGAGTAGAGAAAAAATTGGGATAGGTTATGCCAAGACGTAATCAAACATTTCTAAAGTGATTATAATCTTGGACACCAGCGGAGGAAGGTGTCCTCCTCATTTCCACAACAAAAGGGCATAGTGCTTCAAATTTGAATTCTGCTCTTTACCCAAACGTTTTTGCTTATTCTCAAGTAAACTGCCTAAAGTACCCCCTATGAATGTTAACTTATGCAAAGATTTACATAGGGTTTTACACTAGCGTGAGTTAACTCATGCTGCAGGAGTTATCTCACACAGGGGCATTTTGGTCTTTTCACTTGGGAATGAGCAAAAAAGTTTAGGTAAAGAGCAGAATTCTTCAAATTTCTATAAGGCAACATCGATAAAGTTGGATCAAAAGAAGTCCAATGACTAAACTAGAAGGACAATGAATCACAACCAGGTTGCCAAACAAAACCATTCTTAATCACATTCTTTGCTTTGGTAATGGAGTTCCAAGTAGAGGAACCTGGAGTGTGCGAATGCGAAAAAAGACGGCATTAGACACATATTTCTTGGATAGAATATTAACCCAAAACTTACATGAAGCTTGAAGCATGTCCCAAACAAGCTTTCCAATGAGTGGTGATTTAGCATATCTAGTTGTAGGAATGTCAAGGTCACCCATCTTCTTAGGACAACTAATCTTTTGCCAACCCACTAAATCAATTCCAAAGTTGTTAGCATCCTTCCATATAAAATTTCGGGTTGTTTGGTCAAACGGTTTACAAATGCTTTGAAGGAGCCAAACATTTTACATCTAGTAAGATGTGGTGGAAGTAAAAACTAAAAAAGCTAGAGCAATACTACTAAAACTGTTTGCATTTTCTCAATGTTGAAGTTGAAATCACTTCCTGATGCTCTTCCTTTGAGAATCAGAAATTCCAAGATTTGTTCATAGATGTGGTGCTTCAGATGCCAAAGAGTTACAAGGTGCTAGACTTGGCAATATTGATCTTTGAGTCAATCATCAAACTGGTCTCAGTCTTTATAAGTCACTCTTGAGTTAGTTTTTGAATCTATTAATATTTCAATCTAGTCTTGTCTTTGTCAAAAGTTTCTCATTTAGGTCTTTCGTCATGTGCCACAAACATAAAGAAATGGATATAATTAAGAAACTTTTGAAAAAGATATGGACTAGTTTGAAATATTAATAAAATCATATACTAATTTGATAATAACTTACAAAAGAGAAACCAATTTAATGGTTTACTTATTGATCTTTAGACCCAAGGCACGACTAAAGCAATCAAATAGGGGTAGCACTTGGGAGACATAGAATTGGTGACACTGGTGACATTGATCAATCACAATGTCACAATCCTTATGAGAGAGAGAGAGAGAGAAACACTTGTAACATTATGGTTGACCAATGTCACCAATTCTATATTACCCAAGTGATACCCATCAAATAGGGTAGCAATAATAAACCTGAACTAGGACTTTTCTTTGGCAAATAAAATGACATTGTTGGCAAAAAATAAATGAGAATCATTTTAGGCTTTGTATGTTTTGGAATCTTCAAAATAGGTCTATCGCGGACCAACTAAATTGTAGTCGTCGATGTAATATTAAAAAATCATGATACATTTTGGACAACTAGAAATGTTTATGAAGCCGAAGGGGGGTGAGTTTAGATTCGAGTACTCCTTCCGTTGTCAATTATAAGTAAATTTAACTTTTTAGGTTCATTCAATTAATGATGCATGTGGTCCACAATATGAACAACATACATTATTAATTGAATAAATCTAAAAAGTTAAATTTACTTATATTAAACAACAGAGGGAGTATGTGACAACCCCCGCTAATATCCGAGCCATTATTTGAATTCCTTCTAGTAAATTCCTCTACAAAGTTGTTGAAAAAAGAAAGTAATTGATTCCTATCATTTATTATAATATATATCCAAGTAATCTTCATGTGGAGAATTAAAACCGTGAACCATGAGCTTTTTAAAAATGACTTACATCATTTATTAAAGAGTAGTGCTATATGGCACGACAACCGCACGAAGATGTATTTTTCAAGTTTAACCCACGTACAACTTCATATTCCAGTTGTATTCTTTAGAGCACTTTATTTTCTAATTGTTAAGTTAACAAAAAAAAAGAAAGAGAAAGTCTGGAAAGGATTATCACGGCCTGCAACATCTCTTCAATAATGGAAACCTCTTAGTTCTTTTTCTTATTCTTCAAAATAAGATAAAATAATGGAAACCTCCCATCAAGCATTGTGGGTATTGGTTGCTGTCGCCACCAACATCTCACTACTTCTATATGCTGCAACTGGCATCTATACTTTTAGTATGTGACTGCCATAATCAACTCTTGTTGTTGTGAATCTCTGGTCGATGTCATGGGTGAGCAAGTGAGGAATTATAGGTAAGGTAACGTAAAAGGAGGAAGTGAGTTCGGTGGTGGGTCATGGGTGGCATGCAAGAGAACGGCTAGGATTAGATTAAACTAGGATTTAATAATGATTAGGTCATTCGTGGGATTTACACGAAGGTTGGTGTCGTGCACACCAGCATTTTCCTCTATTAAATGAATCTAAAAAGTTAAGAGTTACTTACATTTAAAATATGTTTGGGCTCCAGTGGTAAGGAGCTCCTTTCAAGGACGTACCTGGGGAATACCAGGTTCGATTCCTAGGGGAACAACGCTTGGTCAGTGTGCATGCCTCTACGTATGAGTCGGATTAGTCGTCCGCCATTGATGGGTCGAAAACCGGTGCGAAAGCAAATATAAAATGGAGGCTGTAGTCATTAAGTTCTTTCATCTAGTCTAGTAGATAAAAAATAATCATTGAACTAAAAAAAAAATCTGGAAATCAAGAATTTCACTATAAGAATATAGAAAATGAGAACTAAGAATACATATAGATTGAAAGGAAATTTTAAACCAACCATCTAATTGTAGCATAGTTTGTGTAATATATTGTAGCTCTATTTAATTGATATATCTTTTTATCATTATCATCATCATATTTACCATGGGAACCATGATATTTAGATTAGGTTACTAGCGTTATGTGTACTACACACCCCTTCTTTCTGTTTACTTTTATTATTTGTACTGACGCGTGTAGATTATCAACAATATTTTATATAAAAAAATTATATAAATTAAGATTATAAGTATAGGTATTTGTAATTTTCAAATATAACAAACACAACAAGTCATATTTATATTTTTCAATGACATCAATAATATAACAAATATAACAAAAATTCTTATCTTTTTTAATAACACCAACAATATCAATCACATTATTATAAGAAAATTTGTTTAAGAGTATAATTAGAATAACAAAAAATCCATCCCAAAATCTCATATTTTCTTTATATATACTAGCGAAGTCTTTCTTCTTTTTTTTTTATTGCGCTAACAAAAAATTATGGACGGTATTTTTTATGAAATTTTGATTTTGTTTAAAAGGAAAAATATAAGTGCTTTTTGCTTTCAATTTATAACAATTCAAACTAATCATGATTATCTATTTCAACAACACCAACAATATAGCAAAAATATATAATTTAAATTCTTATTTTTTTTAACGATACCAACAACAATTTTTTTTAATTTCTTTCATTTCAACAATCAATTAACTCATTAATTATGCGGTTTGGGCTTTTTACAGAGCCAAGTTGGGCCTTGCCGAAGAACGAAAAATATTCGATTACTGCTCTCCTCCCTGCACTTTTCGCTTGCGCCCTGCAGCATTGCCCAAATTACCCATGTGCAAGTTAAGTCACGCCGCGTGACTTAACTCACGCAAGTGTTATATCCATCGTGAGTTAACTCACGCAGGGTTATTTTGGCCCGCGTGAGTTAACTCACGCCAGTTGCAAACTTGAGAAAACTTGAAATATGAAGCATGAAAAACAACCCACTTCACTTATGTTTTATTGTCTTTAATTAAATTTGTTATTATTAGCTAACAGCAAAATACTATTCATTCCACTCCACTTCACTTCATTTTATCCAAGTCAATACAATTCATCAATATTGTCCATCTGAACCAACTCATTCATCATCAATTGTTTCACATCTTCATTTTCTTGTCCTTCTTCTTCAATTTATCATTTTGATTAAGAATCGGAGGAAGAAAGAGAAAGCTGTGGATATTGTTGGAGATATTGAAGGTGAGAGTAGAGAGGAATTCAAAAAATGGTGGTGTTGTGAGGAGGGAAAATAATGGGGTGGGAGATGAAGATGATGTTGATGAGGAAGAGCAAGAGAGAGAAAAGGGCACTTGATAGTGATAGTCCTAAATAAGAATCTGAGATTGAAGATGATTGCAAACACGGATCAGACGAAGAAGAGAAAATAAAGTGATTATCAAAATAGTTGTAATAATATTATTGAAGACTTGTTTCTAAGTAACAACAATATGTGTAACATCCTGAAATTTTATATACATTATATTTTATACAGGTCCTTTGTACTCTTTTGACAATTTATATTATTATACATAAAGAATTTAAGAAAGTTGTACCAGTATGTTTCTTAATTAACTATTTAGAACCTTTAGCCGTTTATTTTAACTATGTGTATAGTTATCTACTTGTCTTGATCAATTTGATAAGCTATAAGTGTCATTGACTTGGTAAATTATTTTAATATTAGTTAATTAAGAGAATTATTTATAGTAAGAAATATAAAGAATTCTTTAATAATAAATAAGTATAATATAATTGTGGTATAGGGAAATTAGAAACGTGTCTGATGCACTGGTCCATTCCCTTATGTTATACTAGTACTAGTTGTTAACTCCTAGTATTTAGGAATAGTTAGTGGAACTTACAATTTTCCCATAACCCACGTTTAGGTTTTGATTGAGTGGACTATCACTTAATTAGTTATCAAGTCACCTTGATCGTTTCTCTATCTCTCAAAATCGTGCTCCTTGCCAATCTCCTACCATCAGAATATTAAACCCCCTTACGCGTCTCTCTCCTTTGAAAATTGTATGTTCTCAAGTTAAACCACTCACATGGTCAAATTGTTAACCATCATAGCAATTTCTATCATACGTTCTCATGCACCTATGATTAAATTGTGGTTTGCTATCACTATTAAGTGTCTACCTAATTTCCTGATCTTCATGTCTGCAAAACTTAGTTTAAAATCCATTGTTTCTATACCTTGATTCCCAATCCAATTCTATTTTGATAAACGAGTAACTTGCTACTCTATTCTAGTCCTACAAGACGATCCATGTCTATCATTTCTTATGAATTGGCTTAGCTATACTCTCTGTGTAAGCTCTAAAGGTATAATATTTAAAATAGTTCTTTCTCTATCAACCCCGTTTCCGTTTATTCTAATTCTGATTCTGATTATTCTTTCATTGAAGCTTCAAATATAAATCCTTCTGCACCTTCAGCATGAGCCTTTAGAGTTTCTAGCTAGAGTTTGGCCCAAAAAACAAAACGCTTAAGGTAATGGCTTTAGTATTGACCATGATTTAAAAGAAAATAATAGGTTGTGATATTGAATTTGATATGCTTCTTGATTCAATGGATGAGTGAAGAGATTAATTGTTATTAATAAATATAAGAATTGTTGTTTAGTAATTTTTGTTATTGTTTTTGAAGAATATGTGAATTTTGGTAATTATATGTATGATTGATGATTTGTTGATTTATATATATGATTGTTGATATTGTGTGAAATTGAGGATTTATTGATTTAAAATGACTATTCGTTGATTTCGTCTTTATATGTTATAAGAAATTTATTTAATGATGAGGAGTTGGTAATTTTGTGGAAGTATTATGCTATGTGGTTTGTGAGTATAAAAACTACAAAGATGTAAAGAAAGACTGCATTTCATAGCATATAATAGTGTCATAAGTGCCAAGTGGGATTAAAACAATTTTGCCAAGTGGGGCGATTAAAATCATTTTGCCAAATGGGGCGATTAAAATCATTTTGCCAAATGGGGAGATTAATATTGTTATGTCAATTGGGGCGATATCTGGATCATGGTCTATTTGCATTTCATGCATCTGCATTAACATTGAGTCTTGTGTCTCATTCGAAAAGAAAAAGAAAAATATTGAGCTTGTGTTTGTTTCTTTTAGAATATTTTGGAGTGATGAACTTTTAAATATTTAAAACTAAAAAGAAATGTCTTAGCACAACTCCTTGATAATGGTTGTATATTCTTATTTGATGTTGTAATTTATTATTGATTTTATTTCATGGGTGTTGAAGACTAACCCTTACAACCAACATTTAAGGTACATGTGGAGATATGATGTGTGATTGATGTTTTGCTTGAAGCGTATACACGGGGAAACAAATTTGGATTTTATGAATTGTAATTAGATAAGTATAACTATTTTTGTTAAGTTCTAGTTAGGAAAAAAAATAGATAGTCCTCTTTTTCTAAAAAGAAAGAATTAGACGTAATGTCATGGATCAAAAATTCAGGACGTTACAATATGCAGCATGAAGTGTATGTGAATTTGATTCAACAAAAAATGAATATTGAAAGATGGTTTGTGAAATATAGGGGAAAATAGGGGAAGAAGCTATAGCTGCGTGACTATGCAAAAATAAAATATGCGTTACTTAACTCACGTGGCGTGAGTTAAGTAGCGCAGGGGTATTTTGGGCAAGGCTGCAGGGCGCGAGTGTTTTGTGCTGGGGGAGAGCAGTAATCAAAATATTCATAGGTATCTTTTTGTTTTGACAAATATCCATATATATCATTTTTAATATTTTTTTATTGAATTAGTTACATTTTTTTTAATTATAGTAATATATATTCTGTAAAAAAAAGTAAAAAAAACTTATCCATATCTATAATATCCATCGTACCAAAAATATCTACAATATCCATCCATATCATATTTTCTACTTTTTATTTGTTGAGAGGATATCATATTTGCTACATGGAAATGCCAGTTAGTTAAGAAATCGTGACAATAAATAAAATAAACAGCATTTGAGACTTGGTCAAAAGAAAGAAAAAAAACATTTAAGACATAACATATTTTACATTTGAAGTTTGAATGCATTGAAGGCTTTATAAAAGGATATACTTTTAAGTCTTCCTCTCAACATAAAAGTAAAAGAAAACTCAAAATGACAAAATTTTCCACCATTATCGTCATGGCTCTTCTTCTATTGAGCTTTAGCTTAATTTATGCCTCCCGTCCTAATGTTGGACTTAACAATGTCTCTTCCTTAAACAAGGTTTGTTTCTTTCTCAATTTTCATATACTTATTTCATGCTTGGTTTTATAAAATTTCTTTTTATGTTGGTGAGGTATTAAAAGTCCAAATACTTTATTTTATGCATGGTATTGTTTATTATTTTGTTCACTTGATATTTGATTGGGATTTTGAGAATTTTCTTGTTTCAATTGAAGGATGTTTCGGCTAGCAATGCATCTAGTGAAGATGAGAGTTGTGAAGGATTGGAAGGAGAACAAGAATGTTTGACAAGAAGGACTCTAGCTGCACATTTCGATTATATCTACACTAACTCAACCCCCAACCGCCCATAAAATTACTATTGGCACTAAACATGCCTTTCGAAACCAAATAATTGTTCAATAAGACATATATATATATATGAAAAGGAAATATATCAATATATATTATTGTTTCACATTTGTATTGGTTTGATTTACGTCAACAACAATCTTTTAAGCATTTAGATGGTTCATGATATTTAAAGTTAGAGGTTCATACAATATACGAAATCAACACCAACGTCTAAAACAAAGTAAGGTTGTTCCAACTTCTAAAGAGAAATGATGTATTTTACGAGAGCAAAAACAAGACATGACGTTTAAACCGATTGTACATGGACAAACTTGTATTCTTCGCTTTCTTACATGTTGCTTGCTATTCGTAATGGATAGCATAACTTTCTTCTGCCTTGTGTAAACAAAAAAAAAAAAACCTTCTCTCTTCCTCTAAAAATAATCTCTCCTATTAGTTACTCCATAAGTCTCATAAAAAAAAAAAAAAATCAACGAAGTTTCACATGGCCCAATCAACTCATGTCACATGAAACATTCACGATAAAGTTTTTTTTTATAAAAAAATGATTTTAAGTTAAATAAGAAAATTGTTTTTGATT
>Ga0228710_1012438_pt1 | contig 10548 bp, 7 predicted proteins | sample MedpolnodulmetaG_FD_177995 | JGI IMG/M metagenome (GOLD analysis project Ga0228710, IMG submission 177995) | Root nodule microbial communities from Medicago polymorpha collected in Santa Monica, California, United States - pink nodules | ecosystem: Host-associated > Plants > Roots > Nodule... | reverse complement strand
CACAATTTAAAAAAAAAAAAAGAACATATTTGAGGATGTTAAAATATTTTATTACTTATTTATATTTCAATATCATAATGTGAACAATTATCTTTATAATAATTATATAGAAAATACTATAATGCACGACAACATTCGTCGTGTAAAATATACGATTGATGTCACAATAGAATCTCGCCATTACTCAGATACTTATTTAAATTTTCAATGTTTTCTAAATTCTATTTGATTCAAAGTTACTAACATAGATTCTAGTACCACTTTTACATTGAAATTAATCTCTTATTGGGTGGCATTTAGTCTGGGCAAGCAAAGTTTTTTCCCACCATAGGAAAGTTGAAATTTTACCACTAGATTAAAAAAAGAACATGCTCTTATCATGCACTATCTACCCTGAATTTTTTATACTATCTTCCCTAACCATTCTCTCTCATCTCTCACCCACCACAACATCAAGCTCACGGTCCCAACTCTCCTCCATACTCTTCTCATTCTTCTGAATTTTTTGTGTACTAGGGACAACCCAATCTCTCTCTAATTTTTTTCTCCCTAATTGAGAAACTTGTAGTGATTGGTTTGAGATAGGTTTTGTGAATTCAATTCATATTTGTTTGGTTTGGTCTTGTTGTGGTGTAGAACCACTGTTATTTTTGTTGGCTTAGACTTCAATAATAATACTTAATACTACCAACTTTACATTGAATGTTTCAAATCGTTGGAACCTTCGGTGCAATTATTCAAAAAGTGATTTTGGAATTTGATTTCCCACCATGTGAATCTGAATGGAATTTGATTAGACGTAGTTGACTGTTAATGTTAACGATTCCTCCGTCCATTGTCATTGTAATCTCTAAAAGGAGAAGAAGAAGTAGAAACCAAACACTTGTGCCTCTCTTTCCAATGGTGTTTTTTTTGTTGAATAACTCTTTCCCATGGTGTTCATACCTTCGGTTGTTAGCTGTTAAACTCCAACAACAAAAATTGTTCAACTGGGTTCTGTTTGTAACTAGTTAATTTATTGTGTGGTAGTTAATTTTAGATGAACGGGAAAGGATGAAGGGAAGAAAATAAGTTTTTAAGTGGTGAGGAAGATGGAAGATGATTTTTGTGTTCTTTCTGGATTACAGGTGAAGAAGAGTATTTCAGTTTTAGTTCTGAAAATGGTGAGGTTCTACATGGTAGTGGAAGATGGTGACAAAAAAAATCTAGTGTTGAGAGTGTATAATAAGGCTATGTTCTTTTGAATGTGAGAAAAACACAAGAAGGGGGGTTGAATTGTGTTAACTTTTTCTTCGTTTCTCCTACTGATGTCACAGTTCAGAAGTAATTGACTATTAGCTTCTGAAGTAGTGATCAAAGACTTAATGTGCAGTGGATAAAAACAGAGTAAGAGAGAGAGAAGAAAGACACCAAGCACTTTGTACTTCAGGAACACCATTCTTAAAACACTTCAAACTTCCTTTTTGTTGATTCTTTTGCTCTCTTTTGTTCTTTCAGAACCTTTTAAAGATATAAAATTTTGTCTATGGTCCTGTACACTTGAACAAATATTAGCATATCCAATTGACAATTTTTAATACCTTGTTATCATCAAAACATTAAGAGTGACATATGTTAAACATTTTTGTTCTACCAAACTCCCCCACTCTAAGGGTAATGTTTGATAAACGTATTTTGTTCCAACATCTTTACCTTATCTAATGGCTAACATTAACTTTCCCATGATGGGAAACAACTCCCCATTCCCATGCTAAACCTCATCCTCTTATTGTGTTGTTCAGATTGTGTGCTGTAAGTTTGGCATAATGACATCAAGACAAATCTTGTGATGGTGGTGGGCCAGTGGCAAGCTACACAAATACACACTGTGAAGAATTCTGCTCTTTACCCAATAGTTTTTGCTCATTCTCAAATGAAATGACCAAAATACCCCTGCATGAGTTAACTCACGCTAGTGTTAATCTCTGCGTGAGTTAACACACGTAGGGGTATTTTGAGAATTTCAGTTGGGAATGAGCAAAATGTGTTGGGTAAAGAGCATAATTCCATTGTGAAAGATGGATCATACGTGGACCATATGGTATCTTGTATATTTACTTTTATCTCAATATTTGTGTGATATTTTGATTTTAACTTATAGCATCTATTGTTATTGCATTCGTTCAATTTGCACGACAAATTTTGTCGTGCCATGTAGCATTACCCTGCAAGTTCATTATTCGCCTGTTGGATTCGTGTCGAAGAATAAAGGAAAGCAAATAGATGGAATTTTAGACCATTTTTTGAAGTATGATACAAATAGCAATTCACATCAACGGAGGAATTATATGCATCTACTCATATTAAGCTCATATCAATTAATTAAAATATTTAATTAATCATTAAATTAAAAATTTAAATAACCTTTTTTTTGGTCAAATAAAATTTAAATAACTGTATTAATTAATAAATAACTAATATAATTAGGGTAATGATTCCTAATTATAGCATGTATTTCTTTTAGGAATCATGATCCTAACTAATTATATTAGTTTCTCTCTTTATTCTCTGATCTAAATTCATGTATTTCTTTTAGGAATCATGTATTTCTTTTATGAATGAGCAAGACTAAATTCATTCATGTTTACAAAATGCTGAAGATTGTCGATCTGAATAAACCATCTTTAAAGTGTGAATTTTCGGTGTATCTAAATATATGATACAAGAGTAGTTGAATTATTAAGGTAAGTTACATATAATGCATTTAGCTTATTCAAACAAACAAAAAAGGGTAGCCAAAGCTACCTCATTGTAGCTGGAGCCGTTAATTTTAGGGGCTAAAATATTTGGACACTGATCACATGTTAAGAGAACTTAAAAATTTCATGGATGGAGGACCCTCTTTCATATAGGGTAATTGTTCTTCTCCCTTATATTTTTGTTCATTTCCATTAAATTGTCGAGTATGAGTTAACTCACGCAAATGTATTTTTAGCGTGAATTAACTCATGTATGTGTATTTTTCAATGTGAGTTAACTCACATTGGACGGAAATGAGCAAAAATAGATAGAAGAAGAGCAATTCTTTTCATATAGACTCTTAGAGTAGAAAGCCTTCTAAATTTAAAACCGTCTGCCGTCCGCAACCTTTATTTGTTCAAACATCGTATACAAAAAAACATGTGAGGAAAAAAAAATCAACGAAATTTCAGGTTATTTTTTTCTAAAAAATGAAAAACTGAAAATTTGTTTCTTCTGATAAAAATACTTCTAAAAAAAAAATCAAAAATTTATTTTTGGAAAATTTTATTTTGCTCCCAAAAGAAAATCAATTTTTTTTTACCGATGTTTTTTTAAAAATATTTTTTTCTAAAATTTTGAAAATAGGACCAAATAAGTGGGTCTCAAAAGAATCCAACAATAAAACGGGGCTGAGGAGTGAGGACTTAATAGAGACCCAATAAACATCGCTTTTTATTTGAATTTTCTGTTTTACATCTCCAATCGTAGTGGATGTTGATGAAGCTCATGCAAATTTTTAACAAATCAGTGGAGTAGTGTAAGACTCCACAGGTCCACTGAAATACACCGCTTGATCATATCACGAGAACAAGGATGAAGACAATGCCTGGAGTTTTGTGGATTTGAGTGATTTAATTAATTCGCGGAGAAGACTTATAGTCCATAAAAAGTACACATTTCGATTTATAGGAGATAATTGAGTCAGAAAAATTTGATTCACCACTAACTGCTATTTTAGTCTCTTAACTAATTTTTTGGTATCACTTTGGCCCCATAACTAAAATTTAGTCCGTTTTAGTACTTTAACTTTACCTCCGTTACAGATTTTGGTCATTTCCGTTAGTTTTGTTAAAAAAACGTTAGATTTTGTACATGTGTCATTTTGTCATTGGCTTGAATGTGTATTGGCCATCTTCTTCCTTCTTCTTCTCTCATCTTCATCAAAACCTTCGTAATCAAATAAGCCCAGAAAAAAAAAACCAACAATAAAAATCCAAACAAAAAAAAACTCTCTCAAATCCAAAAAATCACAACCAACATGTTTTTTTCTCATTATCCCACTTCAACTCAACCTCTCACCTTTACGTACCCATATCTTCTTCTCCCTCTTCACGGCTTAATCCTTCTCTTGCATTTCCCTTCCATTCATGAATAACCCACAAATCCCTTAATATTCAAAATTCACTTATTTGTCCCCAAAACAAATAAATTTTTATTTTTATTAGACAAAATCTGAAAAAACGTGAGGGAGAGAAAGAAGATTGGATAATTGGGTTTGTGATACCAAAGCAATACCAAAAAATTAGTTAAGGGACTAAGGTAGCAATTAAGCCATTCAAATTTTGAATTATATACATAAACTTTTATTGATTAATTGTCTCCATGAGACAAATTTACTCATGGTCAATTGAGGGCAACTATTCTCATTGCTATTTATTTTATATTTGTTAAGTATTTGATATTTTAATTATTGTCCATTCTTAAAATAATATATTGTCACCACTAAATGAAAATTCATACACAAGAAGAGTTTATCTTATATAAACTTTACGGAATCAAATGCGTTTGACAAGAAATTTTAAAAGCTTTTTTTCACTTACATAAAGAGATATTTTTTATAGTGTTGAAAATGAAACACAAATTAAAATACTTTTATATATATAACGGCACGTAAATGAAACAGATATTGTAAATGTTCAGAAGTATTTAATTTTTCTAATATATAATAGTATAGTGTTTATAATCACAAGTACTGTATTCAATGATAATAGTGTTATTATTTTATCACTTACGTGTTATTATTAGAGGGAGTAGCATTTGAAGAAATGCACTCACCAAATGCGTAGAAATCAACCACTCAACAAAAAAAAAACATGAATATAAAGTAGGTATAAAACTGTAATTTGTCTGTAAACAAGACTTTCTCTTTACAAATAAAATTGTAAACAACCCTCTTGTGCTTCACACACATGTTTTTATACACACACATGTATTTAGCTCCTTGCATAAGATAGAAAACGTGTGACAAAGACATAGCACCGAGAGTGGCCATGTTTTTCTTGCATGATTGAATTTAAAAATAAATTTGGTAAAATACATGAGAAGCATCACTATTCAAGTGTGTAAGTTCCAACTTCCAAGCAATCTCTCTTTATAAACATCTCTCATTCTCGTCCAATTTCTCACCAACTACTATGAGCCAAAAGTAGTAGCACTTCACCAAAATGGGGTGGCTTCAATCCCTACTATGCCCATTGAAGAAGCTTTGGGTTCGGATCCATTCAACCAATAAAAGACGTAAGTTAGCATTATATAATTTCAATTCTAGTCACATTAATTCCATACAATATGATTCCATATTTGATTATGCATGCAATTGATTGTATCGCATTTCTTTTATTCATTTTGCTAGTATTTGCATTATGATCCTTTTCTTAGACCATTCTTATTCAATCCATATAATTCATGTTCATATATTTATATACTCCTACTTTATACGAAAAATGATGATATATAATTATTACCAATTAATTTTTTTTTATTTTTTTATGTAAAATAGGTAGAGGATTATACATCTTATACAAGGATGTTAAGTCATGCCCATGTGAAGATGTACAAGTTCTCTGGTCAATATTGGTCGAGTCGGGCGCAGCCTCTACTTTGCCATCAAAATATACACGTTAAGGGAATTGAATTATCTACCTTTGGATGAGTTTCGACAAACATGGGAGAGAAAATTTGAAAAAAAAAAGATATATGGAGGAAGAGATGAGAGAGATAGAAAGAAAGGTAGGTATATTTCGTTTCTTTACCCCACAACAAGACTAGTATATATATTGAGAGAGAAAATATATTGATAGAGTTTCCCTTTCAGATACTTGTAAAGTTTACCTAAAAAAATAAATAATTGTAAAGTTTTTTTTTTTACGAATAATATAATATATTCAACCCAAAAAGAATATAATACTTGTAAAGATATTCAGCATTTTTATGTGCTGATTTCTGGTGGCCTCTGCATGATTTATATATAATATTTTTAAGGAAGTGGTTGGCTTGCTAAAAGAACTTTGAATTGCTCGATCGTCTATTGTTCTCCCTTGAAAATCAAAGTAGGCATATGTTACATTTAAAAGAAAGTTAACACTCTAGTACTCTTTACACGGGTCTTAACTCAACTGATAAAAAATACCAAAATTATTAGGTCTAGTTTTAATGGTTTTGTCGTTTTGATGATCGTCTCATATGGTGAGTTGGGTTTGATCGAGAAATGTTGAGGGAATGACGAGAGGTTGGTAACTTTAGTCTAGCTTGGAATTTTGTGGCATCCAATGAACAATAGGCCTTATTTCTAACGGTTGTACTATATGCAAGAAGCACAAGCTAATTGATTGCCATGCATGCATGCATGCATGATGTCAGTTCCTCAATTTGGCATGCCATAAAGAAGTTCATCACCATTCATGAGAATTCAACTTGGAAAGTTGGAGATAATAGCACAATTAAATTTTGGTGCGAAAAATGATTGTCTAAATCTATTGCTAACTATTTAGATATTCCTCACAACATTCAAGCTTCTTTGCAAGCCTCTATTTCATAGGTCACGTGATTCAGTTGAACCGGGGTTGTGTGGTTATTTTGATTTGAAGTATTTTTGGTCGTAGTTTTGAGACCTCTGCAGAATACCTATTTTTCTAACATGACTTTTCTACTTCTCTATGTTCTTGATTCAAGGTTTGTTTTCATTTAACAAACCGGCCTCACACGGAAATGGACCGTAATGTTCACATGCTTTTTTAGCCCAACTAACTGCTCATAGGAAAATTTAGTAAGGGTTTGCCTTCCATGTGAGTTGAATCTAATACTGTGGGATAAATATCATGTTTACTTAACTACCAATTGAGTTGTCTCAATAGGCAGTGGGAGTTTACAATGGTATTTATCTCCTATATACCGGATTCAATGTTCATATAAGGCAAAAACTTGTTATTTTGTTGCAGGGGATGGGGGCGAGAAGATCATGATTCACATTATCGGTTATTGATTAGGCTGGGATGTTACATAAAAAAACGTCTTTTATGTAACAACCCGACCACATCACAATCTGTGTTATTATTTACAGACTTCTCTCCTCCTATGCCCTTGGACAATTTAGCAAGTATTTTCCTTATGTGGGAGTTGAACTCGATGCCTAAGGGATAATCGTATGGAATTTTAAAGAAATATTGTTGTCACCGACATGCGAGGCCTTTTTTAATTAAAAATATTATTGTTACCAAAGACCATAGGCGTCGGTAACAAAGAGGCATGGCCAATTTTTATTTATTTATTAAATACCATCGTTATCAAGGGTCTTCAGCCATCGGTAATTACTAAGGGTCCAAGTCGTCGATAACGATGATCAACTTGTCTTCTTATAATTTACTTTTAGCCATTAGATTTTAAATCGCAGTGATTACAATTTCGGACAACCTAACTTATTGTATCCAATTTTATGTAATACCTAGTAGCCTTTTTTTCTCAACCTAGTAAGCAACCACTCAATTTTTTGTTTCCTTTCCTTTTCTGCTTCATTCACTTGAAAGGATGATTTAAGGTCAATTTTTACCCTAATATATCTACTCTAAATCAATTTTTTTTCCTTTTATTTAAATATGCGATGTTTACATATAATTTAGTTTTTTTAGTGGTTTTGTCATCTTAGTGAGATGTTATTATGTCCATCGCCGTGTTGTATCATTGTTTTGTTTTCCCTTTGTTGCGGTGTCCATTCCGTTAGATTGACAAATTAGCTTTGATTAAATACAAATTCAATTAATGACTTTGGAATTTTCAACAATACATATTTTGAAGTATTTGGTACTCTAGACACTTTTGTGATATTAACTTGAATATTGTGAGTTTCTTTGTATATCCATCCTTTTTATTTTAACGATTTTGAATTTGTGTTTTTTGAATTATTTTTTTTTGTTTTTTTTATGTTGTTTGATGTATTCTACCAATTTGAATGAATATAGTTTTTTGTTAAGAAATGACTCAAAATTGTGATGCTGTGAAAGCTGAAAATCATAACGCGATTTTCGAAGGCGTGACGCGATTTGCTGGCAAAATGGATGGTTTCTGCTGAAGGCAAATCGTGGCGCGGTTTTGTGCAGGCGTGACACAATTTCTGGATAAGGTTGTCGTACCTTGGGTCATACACATTAATCGTGGCACGATTTTCTCAGGCGCGGCGCAATTTTGTCTGTCACTGTGCACTATATAAGCATTCTTTGACCCATTTGTTGGGTAAGCTTGGTGAATCTCATGGAAACCAAAGGAGGGAACTTTTAGGGTTTTAGATACTAAAGGTTGAGGGTCTTTGGGTGAGGTTCAAAGCTTCAAGATGTGAATCTTTGAGAATCAAAAGAGGGGGCTCTTGGGAAAAGGGTTAGAGCCTTTTTAGGAGAGATTCATGGGGTTGGGAAACACATGAGTGAAGAGTCTTTTGTGAGCAACTTGGGTGATTCTTGTAAAACCAAAAGAGAAGATTCTTAGTGAAATCAAAGGCTAAGGGTTGGTTCTCTTTTGGGGGTTTGATTCTAGAGTTGGGGAACAATTGTAAATAGCTTGGGAGAGTGAAAATCATTGAGTGTCTTGTTCATGGGTGAGATTGGGAAATGGGTAGAAATTAGGTTTGTTCTTTGGGATCTTGTTGAAGCTAAATTCTTGTAACCCATTTGTATCTCTTTGTAAGAACTCATTGATAGTGGATTGGAGAGATCAATCTCTCCCCCATAGTAGGTCATGGTTGGACCGAACTGAGTGAACAATTTCTTGGTGTTGTTGTCTATTTTTCTCTACTCTCTTTATCTTGTTTATTCTTTGGTTGAATTGTGGTTTTTCTATGCACTTGGTTTCTAGATTAGATCTAGGTTGTTGTTGTTTCTTGTGGTTATTTTTGGTTTTGGTTGCCATTGATACTTGCTCCACGAATCTAAATTTCATTGATTTGAGGTTTGGAATTGACCGAATTTACAATAGGTTTTTAGTAAAAAAAAGCTTATTGTAACCATATGTTTTCTTGCGAAAAGAAAATCATGACATGTTCTTTTGTGGCTTAATTTCTATTTTCATCTCTTAAGGTTTTTTTAGTATCGTTTTGGTTCCATAAGTAATAAAAAGTCTGTTTCAATCCTTTAATTTCATCTTCGTTACACATTTTAGTCCCTTCTATTAGATTTAATTCAAAAATGTTAAGGTAATACACGTGTCATTTTGACATTGGCTTTAACTTTAATTCATTTTCTTCCTTCTTCTTCATTCATCTTCTTCTTGATGTTCATCAAGATACACAAACAAACTCAGGAACTTTCATCATCATCTTCTTCAACAAATACAAATCCAGATTTTTTTTCTCAAGAAAATCAACATCTCTACCATCACTATTTTCTGGAGAAAAAAAACTCATTTTCAAATCCAATCTAAACCCTTTATCATCATCATCATCATCATCACCATTCCTTCACAAAACATTAACAAACCTAAATCACAAACAATAACTTGAATCTGTGTTGTCCATTTATATGTATATACCTCTAACAAAAAACACACAAAAAGAGAAAAAATATTTAGAGAGAGAAAGAGATCCAAGATAAGAAATCTTCACACAAACATTAACAAACCACCTTCTAAGAACTGTCACCTTGAAGATTCCGATTTCGATGGAATCAATAAAGGACGAATTTGAGAGGGTTTGAGAGACGAATTGGTTTGGTGGTTGTGGTAGAGCCACGACGGTTAACGGGGGTCCGTTTGGAGGGAGGCCATGGATGATGGTGGTGATAGTGGTGGGTTTGTTATGGTGTTGTGGTGGTGGTTGTTGGATGGTAGAGAATGAAAGTGAAAGAGCTCTTGAAGGGTCAAACATATTATTTCTTCTTCTAGTTTGATTTTGAGAGAAGAAGAGATGAAGATTTAATTTGAAATTGGATTATTGATTTTAGAGTTTTGAATTTGGGAAAAAATGAATATTGAGTTTGTTGTAGCAACAAAAGTAAGTATTTATGTTATCGTCTCCATAGGGACTGGTGCGATATTCTAAGCCGTTCAACAATCAATATCGTTATGAGCTAGGGTTGTCGGGTATTTTGTTTCATAAACTATCAACTAAGAATTTATAAACGGGACGAGAGTTAACAGAGAAGTAAACATGCTGGGATTAAACTTCATCAACCTACTCGTACGTATTCTCGGATTTGGGTTGCGGATTCTAACTATCAATTGATATTATCACATATTGCTCAACAACATCATTCATGTCCAAATGATATCGGGATCTCTATTGGATCGTTTAATTGTTGATGTCTCGCACTATTAAACGGTCCAATAGTCGATTGTATCTTTGTATCGTCGATGTCTCGCACTATACAATGATACCAAATCTTTAAGTTCCAATATTCAAAGTGATTACCAACCTAAGTTCCATGTCTAGAACAAAAGTATTGATAGAAGATTATTCTAACCTAGATTCAAAAGGTATTTTTCAATCACGATTCAAATCCATAAGAT
>Ga0228710_1012437_pt1 | contig 10549 bp, 5 predicted proteins | sample MedpolnodulmetaG_FD_177995 | JGI IMG/M metagenome (GOLD analysis project Ga0228710, IMG submission 177995) | Root nodule microbial communities from Medicago polymorpha collected in Santa Monica, California, United States - pink nodules | ecosystem: Host-associated > Plants > Roots > Nodule... | reverse complement strand
TGAACCCACTTTCCCCCCCCCCCCCCCCCCCCCTCCTCTTCTTGTGGTTTTTCTCACCTTCAACGCAGGGGTATTTTGGTCAGTTTAACTGGGTGAGAGCGAAATGTGTTTGGAGGAGAGCAGAAGTCGTTTTCATATCCTACTCAGGAAGAAGGCCCAAACCTATTCACATACACTTTTGGAATTATTACGCCCCTAACCCTTCTGAAACCAATAAAATAAAAAGAGTGACGAGTCTGCTAGTGCACGACTTTATCACATAGTTATAAGTATCGATCTCACATATATTATTTGATGAGTATGAAATGTATTTTTCTAAGTTTTTTAGTTAGAAAAAAATTAAATATTTGATAGTGTAATGATTTTGATATTTAGAAAATACTCTCTCCAGTCTCAAATATAAGAAAAGATTCCTTCTTTAGGTTCATTGAGTAGTTAATGTATTTGGTCTACATTGTAAAGCAGATACATTAATTATTCAATGAACCTAAAAAAAGAATATTTTCTTATATTTGAGATCGGAGGGAGTATATGATAAAAGGAACTTCTTGGAACTATGGATTCATCGCAATAGGTACATGTAAAGTTGTAAGCATTCTAAAACGTTTGGATAAGATGATATTGATTTTCTTTAGTTTGATCTTATATATATATGTAAAATTTGAAGATTTCTGCTCTTTACCCAGCAAGTTTCGCCCGCGCCCAGCTGAAATACCCAAACTACTCATGCGTTAGTTAGTTAACTAACTCAAGTGTAAAACATTGCGCCAATTAAGTTATGCTGCGTGACTTAAGTCACGCATAGTAACTTAACTCACTTTTTTTTAATTTATTTACTATATTCAAATTATTTTATTTACTTTATTCTAATTTATTTTTTCACTTTATTCTAATTTACTTATTTTCTAATTTATTTTTCACTTTATTCTAATTTATTTATTTTGCTAAATTATTTGTTCATTTTATTCTAATTTATTTACTTTATTAAAATTAATTTATTTACGTACTTACTTTATTCTAATTTATTTATGAACTTAAATTAAATATTGATTCGATTTTAGTCATTAAATAAATACAAATATAAATAAAAGAAAATGAACTAAATTAATATTCATTCATTAAATACTGAATTAGAAAATAAAAGCAAATATAAATAACAAGGAATGAACAAAATTGAGGCATATAACAATATCTCATTTTATTAATAATTCATACAATAATTTATTCAAATTCACTAAATCTACATATTTTCTCCTTCTTGGGGTAAAAAGCGACCAATCCTCTTGGGGTAAAATAGTGAGCAACCTTCTTAGGGAAAATACAACATCAACCCTTGGGCTAAATTTAAATCTGGTTTTTTTTTACCCCAAGAAATTCTTTTTACCCACGGTAAAAAGTTTCTGGGGTTAAAAAAAGCAGATTTAAACTTATCCCAAGGGTCGATCACTTCCCCAAGTCGTCTACTCACTATTTTTTCCCGAAGAAGTTTAATCACTTTTGCCCCCAAAGAGACTATTGACAAAAAAAAAACGAGAGAAATAGAGGGAGAGAGTGAGGAGGGAGGGAAAGTGATATGGTGTGAGGAAATATGGAAGTATGGAGGGGTATTTATAGGTAGGAATGATAGTATAGGTTATAACAAACATAAACGTGGTCAAAAAACGTGTAAAATTTGGTTAAAAAACGTGTGGATTGAATGTTGAAAAACTGATCACCGTCCAAAAAAACGTGTGTTCTTCAGTTCTGACCACCGGCCAACGTGCGTGAGTTAACTTGTGCACATGTCAGTGGTGCGTGACTTAAGTCACACAGAGCTTATAAAGTATGTGAGTTAAGTCACGCAGCGTGACTTAACTCACGCAGAGGTACAACAGAAAAACATGCTAGGCGCGAGCAAAAATTGCATGGGGGAGAGCAGAAATCAAATTTGAACTCTAATAATACAACAAAACTAAAACTCTCAATGTAGAATATATATGTGGTCTGTGTATCCAACTCAACTTGTAGGGGTGGGAATAGTCTAGGCCGAGCTAGGCTTTGCAAGACCTGAGTCTGCCCTGCCATATTTTTTGAAGGTCTAAGTCTGGCTTGCGGCCTGTTATAGGCTTACTTTTTTGGCCTGAGTCTGACCTTCTGAAAGCCTGATACAGCCTGCTAGCCTGTTTAAAAGCCTATTTTCTATGAATATCTTTTAATAAGCAATGTGGTCTAAAGTTAAATAGACTAGAAAACTAATATATCAATTAGATTAAACTCTATTTTGATAATCAAGATAAGTTTTTAGTGAATTTGACTATATATTGTATCATAATGCAATTCTAGTTTATAATACTACATTTAAATATGTAAAAAAAACTAATGTATACTAATAAGCTTAAATTACTGAAAAAGTTAACAATAGTAATGTATACTAATAAGCTTAAATTACTAATAAATGTTGTAATGATAATGTAAATGAGACAAATAATTTGAGATAAAGAAAAATAGTAAAGAAGACATCTATTGTAAATCAGAAGGAGTATATGCGTATACTTAAAGGAATGTAACTTCATGATCTATTTTCTATTTTACATAAATCTCTAAAATAACACGTTTGAACAACTAAGGGTTTGCTGCATATCAATCAACTCCAAAGTTTAGTAGAAGGAATGATCTTCCATCTTCTAGCTAAACGAGGGAAGAATAAGAGTGAGCGATAGTGCAGTAGAAAACATATTTTGAAGTTAGAGAAAAATAAGAATGAGTAGCGTATGAGAGATAACTAGCTCAATTTGATTGAACTAATAGATAAGGTGTTGGAGGTCCTTAAACCCCTACGAAGGAGTTTTTTTTAATTTTTTTTATGAACACTCTATTTTTCAACAATGTCTCTCATGTGGATTACATTGATATGTGTTTCACTATTTTCTGCGGTGCCTATTTCTAAAGTGCGAGAGCAATATTTATTTACTCAATAAGAACAAATTAGGGTGAACGTTGAGAATTGAGTGTTTTTAACACTCCTCTTGTGAAGTAGTATTAGAAGATTCGGAGTTTGATCACACAAATAACAAACTTCTCCCCCAAACCAAAGTTAACAACTAATCTACTACTAATATAGAAAAACAAATTAATTTGTTATCAGACATGGATCCACTCACATGATATTGGGGCAATTGCCCTCATTAATGTTTAAATTATATACGGATTCACTCACATGATATTGGGGCAATTTCCATCATTAATGTTTATATTATATATGTTTGAAGTATTTGATATTTTAATTATTGCCTCCTTTTAAAATTATAGATTGCCTTCATGAAGTGGAAAATTTATACATAAGAGGAGTTTCTCTTATAAATTTGACACAATCAAAGGTATAAATACATTTGAGATGAAATTTCAAATGATTTTTCACATACATATAGAGATATTTTTGATAGTATTGAAAATGAGCAAAATTCTACGATACTTTTTAAATATAATAATGTAATGTTTATAATCTCAAGTATTTTACTCAATAATAATGATGTTATTATTTTATCACTCATACATCGCTAAAAATTTGTATAAATATTTATTATTACACGTGCCCGTCTTTCCGCTCTTTTTGTTGTGCTAACGTTTGAAAATTATGAACGGTGTTTTTTTTATAAAATTCTGATTTTGATTAAAACTAAAAAAATATAAATATTTGTTGCTTTCAAGTTATAAAAAATCAAACTAACCATGATTATCTATTTCAACGACACCAATAATAATACAATATAACAAACAAAATATAATCTAAATTCTTTTTTTAATGACACCAACAACAATTTTATTATAGAAAAAGTTGTTTAAGGGTATAATTGGAATGATGAAAAAGTAAGCATAAATATACTCATCTAGTTTGTTACACTTTTTAAATGATAAAGGAAAAAAACAAAAAATATATATTCATATCGTTTTTGTTACATTTGTTTTAATATTTAAATTTATTCTTATCTATTTGTTACATGTATTGTATTGAGAATTTGAGGTATTTTTAAAAAGAAAAATCAAACCCAAAAGTGCTGAAAGAAGTATTTTCTCTATATATAATATAGATATAAAATCTTGCCTCCATATATAAAAATTTCTCGATCAGTCACCATATGTTATTACATTTTTATTTTTCATTCAAATAATTAAAATCAGTTATCACTAGAGGCAATTTAATTTGTTTGAGATTTTACATTTTTTTTTTTTACTAATTTATTTTTTAGTAATAACGTTTTTAACATATTCACTAGAGGCAATTGAAAAGAAAGGACCATAAGAGAAGAATTTTAAAAAGAAGAGAATTGATTCCACATCTCACTATTCTCCTTCATCTTCTTATAACCACTTACAAAAGAAGCTTGAATCCGTTATGCATGACCGGATCCGGATGCTTGCCCTCCACTTTATTTTTATTAGTGTGTGTCTGTTTTTGTTTTTTTTTTTGACAACATTAGTGTGTGTCTGTTGTTATTCCGTTTTTATTGTAAACAAAAATGATAAAAAACAAAAATGATAAAATAGTAAAAATAATTAAGTGAAGAGTAAACTTCTAAAAATTTTATACAAAATAAATAATATTCTTTTATATAAGATCAAAATAAGGTTTTATTTATATCGTACAATATCGTTTTTATTGTTGTGGATTGTTCTTAATTTAATGAAGTTTAACTAATTATTTAATTGATGATAAATTAATATTATAAAACTAAAAAAATAGTTGAAATGAATTTAAAAGTGGAACAGCAAATATCCAGTCCAAAAAAATGTATTTCCATTCAAATGTTGTTTTAAATTATTATTATAAATTCAGGATCCATGTGAGATTTGTTTTGGTAAGGAGATTTAATATATTTGCATGCAGTCACACTTAGAAAACCTCATACATCTAGTCACAAGATTACAGTACTTGTTATAGATTACACGTGGACAATACGTGGTCCGATTATTCACACATGCAGAAGACCCAGCTTTAATTTGTATTCTAGCATTACCATGTCATAAATATGCATGGGACTTCACTTTAATTTGAACCAGTAAGTCATCATTGCCAATAACAATAAATGTTAGGAGCATCTCAGATATAAAGAAGTTGACTCTATTGCGTTCAACTCTGGTTGTTGATATATGATTTTTTTTTGTGTAATCTGTAAATCCTTTTTAAATGTTTGTTGGGCTTGTAACAAGGAAGAGTTTCTTATATCTAATATTGGTGAATATTTAGAATCTAATTCATTTAAACTTTAGTGCTTAGAAAACACCCATTTTACAAAAAAAACACCCATCTTAAAATGTAATTTATTTCACTACGGCTATAAACAGCTTATTGGTTCAATTTGATCACCCACATTAATTTGGTGATTTAATTAATTACTTATATTAGGTGTTTTATTTAAATATTACATGATTATTCAAAAAATGATTAAAAATGTTGATTTTAATGATAAGATTGTATAATTTACTAAAACATCTTAATAACAAGGGTCATGTTAACTTGTGTCTTAAGGGATAGACTTTCACAAGTTAACTTTTTCTTGTTAATAAATGTTATAAATGATTGAAATGCAAATAAATAAAAATAGGCTAGTGAAAAAAAATGATAAATGTTGTATTGATATTATAAAAGTGACAACTAATTTAAAACAAAGAAAATTAGAAAAGATGACACCTAATTTAAGAGGGACAACGCATGTTAATTACTCTTTCCTATTTTATAGGATTATCTTATACGAAATTAGGATATTAAAAAAAATTGTTGAAGTAAACAAATAGTATATTTTAATTTTGGAATATTGAAAATGTATTTGACTCTTACTTTTTCTCAACTATTTCCCTCTATTATCTTTTCTTCACAACCAAACAGACCATGATTCTTCAAGAGACACGTGACAATACTTGTTCACCATCTTCGGACTATTGTCGGAGGATTATGAACACATGGAGAGAGTGGTTTAACAAAGATTTTAACCTTTTATTTTACATTTTCCTTTTCACTGAGTTTTTTCAATCGTGGAAAGATATTCTGTTATGATGAAATTTGGGGAGTGGGCATGGGAAAAATTTCAAAAGTCTTTAACTAGGAAGATGGTAGCAATTTGGAATTTTAAACCAGTTGTAATGATAATGCATATGTTTATATTGTTAATATATTTTATGTTTGAATGAGGTGAACCATAACACTCTGTTGTTAAAAAAATTTGGATTTTTTGTTTGAATGCAGGTAGAAGAAAAAAAAAATTCACAAATTAATTTTTTCCCAATATTTTTTATTTGGCTTAATAGCAGTTTTAGCTCCCTAACTTTTTCAAAGTTGCGATTCTGGCCCTCTAAAAAAAATCTACAAAACCGCCCCTAAGTTTTGCACTTGGGGCAGTTTTGGCTCCCAAGTTGATGTGGCACCCTAAGTGAGGTGCCACATGTTATTTTTATTTATTTATTTTTTTTGCCTTATAGGGGCCAAAACTGCTACAGTTGCAAAACTTAGGAGGCGGTTTTGTAGTTTTTTTTAAGACGTCAAAATCGCAACTTTGTGAAAGTTAGAGGGCAAAAACTGCTATTAAGCTTTTTTTTTATTTATAAATTGTGAGATGTTGATTTGTGTTTATATAAATTCATTAAGTTTAACACCAATATTCATGGATTCAGATAAATAATAAGTCTTGCTACATATTCATGCATTCAGATAGCTAAGCTTTGCTACAAATAGATAAAAGTATGATGTTCGTTTTAATTTGGGTATTGGCTTGTTTCAGGTTGTTAGATAAAGTGAAATATATGTTTTTAGTCGGATTGAAAGTTAAAAAGGCTACTTTTAGGTTTGACATAGATAGGTGGTGTTCGAGCCCTTTACAATGTTTGGGCAATCGCTTAATGGTTTGTTTTGGTTGTTTGACCGACTCTTTGTACTTTCAGTAACTCTTTTGGCACACCTTGTGCCAGAGGAGTTGCTTTTTGTGGTTAATATATATCCCATTTTTTATTGTTAAAAAAAAAAGAGTGTGTAACCAAGAATGAGGAATACTAAGGAGTGTCCTTGTGGCATTTGTTAAAGTTTTAAAATAGGTAAATTTGCATTAAAAAGTAGTGTAATTATTGTTAAGACAAAAATAAAACTTTGTATTTTTAAGACGAAGTTTCTATTAATAAATTTTTTAACTGATGTTCTCAGGACACTCGTTAGCAAGTCCATTTAAGATTTATAGAAAAAATATACTTAGAAATAACTTATAAATCATTTGAAAGACAAAATCAGTAAAAGAACCACGATTTGACCCTACAGTTTAGCCAAACAGTGATTTTTATTTCATTCATAATTTATTCATGATTTCCATACACATAATTAAAAACAAAGCCTAAGGGACTTTGTCACATCACATGCATGGTTACATAGTTAATTAACTACATGATGGATAGCAGAAGTCAGTGATATCATAGCAACGACACTGTGGAGGAAAAGACCTTGTGCAAAGGCAACTTTTGCAAGCTGAGTGACATTTTTCTCTAACATCAGTACACTGACACTGAGGTGGGATTGATCTTGTGCAAGGGCAGAAATCACAGCATGCTGTTGTTGTGGATTTGGAATTAGCTTCACCATTGGAGAGCAGTTGAGTGATGAAGGATGCCCGATCGAAACGAGCATCAACCACAGTTGAAGTGAAGCCCAAAAGGAAAACCAATAAAGCTAACTTCATCATCATTGCCTTCTTGTTCATCATCAACACCATTATCACTATCTTTTTCTCACTTTCTCTATCTCTTACTCCTATGCATGTATGTACCTTTTAAGCTAGCTATACATGGGTCTATTTATATACAACACTTATCTTTAGACACCATTTATTTTTTGAAAAATACTAATAAGTGTCATAAGGGCATTGTTTAAACATCTAAAAGTAGCAATTTTTACATTGAAAATTGTACGGTTATGATTCTAACAAGTGTTTGACTTATATTTTCAAGACATAATTTCTTTTTGTGGGTTCATTAAACAATGTCATTAGGACACTTGTTACGATGACATTTTTTTTACATCTAATTCAACACTACATTTTATCTATATGATCTTTTTCTTTCTATTGCATCATCAATCTATCATATTTATCGTATCATGAACTTTTTCTCTTTATTTAAAGGTGTATATACCCTAATGAGTGTACACAAACAATTTTCCATTTGCATAAGTGTTATTCTAAATAAAAATGTTAACCATTGCCTCAACAAAACAAACATAGTAAGAATTTTTTGAAACTTATGTAATCAAATACTTAAAAGTATAGAAAATGTTGTTTTTAATACAAAAAAATTTTATTTTATTTTATTTCCATTTGCATAGGTACTATTCCAAAATATATGACTCCCTTAAAATAAATAAACTTACATGTGCAGGCTATTGCACTTGAAAAAAAAATTATATAGCATGATCCGCGTGTCTTGTGTAATACTAATATACAGCAGAAACTCTTTAAATTAATACTCGGTAAATTAATAAACTCTCTAAAATAATAAATTTGTCCGGTCCCGACTTGGACCAATGTAAAAAATTGACAAACTCGATAAAATAATAAGATAATAATTTTTCGGGAGATCCCTTTATAATTTTCGGTCCCAAGAAAATCATAAATTAATAATTCATAGAAACTGAAAAAAAATATATTACACTCTATTGAAATATGATTCAATAGTTGAAACACCCGAAAACAACCTAACTTGAAACACCCGAAAATGAAAACACAAAAAATCAACCACAAGCCAATCATGAAACAACCTAAAATCGGCAAGAGCTAGCGACGACAGAGATGAACCTCGATCGGAGGGCAGCACAAGCGGACAACGAAAAAAAAAAAGAACCCTGAATAAAAAAACAACGCACAAGCTCCTCATCATCATCACTACAACCACCACGTAAAAAAGGTATAGCAGCGCAGCTTGTTGACCGCTTGCCTTCTATTCAAGTATAAATAATGATTTTTTTTTAATTTCAATTACTCAAAATATAACACCACCCAACACAAAACAAAAGCGTCCATATAAAAAAAACCACAAAACCCGCTCACTCCCAAAGAAGGTTGCGGCTCCGCAAAACAATAATCACCCAAGAACAAAAATTGAGCATCAAGACAAATCCACTCCCAACAGCATTTATCCCTAATAAAACATCAAAAAGTTGTGCACAAGACACAAAATCCACAAAAAATAACCAGGTCCACAAGCAAACATACCCCAAACAAAACAACCAACTCTAAAAACTTTATCGCTTCAAGTAATCCCTCGAAACACGAACATCAAACCACAGAGGAGGACCAACCATCACTATTGAGAAACTTGTTGCAAACCAACTGAACAATAACCACTCAACTTGAATCTCATCTCCGAATTTAGTATCACTAACCGTGGAGACCAACTTAAACACCATCGGTCGCCATTACGGGTAAGACAAAACAAAGAGTTTATAGCAAATAAGTTTGTTTGACTAAAAAACCTCTGTTTGATGATGTCTTTTTATCACGAGCTTATAGTTTATTTCACGAGTTTATAAGCTATTTTTCAGACGCTATTCCAAATAGCATTTGAGCTTATAGCTTATCATCTTTTATCTCATTTTTACCCTTATCACTTTAACTAAAATCCATTTTTACCCATTGTAATAAATAGCTATGTTTAAAAAACACATGTTATGTACTTATGTTTAATTAAATTTCAGATTTCATTGGCCAATAATAAATTGTAAAAACAAAATGACTGATAATAAAATTACATGCTCATGTTATTTTTTGGTTACAAAATATAGACCTGCTTTTACATAACATTTCCCTTTAAAAAAATGTTACGTTTTACTTAAAAAAATTACGTTACGTTTTAAAAAAAATTGTTGTCACAATTAACTTTTTTTAAGAGGGTCACAAGTAACTTTTGTTTAATTTTTTTTGAAAATTTTGCTCGATTTTTTATATAAAGTATAAAAACTAAAAGAAAATAAATTTTAAATAAAACATTAGCAAATTTATGAATTTACAAACAATATATGAAAGACATATTAAATTAATATATTTAAATTATTAAATTATAATATTTTTAATACCAATTGATTTAAATTTTATTATGGATTAAGAATACCCTTTTATGTCACTTTACATTTATCAGCTAGTTGAATTGCTAATTTTACCAAACACTTCAACTAACTTTTCAGGTATAAGTCATCAGCTATCTGTTATCAGCTATAAGCTATCAGCTAGTTTATCAGCTATCCGCTATTTTTACCAAGCAGAGCCAACAAGTTTGTTTGGTAAGACAAAAAAAGAGCTTATAACGAATAGCTTACAAGCTCGTTTGACCAAAAAAGCTCTGTTTGGTAATCTCTTTTCACCACGAGCTTATAGCTTATTTCACGAGTTAGACGCTATTCCAAATGGCGTTTGAGCATGTAGCTTATCATCTTTTATCTCATTTTTACCCTTATCACTTTAACTAAAATCCATTTTTACCCTTTGTAATAAATAGCTATGTTTAAAAAAAACATGTTATGTACTTATGTTTAATTAAATTTCAG
>Ga0228710_1012433_pt1 | contig 10552 bp, 4 predicted proteins | sample MedpolnodulmetaG_FD_177995 | JGI IMG/M metagenome (GOLD analysis project Ga0228710, IMG submission 177995) | Root nodule microbial communities from Medicago polymorpha collected in Santa Monica, California, United States - pink nodules | ecosystem: Host-associated > Plants > Roots > Nodule... | reverse complement strand
CCAACATAAAGAAAAAAAAAAAAATAAAAGAAAAAAAAAAAAAAAAAAAAAAAAAGAGAAAAAAAAAAAAAAAAAAAAAAAAAAAACAAAAAAAAAAAAAAAGGGGGGGGGGGGGGGGGGGGGGAGAACTCGAAGTATCAAAATATTTTTCGTGTACCAAATAAACTAGGCGACAATTCGTAACAAATCCGGAGAAACTTAATAATTAAGTGTGTGTGTGTGTCCTCTCATATGCGGAATATTTTTTCCAATTCACACAACACTAGTTATATCCAATGAAACTTTGTGTTTACTCTTCTAACTTCCACTTAATTTTAACTAGTGTTCCAACATTAAGTTTTATTATATTTGAAGTTCCTTGTAAACTTTCAAGATCAATCACATTGTTAGACTAGGAGTGAATTCTCTCAATTGTAAAAAAAAATAAGAAATGATGTAGAGATCTTGACCATTGATCTGCGCATTATCAATGGTGAAAATCTATCATTAATCCTTAAAGATTTGAGGAATAATAAAAGGTTGATATTTGAAAGGTACACAAGGTCACTCTTAAAGTCATGTGACAAAACACAAATTGAGTTATGTTACATAACCTAAGTATCTTCAAGATATGAAGATTCAAGAATGATCTTCAAATAGTTTCTAAAAGAGTTTAAGGAAAAGGCACAAAAGTTTCATTCAAGAGAATTATTTATTGTACCTTCATGACTACATGCATGCCTAAACTAAAATATCTCAAAGATACTTAATGGACAAGAAACATTTTGTGAAATCACCAAGAAGAATTATGAGATAAATTGCATCATCAACAAAATAATTTAAGGTTAATTAACCGAGAATGTATTGTCATCTCATATAGAAGAGAATATTATCAACTCTAATGAAAGAATGTTCTCATGATGAGGATGCCTATTACACTCAAAATTATTCTCATCATTTCATCAAAATGAAAAGAATCAATTTTGAAGAGAAACCAATTCATGAATGAATTATTTATTAAGTCATTTATTAATGATATTGATTGAAGAAATATCAAAGAAGAAAATTCATGATTATATACTTGGAGATTCTATCATACAAGATTTAGGATGATCCAAGAATCTTCCATCACTATTCAAGATATGATTTGAAGAATAGAAATAAATCAAAGGAATTTTGACTTTGAGAAAGGTTTCTCATGTTCCTACAAATATCATTCTGGTCATATAAAGAGAAGAAAATATCTTCATTTGATGTTTTAAAAGAAAACAAAAATATTACAATTATTATTTTGTTATCCACTAATATGTTTTGTGAGAATGTTTCAGTGAGAATGTTATGGAGAACGTTCTGGTTTTACAAAGCAAGTAAATGATTTACATCAAAAGACAAGTCATCAAAATGGAAAGCATAACATAAGTTCAATACAAAAATTTGTCTTGGGCCAATTTTTGTGCCCATTTGAAGCAAATTTCATTAAAGAATGCCTCTCCGAAGTTACTACCATATGACATCATCAAAGACATCATCTTAGGACATCAAGATTACATCATCATAAGTGGCCTCCAAGCTTCTACAATCAAGAGAACATCCCTTCTACAACTTGCAATCACACGTGTTCCTTTTCTCTTTGCAACCTAGAAATTCCATAACGTTCTGGAGAACATTCTGCAGGTGCGAAATTTCATGCTTTCTCTCCAAGCAACTAAAGGAAACACATGTTACATAGAAAAAATGTCTCCCAACAACTATTTTATTAAGTGAGAAACAAGTCTCTCATTCCTATAAATAGAGGAATGCTTTGAAAACAAAAACCAAGAGTTTTTACAACAAAGAAATCATCTCTGAAGTGAAATCATCACTACTTTCAAAAACTCTTCACATACAAACAAACTCCAACTCTCTCACAATATCTTTGATCAATATTAAGAGTTTTTTCATCATAATCTCAGACATGAGTTGAGAATGAGTAGAGAAGCCTTTGAGGATAAGAGTTTGTTCAGCCTAACTGGTACTAAAATGTTAATCAATATTACTTAACTCCTCGGCAATGGCGCCAAAAACTTGATGTGTAAAATCCGCAAGTGCACGGTTTTATCAAGGTAGTAAAATGTATCGTTCCAACAGGGAGTTGTTGTAAATTGATTCTCTTTTTATCAAGGTTTGTCTCAAAATCAATGAGTGTGTTTCAATAACAACCATGCCTATTCTAATGGTTGATCGTTATTGAAACCCATTAAAAGCGAAACTTTAAGGTCTCAAGGTTTACTAGACTATTCTCATATTTCGTAAACCTTGTATAACCTCACATGTCCAATACTAACCTTCTTCTTTCGATACTTCAGTTAGTATTTGAAATAAGAATTAAGAACGGTGAGATTAGATTAGAAAAATAGATTCACATAAAATTAGGGTTCTAGGCTTGGCTTGATAGGATTAGGTCATCAGACTCATCCAACAATCCCAAGACAAAGAAGTCTACTCACTCATGTTCATCGTAGACATAGAGATTAAGGAGAAGGAGAAGAACATGAAAGTAAATAGCTAAAAGTAAAGAACAAGAATAATAAAAAGCAAGAAAAGTAAGAACTTTTATTCAATGGAAATAATTCTCACAGAGAATTCCCAAGAACAAAAGATGAATATTCTCCCCTTTCTCTTTTTATTTAAAGTTACAATATATACACACACAATCACAATCATACTAATATTTATTAATCTCTCCATAATTTTCTGGTCCTAATTAATCACAACCAAATTAATCCAGAGTTCTCTGGACCTAACTTAATCATTAATATTGCTTTATTATTTCAGTCAATATTAATTGAAAAACTGCACCCAGAAAATTATGGTCCAAGATAAAACAACTGCATAAATATCTAAAGATAAACTCACGCTTAAAATCAGCTTATAATATTGTTTTATCATTCTACTTTTATATTAATAATTCTCCAGAACATTCTAGTCCATGATAAAATAGTTTTCACATTTTAGCTTAATATCATTTTTCTCATTCTGCTTATATAATCATTTTTCTTATATAATCATTCTCCTAAATATTTTGGTTCTTGTTAAAACAAATTAAAACAGTTAAGCTTTAATTCATCCAGAACATTCTGGTTCTTGTCAAAACTATTTAATCATTTAAGATTTATTTAATCCAGAACATTCTATTCCTGTTTAAATCAATTGTTATATATCTAATACTCTAATATTGTTGGACTAACATTTACCAAGAACCTTCTTGAGTATATACTCTAATTTAAGTTTCAGGACTAAATTTTAAAAGGATCACATTTCAAACACTTCCCCTGCTTGTGACTATCTCATCCACTTCAAAACCGACATACTTGTCACTATGCTGGAAAATTAGAAAACTAGTGTTTTTCCTTTAATCACATAGTCAAAATGGGTTTTCCAATCATAAAATCTCAAGAGAAAAAATAGTAACCAACGCAAGTGCATCGTCAAAACTTATCATTATAAATTGGAGGTCTTTCCCTCAAGTATGATCATTCGGGTTTTGACATAAGAGCGCCTTCTGATGTACACCTCTAATTCGAGATTAATCACCCTACTAATTGTGAAGGAACAGATCCTCAGCGTGAAGAATACACCTCATGCTTAAGAGGTACACCTTCTTTGTCCAAACATGAACATACGTATTTTGATGTGACAAAGTCAATCTCTTACAATTGAGGTGATATATTTTTGACACATTTCTACTTTTATGGAACAATCATAGATAAATTAAATATTTTCCTGAATTTTAATGCAATAAATGTTTTTCCTATTGATCACATTTCATTTTTATTTAGGAATATGATGTGTAAAATCCGCAAGTGCATGGTTTTATCAAGGTAGTAAAAATATCTTTTCAACAGGGAGTTGTTGTAAATTAATTCTCTTTTTATTTAAGATTAGCTGAATGATTAAAAGTTTAGAAGTTGGATTTTGATTGATGTAAATAATAATAAAAAGTGCCTCGGAATTATTGGTTCATCATAAAGACAAATCTTTTACAATCCAACCCTAATATCTAAATCTTATGTTAAATTTATTTCTAAAGACCGAATTCTCTAAAGCATGTCAAGGTTTCTCTCGAAATCAATGAGTGTGTTTCAATAACAACCACACCTATTCTTATGTTTGATCATTATTAAAACCCATTAAGAGTGAAACTTGAAGGTCTCAAAGTTTACTAGACTATTCTCATGTTTCGTAAACCTTGTCTAATCTCGCATGTCCAATACTAACCTTCTTCTTTCGATACTTCGGTTAGTATTTGAAATAAGAATTAAGAACGGTGAGATTAGATTAGAAAAATAGATTCACATAAAATTAGGGTTCTAGACTTGGCTTGATAGGATTAGGTCATCAGACTCATCCAACAATCCCAATACAAAGAAGTCTACTCACCTATGTTCATCGTAGACATAAAGATTAAGGAGAAGGAGATGAAAATGAAAGTAAATAGCTGAAACTAAAGAACAAGAATAATAAAAAGCAAGAAAAGTAAGAACTTTTATTCAATAGAAATAATTGTCACAGAGAATTCCCAAGAACAAAAGATGAATATACAAGTCTGATGGCTCCTCTATTTATAGCTAAAGGAGCAGCATAAAGTTGCACTAAATCGGGACATATATTTGTACTAAATCGGCATATAAATTTAGACCAAATCGGAACATAAATATGTGCCAAATCTGAACATAAATTTGCACTAAATCAGCACATAAATATGCACCAAATCAACACATAAATATGCACCAAATCAGAACATAAAATTCTACTAAATCTTCCCAAAGGTATGAACGAGCAAAAGGCAGTAAAAGGAGCGTCTGGGGTCGCGCACGACTGTGCGTGTGCAAGCACGGACCGTGCAGACTGTTCTGGAATGCACAACACGGTTTGATAGCAAGGGCGCACGATCAGTGCATTTGCAGGCACGACCATGCTTGATATATTTGTAAAGGATCTTCATATTTTGTTCTTCAATCAGCCATGGATCATGCTTGGATCCTTTCTTTCCTTAACCATGCTTCTAAATCCCTTCTTTTTGCTCTAAGACTTGATTTCATCATATTTGATCCTGAAATTAAATAACTAACAATTTGAAGTACTAAAGTTCTAAAAAGTAATTAAAAATAAATAAAATTTTAATAAAATAAACACTTAAAAACACTAAATTATTGACTTATAAGATTACTTGGTATTTTATATTTGTTTCGTTCTTTTTACTCTTTCTTATCATTTTCTTTCATACACAAAAAAAAAAACAGATAAACATCTCATTTTTTCTTATCCTCTCTTTCTTTCTTTTAACTTTGTTTGTTAATGTTTTTTTTTAAACCAAACAAATTAAAAAAAATTATATGGACGGAGTGAAGAGAAAGAGGAAAAATTGCATTTACCTTTGAACTTTCTTGCCAAAGTGATGAAAAAAAGAATTTGGATTTGGTCTTTTGCTTCTCTAATTTTATTTTCCTGTGGTTTCAGCACAAACAAACATAATCATATTGTTCACATTTAAATAAATTAAAAACAATAAAAGTAATTCAATTAAATGTTGATTGGGTTTGGATCTTCTATGGGTTTTGAAAGAAATGGAGTGTTGCATTTGAAGAGGGATATGGAATACGAGGAACCCAAATTTATTTTAGAGATGTATAAATGATTTTGGTATTTTTGGTTGTTCTCGATTTGATTTGGTTTTTACTCTGATAATGATTTTAATTTCAAGCTAAAAATTGAGTCTTCTATTCTATAAATAATTTTTACAATCAGATGTATCATATAACTCATTTTTAGCGAAATATGATGAAGACTAAGAATACTCTCTCTAACACTCATATTTATTAAATGAAATTTATACGAATCCTATCAATTTATGTATGACATATTTCTAAAGTGAAGGATTCATATTGACTTTATCCAATAAACGAACAAGTATAATAGTGAGTGTTGAAAAATAGAGTTTCTAGAACTCATCATCAAATATAAATCAACTATCTAACCAAATAATTGAGTTCAAGTAATTGATGAGTTCCACAAAAAACAAATTGATCATAGGAATCTCGTTTCAATTCTTAGATAACACAAATTTTTGTTTGACTTTATTTATCTCATGACCGAAGTTCAGATTATCAGAAGTCTTTTTCCCGAGAATTAGAGAGTTAATATAAAAAAAAAAAAATCAACTATCTATTTTGTTGTCTTTCTCTTTGAAATAGAACAAAACTCACTGCAAGTAGTAAACATATTGATGTGAAACTGTGGTTAACGTGAAGAAATTTGCCGACATGCATTGCGTGCCCAAAATTGATATGAAAGATCCACCGCCATTAACTACATCACATCAACTATGGCGGCGTGCTCTCCCCTCTACTCACCAGTCACCATTCTGCCATTTTCATCATCTATCACGCTCTTGACTAACTCATATAATTCTACTCACTCCACAGTTCATATGCCACGTTTAAGAATCTATCTACAGTATATGTGAGTTACTATTCCATCTTCTGCAATCCATCCAATATACATCCCATCAATAACAATAAGCAAAGTCTTCCCATCTTATAAACGAGTCTTAATTGCATTTTTGCCTCTCAATTATTAGGGATGGCAAAGCGGATCACCTGTTTAGTTTAAGTTCGTTTAAAATGGGATGAGATAAGCAGGGTTAAATTAAGTGATCAAATCCAAAATCTCATCCATCATATTTAGTGACGGATAAACAAGTCGTTTAGGGGTGATAAAAATATCCATGCCCACGGATATCCGTGGGTAAAATCTGTCACGGACACGGGACGGGTAGCTAAACGGGTATCCACATGTATAATAAACGGGTATTTGACTACCCATTATTATATAGGTACAGACACGGATTTGATTGTATCCATCCCCACGGGTACCCATACTCGATAATAAATTAAGTAAATTACTAGAATATCTTTTTGTATATCTTATCTTATTACTTAAAGTTGTTACCTTATTGAAGGAAATTTTACCGCTCACCTAAGATTCCTCGTTAATAACTTATTTTTATTTTTATTTTTAATTGTTTAGATTCATCTTATTAAGTTCACCGTTTTTACTTTATTAACATCATAAAACATATCCTATGGATTATGTAAGAATCATGATTTTTCTATGGATTATGTATGATTAATGAAATTTTGAATGGATTATGTATGGATGTTTAAAAGTTGAAGTGTTTTGGTAATTAAAAAAAAGTTATTATTTGTACCAAAAAATAAATAAATTAAAAAATTCTTCTTCAAAAATAATTAATTAATTAAAAAATCCATGGGTACTGAGTACCCATGGATACCTCAATAACCGCGGGTACCCGCATAGTGGGTACCCACGAGGGTACGAGGCGGGCACGGGTATCACATTTATCAAACGGGGTGGGGGCGAATATCATACTATACGTACCCATGGGTACCCATTGACATCCCTAGCTCTAAGCCGTTGATGTTTATAAAATAGAAACTGACTTCTACTTCTGAATAATGACCCCCATGGATATTTAGCAGTGCTTTCCTATACTTATGGTACTTATTACACTTCAAAAATACTTTTCCAGTGAGAGCTGAGCTATACTAACTTGTAACTTTTTTATTGAAGGCGTTAAATAAGAGATTTACAAATAGAAATCACAAAAAGAACGGATGACCCATTAACCAAAAAATTTAGCAATCATTGAACAAAATCCTTGCCAACTTCCGGGCAGACTTCTCCAGGAGTCATGACTTAAAATGAAACATAAAACTCATTATCCGTAGCAATAGAACCTAGGTATCAAGCACTTCCTGAACGAGCACCATTGGCGATGTCTTGTACACACAACTCCGGAAGTCTTTTTTATCTTTCTTTGCTGCCACTTTGAATATGCTATCCTTCTTCTGATTACCTCTGGTGCCTCCTCTTTTCTGTCTTGCCTCAGTGCCTAGGTAGCCACATCAGCTGCTCTTTCATGATGGTCATGGTCTATTTTTCATTGTAGGGCCAGTTTGAAAATACAGTTTGTGATTATTCAAGAGTAATTCCAAAACTAATTAGTTGATGGACTTGGTACGACAAACCCGTATGTGTCACCACCATATATAGTATGTATCTGAGGAATGAAATGGAAAGGTTGAATTTAAGGCTTCATCACAAATTTCTAATGGATTTTATTCACTGTCTGTATAGGATTGTTAAGGGGGCAAGTTCAGATGTTTCAAATATTGTCCACGGCGATGAATTTGAATACAATGATCCTGTGGATGGTTCCATTTCATCGCATCAGGGCATCCGATATTTGTTTGAGGATGGATCACGATTGGTAAGTTTACTGATTATTATTACATTTTTTATGAAAAATTCACTGATTATTTGTTACTAGCTTATTGGGATAGAAAATGTAGGTGGACTTTAAGATTTGTAAATGCATTTTGTTTTGCAAATCATTTTTGATTTCAGTTCATCTTTTCCACGTGCTATGGATTTAATGTGGTTTTTTTGTTTTCATGGATGCATTCACTTTTATGCCCAACTTTTCCTCCTTACTCATTTTTTCACAAGATCTGTTAACTTTTTTCTTTTCTTACCTTCACTTTACTGCCCTAGATTTTCCGCCTCTCTGGAACTGGATCAGAAGGTGCAACTATTAGACTATACATTGAGCAATATGAGAAGGATCCATCAAAGATCGGGAGACTTTCACATGAAGCACTTGCTCCTCTTGTAAGATGCTTGTAATAGTTTAAATATAAATTTCATTGCCAAGCTTGCAAACATCTTGACCAGTTGAAATATATCTTAATTACAGGTGGAGGCTGCATTGAAACTTTCAAAGATGGAAGAGTTCACCGGTCGATCTGCTCCCACAGTCATCACATAAATACATTACTTCCGAAACCAAGTCATTTCTTATTGTCTGTTAAAATCTTCATCCAATGTTAATTTTGAGTAGCCAACCTGTACTGTTGGTTGTTTTCGGCCCCTATATATGGGCACTTGAGTGGAATTTGTATTACTTAACTAAATTTTGATGTGATAAATAATTTGAAACTGCTGAGTTCTATATATATATAATGTCTCCACTTTTGCTGGCTTTACTTTGGTTACTCTTTTCATAATTCGTTCATTTTCTTTCCCGTGGTTTAACTTCCTTGCTATGCCTTGGAGGAAGATGGATTTTCCACCAGCTAAAGAAATAAAAGGCTGGAACTAGCTATTTTGTTGCAAAGAATGTCTTTCATTTCTTCATCTACAGGCCATCTCAAATAAATTTCTGTTGTACTCTGAGTTGTAGTCTATCGAAATGTGTTTTTTTTCTTCATCTATTTGTATTTTTTTTTCTTCTATATGTTTTTTAATGGAATGATATTTCTTAATGGAATGACATTTCATGAAAGCTTAACACAACTTTATAGAAGAAAAAAAACGAGAATGACCTTGGAACTAGAAGCTTCATGCTTCATTAGGCTGTTTTAACATGAAAAGAAAAAATCTTTCGATAGGTTCAGTCACAAATTTACTGGAAATCCAATGAATGTGGTTTAGAATAAATGTCCCACTTGTTCACCTTGACAGTGGTTGGGGGAATGAGCGTGAGAATTACAAATGTCAATGCATGATTGTTATGATCTGTTTTCAAATTTGGACATTTCTTGTGCATTGTTTAATAATATTTGTCACAATTAAAAACTAGTTTTTTTTCCCACTTATTTTTGTTTATCTTTCCATTCAAGTATGTTTAGCTAGAGATACATTACAAATTACCAAAATAAAATATTATAACAACATTTGGGTAATTTGGTTTCACATTGAAAGAAAATTTAATTAGAATATTTTTCAATATCAATTGGATTTAGTACTAATCCTGTCAAACTCAAAAAAATATTTGGGCATATGGTATCATGAATTGGAAGCATAATCAGTGGTTTGTGTGGTGAGCTGAACACACCACCTGTAAATTCTACTATTTTTTTCCATATATATAATGATGCAAATTTATAAATTCTATATGACTCAAGAATCTATTGATCCTCTAAACTCATAGATTATGATAATGTAGTGCTCATAAATAACAATCATGCAGGTTATTTGTGGGAGAGTTTCAACCACCCAATAAACACATCTTTTAATGGAATAACATTTCATGAAAACTTAACATTGACTGTTTGAAAAAACGATAATGACTAAGGAAGTGGAAGCTTCATCTTTCTATGTGCTGTGTTATTTGAGAAGGATATAGTAAAAAACCAATAACAAGTTTATTGGAAATCTGGTGAAAGTGGTTTAGAAGAATGTCCCCACTCGTTGTTTAGAGGTTCATTGTCTGAGTTTATACGATATAACCCTCATAACTTAAATAAAGTAAGATTGTTGATGAACTCTTATAGATAGTGTAACATCCCGTATTCCCAACAATGTAAATCATACATGTAAATTAGAGTATTACAACGTATACGGAATGCTACACTTCGTAAAATACTTAAATAATAGAGTAAAATTTTCTATTAATAAAGTAAACATCAACTGATAACATTTTTAATAATCTCGCAGCGGAAATAATATT
>Ga0228710_1012431_pt1 | contig 10555 bp, 10 predicted proteins | sample MedpolnodulmetaG_FD_177995 | JGI IMG/M metagenome (GOLD analysis project Ga0228710, IMG submission 177995) | Root nodule microbial communities from Medicago polymorpha collected in Santa Monica, California, United States - pink nodules | ecosystem: Host-associated > Plants > Roots > Nodule... | reverse complement strand
AAGCGAAATTTGTTATGTGTTGAAGGTTCTTTAGGACTTTTGTGCTTCTATAAAACAATTGTGTGAACAAAATTCCCCATATGGTCTTTGCTACTTGACCGAATTCCAACGCGAGTAAACCTTGCAATTCGTAATATGTTGCAGCTTGATTCTTCGAAAAATTGTGTGATGTAGAAGAGGAATCCGGGAAACATCTTTTTCTACATTGTGAGGTTGTGTCAAAGATTTGGCTTGTGTCAAAGATTTTTGAAAAGATATGTTGGTGCTGTTTCTGTTTCTTCTATTATTCCCAACAAGTTTACTCCTCGTACTCGTTTTGTTTCCTCCTTCACCTCGTCGTACGCCTCCCAACTAGCTTCTTATCCTAACACAAGTTGGAGCGGTCCTTTTCCCTTTTTAATAAATTGGATGAGTCTACCCAAGACATTCACACTTGTGCTATCCTCATCAAATGTCATTTTGTCCATGGTAACATGTCTTCAGCTATCTCTCTTTTCCATAAGATCATCGACACCGGTCACCATCCTACTGCTGATACTTTGTATTTATCTTTTATATGGTTTTTGTGATAGACATCAGATTCACAAAGCAATGCACTTTTACAATGACATCATACTTAAAAAGCGTTTTCAGTTGGACCATGAGTGTTATCTTGTTCTAATCAATGGATTATGTAAGATAGGAGAAACGCACGTAGCAATACAGTTGTTGAGGCGTGCACTCCAGATTGATAGGGAACGTGACCATACTCTCCGCCCGACGGTGTTATAATTCAATCATATCCAGGCTCTGCAAAGATAGACTTGTAAACCAAGCCTATGATTTGTATTCTGAACATCAACCCTGATTCTTGCACATATAATCATCTAGTCTATGGTTATTGCATCCTCGGTCAATTTAAACAGGCAATTGACTTCTTTATAGAATTGGAGGCATCAAGAACTGCCTCACCAACCCCTCCTACTTTAGTTACCGAGCGAGACGCGAAATCTGCTATCGGTCAATTTAAACAAGCAATTGACTTATTTATAGAATTGGAGACATCAAGAACCGCCTCTCCAACCCCTCCTACTTTAGTTACCGAACGAGATGTGAAATCTGCTAGAAGTGTGGCAGCTGTGATGATAAAAGGTGGTGTCAAACCTAATGTTGCTTGTTATCGCTCAGTTTATGATGGACTATACAAAGGCCACGGTGGATCAAAAAGCAACCTTATGAATAAGATTGAAAAAAAGGTCAAAACACTGCCACTTTCCGTACCTGACGAGTTTAGCGGTATTTATTATGATTGAACAACAACGAACTATTTATAGTGGGATTGTTTGGTGAAATATCGAAAGACAAGTTGGCTGCGTAACAGTTGATGATGATGATGGTGGTGAAACGATATGGACTCTCTCATGTGTAAGATTTCTGGCAACAAGGATGGCACAAAAGAACTTGTTTGTGCAAAGTAGATTACATGCTTTCTAGTTTATTAATTTAAGGACTTTGCTTTTGCTTTTAGTTGCACTTCTATTCTTTAGGTGATTAGTTGCCCAGTGAGTGGACAATAATTGTGTTTAATGTATTTTTAATAATGTTTGGACGTGGGAAATATATGTATGTCCTTTATACAGATATAAGATACCCATGTTTCTTGTTTTATGCTCTTTGATTATATAAATATGCCTATCATTGTCTTGGCTTGTGGCATTTTCTTGAAAGCCTGAATCAATTATAGCGTTGTAGTTTGCAATGAGCTGATACATTTCTCCTATAAGTGTTCAAAACTGATATGAGATGTTCACTATTTTCTCAATTTCTTTAGGATAATAGTTTTAGCCATATAATGCTTTCCACAATATTACGAACCTTAATTGGGTGTTCATGCATTGAAATCTGGCGAGGAACAAAAATTACACTTGACCCATGTACCACATTCACTTTAAATTGAAGGTGTGTTCAATGTTTGTCACTGACATGTAATTACATTTAATTACTGCTATTTTCACAGTTTATAGTTGGTGTTTACGTGCCAGTGTCAATGCTTCATAGCATTTGACCACAAAGATTGCCTTTAAATAGGGAATTTGTAGTTACTTTCCCATCAGAAGTTCTAGTCGCGAAGCAAACTTAATATTTTCATGCAAAAATTCAGTGTTGGATAGCAAACTCATAATCACGGGTATGAGCTTTCGTGCATCTAGTTACATTTACACTTATAACAACCAAAATTTTCATCAAAACATGAGTTTTATGGTAAAATTTTATCACAATGTATTGTGCTGAAATTTAAAGGTATGGTATTTTCCTCATTAACTCAAATTGGATTTTTAATCGATGCAAGAGTAGTTTGTGAATTGGAATATTCGATTACACCTCCAGCAGTTGTAGAAGGGATGTTGTGAAACCAGTTATCCAGAAATTTGTTTTTGGTGCTGTCCTTGATCGGATTTGGTCACCTTCAAATGAGTTTGTCTTTGATAACAAAATTCATACCAGCGGCAGCATCATTCGGCAAGTGGAGAGTTAATTTGGTCAATGAGATTCATGCTACTATGGTGGAATGCTCTCCTATAATCCCTCAACTAGCAGTCCATAAGGTGAATCAATTTTTTGGTTGCAGACCGGCTCTAGATGGAATGGTTAAAATTAATTGCGATGCTTTTGTCTTGTAAGGAGTTCCAGTAGCATGTGGAGGCATTTCTAGAGATGCAAATGGTTGTTTCCTCTATTCAAGCAGAACTCTGGGCTATTGCTTGCTGTCAATGTCATTAACAATTGATGTGTTCAGTCCCACGATTGATTTGGGATGGTTCGAAGAATTGAAGAGAAGGCGAAAAGTTTTGATACTTCTCATATTAACTATGTTCTTAGAGAGGCTAACCAAATTGCAGATAGTCTTGCAAAGTTTGGCCTTTCTCTAGAAACAATTTGTAGATTTTTTAATTATGTTCCTGCCTTTAGTTCGAACTCCCTTATCGGGGATGCTCATCATGTAACTTTCCTGAGAGGATTTTAATCTTTTTTTTCTGTGGTTGGGGCTCGTCCCCCTCTCCCCCCTCTCACTCACCAACAAAAGAGTTGATAAGGTAGCTGGAAATTTCTGAAAGAGTGGTGAAAATTATGTACCAATAAGGCAATAATGTCTGGGACTAAATAACAGGAATATTGATGCCGGCATTGCTCATATAAAGGCAAGGAGAGGGGGTAAAGATGTATTGGACGTTTATGCATTGATGCATGTTGTTGTATTCCTAAACTGTAATAGGAGTTAAACACAGGTAAGGCTATATGGAGGGTATTTTCAAAGTCTTGATAATGTTCTGATGCAATATGTGTGATGAGTATGCTAGAAGTTAGAGATAAGAACAGATACATTTGTAAGAATTGGGAAGATTACTTGGAATTGTCAATGTTTGGTGATCTGTTTTTTCTGAAATGATCCATTTGTGTTTTATTGGTCTTATAAATTGGTTAGCAGATCTCCTGATGTGTTTGTTTGATGACTATTAATAAAATCAATTCATTTTTGCATTTTCAAAAACAAAAACATAATACAAGGGTTAGTGTATAAGGACTAGAATACAAAGTGTGTGTTTCACGCATACATGACATTATAGACCAAACTTATTTTAACATGAAAATCAATGTGCATACCAATGACTAAATACTAAGTGGTGTCGGCTAAATAGATCAAACGACATCATAATATTTTATCATAAACAATATTGTATTTCTATCAAACTCATTAATGTCTAAATCTTAATAATTTAATCTTATACTTTTTATATATCTTCCTAGTATCTGGTCATTTGACCATTTTCCACCTAATCAACTTACATAGCCTAACAAAAACAAAGGCGAGGAAGAAATTGAACGTCGCCATGGTATTATATTCAGTCCGATTTCCTTTTGGAGAGATAATCTATCAGCTCCTGCTTGTCTCATTATGGTGAGGAAATCACTGTGTGAAAAGGCCACAACAAAATTATATTACAACATACTTTGGTTTCATTCAACCTGTCCGATAGAGGTACTTTTTCTGCCTCTTCTCTGTTATAATTACATGCAGAGGGCAATCAGCACTATCGTCTATGCATAAGTTACAATTCAGCTGTTTTCTCATCTGTCTTCAGACCACATTGCATTACCATCTACATAAACCTTCTGATCTGTTCGGGACCCTCGCAATGCCATATATGTTGAAAAGCTTGCATATACACACATTACTGAAGCTCTAATGGAAAAAAATTCAAGCTGAAAAGCTTCTCACCTGTTATTGAAGGTAAGTACAGTGGATACACATCTGTTGGTTTTTTATAACCAAGCCAGGGCTAGGCAATCCATCTCTAGATCTATAATTTGATTTCTATTAGTTATTAGTAAGGGAGCATTTCAGAATTATATGATTCAGATTCAATAAAAAAATAGTTCAGACCTTCAATGTGAGGAACCAAAACAATTGTAGAACTAACTATATTTACTTATTCTCTCCCAAGGAAATTTCAGATCCACCTATAACAGTTATGTGCAAAGCATAAAAATAAGGAACAATAAAACTTCAAAATTAATAAAAATGTTAATGAAACATTAACTAAGAAACTCCTCGAGACTTGGAGACAGATTTCGTGTGATAAGGGTTAGTTTCCAGAGCCCTGTAAGTTGTTTCTTGAGCACCTAAACTTTTAGTATTAAAGTGGGAAGAAGAAAATCGAGGTCAATGCAAGCAACTTGTAAATACAGACTTAGACTCTTGAATTGATAAAATATATTTGTCCATGATAAAAGTAGTATACTATTTTGCGAATTTGTTTACAAGTTCGCGAATTTGATAAAAGACTAATTTTACTGGAGCTGTTCTCAAATATTCCTATACACCAACTATTTTTGTATCGACTGAAAATGCAATTTGAGTTGATCAGTAAAATACTATTCCTTAAAATTTCACCAAAGTATGTTGTAATATAATTTTACCATAAAACTCACGTTTTGATGGAAATTTTGGTTGTTGGAAAGTGCAGCAATATGCACAAATTACTAGAAGGTTTAGTAGTCAAATAATTACGAAAGCTCTTACCAGGGATTGCGAGTTGCCTTGTTTCCTGACAAGTAACTTGTGACGGGAAACTGGCCACGAAGTCCCTATTTCAAGGCAATCTTGGTGTTCAAACGCTATGAAGCACAAATATATACACAAACATATGCAAACTAGTAATAAAATATGAAAATAGAGTAATTGAAAGTAACTACATGTGTCGTTGTTGGACGTTGGACAGATGTAGTCTGAGTTTCTCTCCAGATTTCAATGAATCAGATAGTCAAAAGAAATGTGGAAAAAATTATATGGCTGAAACTGAAACTATTATCCTCAAGAAATTGAGAAAATTCTGAACATCTCATCTCAGTTGTGAACGAGTGGTTTAAAAGACTATTATCTCACCGAAATATAGGAGAAACGTATCAAATCCTTTGCAAAAATTGATTCTGGCTTCCAAGAAAATGTCACAAGCCAAGACAATCATAGGCATGTCTATATAATCAAAGAGCATAAAACAAGAAATGTGGGTACCTATCTGTTTGAAGGACATATATTTTGACCTAATCCAGACATTATTAAAATTTGAATTCATGAAAAATAATTACTATCCACTCGCATGGCAACTGATAACCCATAGAATATAGAATCGAAACTAGAAGCAAAAACATGGTCCTTTAATTAGCAAACTAGAAAGCATGTAAACTACATTCCACAAATAAGTTATTTTGTACCATCCTAGCTTATTTCCATGTATCTTACACACAGAGAGCGTGCCTCGTTATTGTTCTGCAAGTTACATCACCATCATCATCAGGAATGCAACCAACAATTCCCAAGCGAGCCGACTTTAAATAGTTTGTTGTTCAATCAAATTCATCTTTAGTACGAGAAAATTTGGAAATTAGCAGTTTTACGACCTTTTGTGCAATCTTACTCATAACAGCATTTCTTGATCCACCTTTGAATAGTCCATCAAAAATTGAGTGATGACTAGCAGCATTAGGATTGACACCACCTAAAATAATCATAGCTGCTACACTTTTAGCAGATTTCACCTCTTCTTCAGTGACTAAAATAGAGGAGGAGTTGGACATTTAGCAGATTTCACTTCCACTCGTTTGGTAAGTAAATGTAGAGTAGGAGAAGAGGGGATTCTTGTTTAAATTGACCGAGGATGCAATAACCATATAGATTAGATTTTGATATGTGACACTATTAGGCTTGATGTTGTTGGCATGAATCATTTCAGAATATAATTCATAGGCTTGGTTTACAAGTCTATCTTTGCAGAGCCTAAATATGGTTGAGTATGATGTCATTGTAAAAGTGCCTTGCTTTGTGAATCTCGCCTTTCTTGTATAATGACTGACAAAGCAAATGGTACAGATGTATAATGACTGATTTGAAGCATACTAGCATCAATTGCAATTGGATAAACGTTTTTCAATCCAGCCATGACCTCATGGGTGACAAAAAGAATCTAATTGAAATGTGCAAAAAGAGAATCAGGCTAAACAATAAACATCACTAACTACACAGTAACAAGGGGGTAAAAAGAATGGTTTAAAGAATGGTTGGTATATTCTAGAATCTAGGTAACAAATAGCAGTAACAAGAGGGTAAAAAGAATGGTTTAATTATTTTGTAGGTCCTTCTACTATTTGAGAATTTTTATATAGCTTCCTAAAAAGCATGTAAATAAGTTTCTGAATTTGTCAAATATTTAATTAGATCCCTGAATAAATTTCTGATGTGAGTTTACAAGTTCAATGTAAATTTTGAAACAATTTTACACATTAGAAAACTCATAACAACAACATTTCTCTCCGTCCCACATTCACACTGCACATTTCTTATCATCGCTAGAGGGTTTTTTTTGGTAAAAACTTATAAATCGCTAGAGAATTCTGAAATCCCTACAGAATTTTTAAAAATAAGTTTAAAACTCAACATAGAAATAAAATACAAAACTTCAACTATTAAGAATCTCAAACAATGATACAAATCAAATTAATAATAACTATGGGTATTGTCGTAACCCTAGCTCAGTGAAAATGAGAGTGATTGCGATATGGGTTTAAAAAGAGAGGGTTAGTGTTGCTCCACCAATGTTTCAAACCGAACCCAATTGGTTGATCCGACCCGGGTCCCTTTTTCAATCCAAAATGCATGTATAATTTTGTTTTTTGTCTAGTGGTGATGTAGCCTATATGATGGAACAACACAAATATCAAACATAGTTGATAACGAGAAGATTGAAAGATTTTAGACGTCATAGTTCACTAAGATATTGGGCAACATTTCGGTAAATGAAAATGAATGTATGATGCTAGAAATATATGGTTCAACAAAAGGTTTGAAGCATGAGAATAGCTTAAAACTTTTTGGGATGTAAACATGGATATTCGTGTTTATCGTTCCTCATCAATAAAGTTAAACATGATAACATGTAATCTTGTTTTTTTTTTTATGAATCGGCAAATATTATTAAACGTCATTCCTGCAAGACGCAAGGTATGGACGAAACAAGATATAAATGGTGCCGCATATAGATGGTAAACCATAACCACCTAAAGACACCCCTGAAAATAAACCCACCAAAACACATCACCACCTAAAACAGACTCCTTCAAAAAAAAAAAAACACTGTAAACACGGTATCCACCACCGCCCATCGTCACTACTCAGCCCCAAAGAACACCCTCAAAATAAAACTCCCAGACTCCAACACCCAAGCGAGCCACAATTCGAAGAACGCCTGACCGAAGGATCATGCAGCTTTCACAACCTCGCGACCTCCGATCCACCGAAAGAGCACAAAACAAAAGCCCAAAAACGAACTTGAGACAAAGAACTAACTCCCGATCTCGAATCAAAAGTGATCGGCCCACCAGACTTTAGTACCAAATTAGCAGGGACCCCCTCGCCCCCGGTACACCAGAGAAAACCAAATCAAGCCAAACAAAGATTGCAGCTAGACCCCGACTCCCGATCTCGAAGCAAAAGTAACCGGCCCACCGAAAACCAGCACGCAATATTTAAGACGAAAGACATGGCATGCGAAGTTTAAACAACTAACCTATCAAAAGGAAAAAGCTCAACACAATGGGACCCGCTCCCTCCAAACACCCTAAGCACCTAAGCCACCCCAAAAGCACAAAACAGGAGCTAGTGACGACGAACATAGACCCGAGTAACAGAGGTTGCCTCCAAAGGAAATCACCCCCAACAAACACCCGTCTCCTCCCAGTCACCCCCTTATATAGCTCGCGTCCGCAAACTGTTTCGACACCAAATCCGAATCCAGAAAAAATCTACGACCATCCATCCAAACCACTTCAAGACAATGCCACAAACCCCCACGCAAAGCCGCCACCACCACCTCAACCAAATCACCACTATCGCCACAACACCACACAAACAGAAATCAGCAACGAAAACCACCAACAACCCAGTCAAGAACGACCCACCAACACCGAGACCACCAACACCAAACAACGATCCCGCAAAATAACGGACACACAATGACCCCGGAGGGGGTCTGCCACCAAATCATACAAAACAACCAAACTAATCAGAAAAGGAAGTTACACGCCCACCGGCGCCCACCACAACCACCGTCATGAACAGTCACAACCACCACGATCCTTACGACAACAAACGATCCGAAAGTTCGTTGAAGGAGGATTAATCGTGGCTGAAAGAGATGCCACCACACATGCAATCTCCGAAATCAGAACAACCGTGACCTAGCACCACCATCAAACCCAGCTGAACACCTGCCGAAATCTAGACAAATCTAGCTCAAAGAACACCGAGAGTTGTTGTTGAGATTCCAACTTTGGCAATCAAATTACTACTGCCTATGATATAACAAAGCATATAAAAGGCGGTTGTTTATAAAGTCATGGATCAAGAATCTTAATGAACTAAAACAATACACCAATCTATATATCTCCATATCGTAGCTAACAAAATCCGCAAACCAAAGTAGATAATCAAAAAACAAAGTGACATCAACAGTAGCAGCAAGAGGCATAAAAGGAGGTCGGATCAGGAAGGGAGGGAGGCCCTGGATCGAATCTGAACATGACCAAAATGGAACCAGGCAAGAACGATAAAGAGGGGAGGAAGAACACTACCACAAAACTCCTTGAAAGCCACCAAACCCACAAAACCACCACAAACCAGTCGCTGGAACCACCAACGACGTGGGAATCGAACCTCCCCTTGGGTTACAGACCCGTCGGGGTAAATGGTGGTACCGCCGTCGAGCCGCGCGGAGCACCACCGTGCTGCCGGATCTACATCTTGAGTGTCAAAGTTTGGATATTGGAGGAGAAAGGGATAGCTACAATGGATTAGATCTAGAGAGAGGATGGAGCTTAAGTTTCTAGAGAGAGAAAAGTTTTGTAACATGTAATCTTGTTGTTAAGGAAATTCTTTAATACTAGATATATAGTAAACTAGACTTTTCACCCGTGCTACCGCACGGGTCATATACTTTTGTAAAATAAAATATTGATCGAAATGTTATACATAATATATCTCAATGGTAAGTTGTTCGAGTTAGATTGTAAAAAAATAAACGGTTGATTGAGTTAGATATAATCATGTCTCACGTTTGATCGTTTAAATGACACTATAATACGAACGGTTGAAATTATTATATCGTTGTTGATAGTTGTATCAGTAATGACAAACAAACGCAACCGCAGACGGATAATAATATGAAAATGCAATAACAATATACGTTGCTTACCCTAACAGCAAAAATTAGTTTCAATAGTTTGAACTATTAGTAGTCTCAAGGTTCCCAAAATAGATGCTTCATCAGGAATTAGTCTCAATGTTCCCGAAATTGCAGTATTCATCTACACATCATTGATGAGAAGATACTAAAATTATGTAAAAATGTAAATGTAATATAACAAAGTCTCATAAATGGCATATGGTATGTCCAGCAACGCAAGCTTCTAAAACAACATTCATACATGTGCTTACAGCAACCTGTATACAATATAAAAATCAGGATATATAATAAGTTTGAGTGATGATCTTAACAGGCTAAAATTGTGTTCAACATTCTAACCTCGTCAGCACGGATAATAAACTGAACGAATCAATTAGGAAGACTTCATGTAGATGGACAATATAATTTAGCAGCCAGTAGAGTGGACAGAGACCCCAAAATGAAAATGAATGTATGTTGTTAGAAATATATGGTTCAACAAAAGGTTTGAAACATGAGAATAGCTTAAAACTTTTTGGGATGTAAACATGGATATTTGTGTTTATCGGTCCTCGTCAATAAAGTTAGACATGATAACATGTAATCTTGTTGTTAAGGAAATTCTTTAATACTAGATATATAGTAAATAAAACAACCGAGAATATCACATCCTTCACTAGTGCAAATCAGGGATACAAAACCTGTTTTTTTGAGATTTAAGACCTGTTTTTTGCCGGGGTTATATCATCGGGTGTTGTAAGTTTGAGATACGACACCTGTTTTTTATTGGGTATAAAAAC
>Ga0228710_1012430_pt1 | contig 10556 bp, 6 predicted proteins | sample MedpolnodulmetaG_FD_177995 | JGI IMG/M metagenome (GOLD analysis project Ga0228710, IMG submission 177995) | Root nodule microbial communities from Medicago polymorpha collected in Santa Monica, California, United States - pink nodules | ecosystem: Host-associated > Plants > Roots > Nodule... | reverse complement strand
ATATATGAACAATACATTACAATAATGTTGAAGCTTTTTAAGCTTATTACATAAGAACCTAAATCTATTTCTAATCTCCTAAGAGCCTAATTCTAATCTCCTAAGAACCTAACCACCGGTATGTGATGGGACATACCAGTAGGCTCCCTGTTGGAGGGCAACCAGGGGAGGAGGGAAGAGGAGGGCGAGAAGAAAAAACAATGCCCCTGAGGGAGGTAGGGGGTGCTCAAACTTATGCCAGACAAGCCAAGCTAAGAACCACACTGACCCACATGACCCCGAGATGAACCGCACTTCTTTGCAGTGCGGTTCCATCCTCATAGACCGTTCATACAAACCCTGAAAGTTTTCAACGAGACCCTTATCTATGAAAGGCTAACGATGGAAAACCATGGTTGTAGAAGGAGGAAGAGAGGGTGGGAGAGGATGGTGTGAGAAATGGTGGGGGTTTGGAAGGTTATTTATAGGGAGGGTGGGTCAAAAAACGGTTGGGAGGTCATAAATGCAGTCAAAAAACGTGGTAAAACACTTTTTTTTTACTTGACCACCGACAAAACATGTGGTGCAAACCACCGGCCATGACACTGATGCAGTCCGGAAAATACAATCCGGATTAATACGATACTGGTGAACGAGGGAAAAGTTGGCACTTGTTGTAGGGTTAAGGAAGTTCGGGAATGTATAATCCGGAAAGCTTCAGCATTGGATTCTTTTGTGTGGAGCCATTAATGTAGGTTTGGACGGTTACAACCACTAACACGTTTTCATTGACTGTAGTAATGACCTAGGACTTGTTTTAGGCTATAAATAGGCTTCCATCTTCAAGAAATACCTTCATTCTTCACTTCACCTCTTTTCTTCCATTTTCTTCAAAAAAATTTAGTTTTTTAGGGGTGTCGGTGGTGTCATGGTCATTGTTGATCGTTCATATGAACCCTGCATTTGCATTGCAGCTTATGCGGGGTTCATATAACGGTCAATAGAGACCCTTTACATCAAAGAAAGACACCAAAAAGCACATAACATCTGGTCCGGAATTCGTTTTCCGAATATCACTAACAATTTGTTCCGGATTATATAATCCAAACTAGGGGTATTTTTGAAAATTTTGCAGGGCGCGCGAGAAGGCAGCAGGGTGGGAAAAGTAAATCCCTTACTTTTTTTGTTTATTTTTTATGAGGAAAAGTCTCTTTTAATGTTTAAGCCTTGTTTAAGAATTTCATAAAATGAGGAATAGTTCAAGAAATTTAATTTTAAAACACCCCAAAACCTTCTTTTTACTTGTGTTTTTAGAGTTCTAACCGTTGGAACAAGGCTTTGAATCTCTAAGTTGAGTTATACTTCAACTTAATTATAATTAATGCAATATGAAAAGTTGAAAGAAAGGATTTTCACACGAGCAAAATTTGTAAATGTGCAGAGATCAACTTATTGCATTGCCTTCAATCTATTTATACACAGTACATCAAGTGTTAGTCTCACATAGCAACCAACTTCTAATTGCCATACTAACCATCAAAACAAAATTTTAACTGTTTTTCTAACTTCCTAACTAACTTTCTTGCAATGAAAGTAAACTAGTAAACTAAACTAATATGAATCAACTAACTTGATTGCCTCTACCATAAGAATCTTGATAGTGATTTTTTCCTTTATTTCGAGTTAGTTTCTCATTTCTTTTGAAGTAACTCATATCGTCTCTTGTGAGTGCGCAACCTCGCCTTCTTCACATTGTTCATGTTTGCGTATGCTTTTTCCAAGATATCACGTGCTTCCTTGGAAGATAAAATATCATCAACTCTTTCAAAAAAAATAGGATTCAGGCATTGATGGGTGATGAACAATTCCTTGTAGTCTTTCTTCTTGACTTCCTTGTGTGCAACTCTTTGTGCTTCTGTTGAATTCTCTCCAAGGGGGTCAACTTTGAATTTCAATAAAGCTCATATATCTTCATAGCCGAAGACCATCTCCATTTGCTTGCACCATTCATCGTAATTTTCTCCATCTAAAATGGGGAAATGTTTTGAAAATTTACCATTGAAAATTGAAACTATCACAACACTCTAATGGATCGATTCTTGAACCAAAATTTGGATTATCCAATGTTGGGTCAAGGTTTTGAATCTCTAAGTTGAATTACACTTGTGTAACTTAATTGGAATTACTTCAGTATTAAAAGTTAAAAGAAAAGAGTTTCACACATGAGTAAAATTTATAAATGTGCATAGATGCACATATTGCATTGCTTTCGATCAGTTTATCCACACTACATCAAGTGCTAGTTCCACATCGGCTAGCATGAACTTCTAACTGTCATACTAACCAGGGGCGGATCTGAACTAGCCTTGATGTAGCAAGTGTCACACCAGCCCAAGTCCAATTTTAAAGAAAAAGTTTTTTTATATCGCTCATCCCATCAATACGTAAACACACATATCTTTTCTAATTTTTTCCAACACAACACAACAATGTTTCCTTCTTCCGTTGGACGCGCACAAACACAACCACATAAACACCACTGTCGCTCTCCTCTCTCAGCGTAGCACCACGACAATTTTTGTTTTAGGTCATCTCTCTTTTCCCTTTTTAATCGAAATCGTGTTTATTGTTTAAGCTTTTGTTCTTCATTTTGCTTATTATGATTAATTTCTCATGGTTCCCAACCTCACTTTTAGCCTCTCATCTTTCTTTTCCCTTTTTAATTGCTCATGATTAATTGCTCTTCTGTTTTAGCGATGACTGGTATGTATTTATCATTAGGCTACTATACTGAAATTGCTCAGGTTATTATGATTTAAAACAAAAAAGAATGGCTAAATTTTGGTTACTATACTGAAATTAATTTTAGATTTTGGTTACAATATCATTAGGTTTTGGCTACTAAAATTGATTATATATTGTTTGAAATTGAAATTGAACTAGGATAAAGAATAATTGAATCAGAATATATTGTTTTGTTGATTTTATATTGCATTAGTAGTAATCTAATATATTGTTGTCTAATTGAATCGGGATGAAGAAATTTTTTTCAATTATGTCTTGAGACAAAGCTAATAGCAGTTAGAGTAACAAAATCATTGAGTTTGAAATATTAGAAACAAATTGTTTCCGCAGATCTGCAAAAAATTGTGTCTCACTAATATTGTGAGTCCAGATCAGCCCCTCGATACTAACTAACAAAGCAAAATTTTAATTGTTGTTCTAACTTTCAAACTAACTTGTTTGCAATGTAAGTAAACTAATAAACTAATTTAACATGAATTAATATCTTCACAGCACTAATTACATTTTTGAAGCATCTAGCGACCCATTTTAAAGTTTATCAGGAATAAAAAAAACATATAATCAGGCCTTTGGCCCTCTTGGTACATATTTAGATTGACTTTCGTGACACCAAAAGATAAAACTAATTATAGAAATGCAAAATTGATTTTAATAAGTTTGTATGTTTTCAAGTGAAATTATTTTTTTACTAAAAACTTCAATCAACTTGCACATAATAGTTTCAAACATAAATCAACTTAAATTTAACTTGTATTTAATCAAAGCTACAATGAAGGTTCAAAAGAGTTGTGTTAGCAATAAACACTCCTATTTATTTCCAAAACTCAATCTCTTATGCAGAGAAATTCATGTGTATTACATCACTTTATATAGATCTTGTTCACAAAAAAAGGATGAACCTATATAAATTTTATATAAAAATTTTGAAGTTACCATTTAAAGTGAGTATTTCTAACACTCTTCCGTCCGAAATAGTTTGGCACATCCTAAACAAGAAAAAGACTCTAACCCATGCCCACTACATTTAGACATGTCTAATGATCCATGAATGTTAGGTTAGAAGAGAGGAGTGGATTTTCCTCATGTTGGAAGGAAAAAAAAACACACTATCATTCTCTCATTCAATATGTTTGATTTGATGAGAGATTGAGATTGAACATGCAGAAAAAAAAAAGTTAACAAAAGAATATCAATTCCCTCAAAATAGACCTATAATAGTAGTATTAACCCTCAAAGTGAATGGACACAAATCTTATAGACTATTAACACATTGTTTTTAGAATTAAAATTCCACATTCATCTGTATTATTATCTCCCAAACTTTTTCTATGACTCAACAAAGAAATTTAATCACACTTATGTTTTAAACACTTTATACTTTATTTATAATTTTTCTTTTTCCTCTACATACCAACCAACTTTGTACATCCCCTCATTCACAAAGGTTAACCAAAAATAGAGGAGAAAAGTTCCAAGAAAATTAAAATAAAGGCATAATAACAAAGATTCTTCTACATCTAAACCCCTCTTCTCTTCCAAAAGTCTCATATATAAGCCGATTGAGTCACAAACAGCTCAAGCCATTCAAGCTGAAAGATCAAGCCCAAGCTCCACCTTAGAAGAAACACTACAATCCTTCAACACAATTTTCCTCTTCTTTATGGGAACCATGTACTCCTCATGTGACACCGGTTCAATACCAAGCCTAAGCTCCAAGCCAACCCCATCACTCACACCTTCCTCAGCTCGACCCCTTAGCTTAGCTTCTGACTCAGGTTCAAACTCCGACTCATCATGAAAAAGGATTGAAGTCTCCACAGAAACCCCACTTTCACTATCTTTACCCGGCTGACTCAGCGAAGATTCTTGGCTTTTGGACCGGTCCCCCTCTTTGGCCGAACTGGACCCTGAACCAGACCCAACTTCTTTGCTTGGCTTCGGCTTCGGCTTCAGGGATCGTCTGAAGCGGGACCGAGTCCTAACCTGCTTTGTCTCCTCCGAGTTCTCATCTTTTGACACGTGGCGTATGTCATAGGCCTTGAAGGGTGGGCCCCTCTCATTTTCAGCAGTCTCCGAAGCTATCGGAGTGATCGGCTCACCCTTCAAAACGGCTTCCACAGCGGCTTGACAGAGGTGCCAGCTACCAGACCATAAAAGACCCACTGACCCATAAATAGGGTTCACGATCCTCCCACAAGCCTCATAGAGCAATGAACGAAAAATTGCTGAAAAAAATATACCAAAATCACAATCAATATGAATATAGATATAATTTTTTCAAAAGAACCCCAAAATTCTTTAGAAATTTGATATGGAATTAAGGTTTGAAATTGCTGGTCAATATTACAATAACAAGTACAAAACTTTGACAAAAAATAACGAGTACAAAACATGGAAAATGAGTAATTGGATTTTTTTTATCATAGTGATTAATGTGCCGTAAATCATAGTAAATTTTTTCAGGTTTATCAACATTTAGCTACCTTTCAGCCAAACTCCGGATTACCAGGAGAATCATAGGGTTAACAAAAAAAAATCTTAATTTTTCATGGTCCAAATTTCTTCTAAAGATTTTCAAAATGTATGAAGAAAAAAAAAATCAAAGCTTTCAACAATAACAACTAACAAATACACCTATGTACCAAAAATAAAATAAAAATTAACAAATACCCACCACATGGATCTTACCAAACTCTCAATTGCTTAGAGATTCATATAAAAATCATTTACAAAATCATTAAAGCAGATAATTTGGGTTTGATCTAAATTTTGTACTTCTCTCAAGGGATAAAAAGGAAAATTTTGTACTTCAATGTGTATCACAGTAGATTTGCTCAAATTAAAGTTGTATATCGAAATTCTGACAAATTCATCGTGATACCAGGAGAATTTAGAAAGACATCAAAAAAACTTTGATGTCCCCACATAGATCATAGATCATAGGGACATATCTATAAAAGGTAAAGAAATTAAAAGTACAAGATAAAAATTTACCAGGACGAAGATTTTCAGAACCAGAATTGATGAGGTTGATGAGACCAGCACGACCATAAAACTTAGCAAGAAAAACAGTAGCATTAGCTTGTGATTGAGGACACTTGATCCATTCCAAACATGGTCTTATGCTACAATCTTCACTACACCCTTTTCTTAAAACTCTACATCCATTACAACTCATTCTCATTTTGGTTCAACCCTTTTCTTTTTGGTTCAATTTAATTAAAACTTTATGTAAAATAGGAGAGAAAGAATTTTTTTTGTTTGTGTAAGAGACAAGGATTGTGATTGTGGAAGTGAGGAGGCAATTATATAGTTGTTGGATTTTGCGGTGCTGTTGGGTTTTTTCACATGTTTAAGGAGACGCAGCTGTTTCTTAATAGTTGTTTTATTACTAGGGAATATTATAAAACAATGGTTTTAATCTTTTGTTTATTTAAAGTTAACAAGAAGTTTCTTCAAAATATTCACAAGTAGTAAGTATTTAGTCAAAAAAAAAAAGTTAGATGTAATTAGTAATTCTTTATATTAGTAATTCTTTATGACTTTGATTAAGAAATTAAAAAAGTAGTCCACTTAGGTTGGTTGGTCTGGTGGTATTGGTTTGAGATCTGAAAGTGTGTTTTTTCTGAAGGTTATTTAAAAATATGAGTTGTATGTAGTCGATAATTTAACGCATTTACAGAATAAGTATACATGTAGATCAACGTATATGTAATCATTAATTTAAGATCAAATAATATTGATTCACGTTGCATATTTTATTTGGGAAAAATCTAACGACCATCAATGTGCATAAAGCGTTTTAAATTATTGATTGCAATCAATTAAATTTTGTTACTTGCATATCACGGAATTCTATTTCGACACTTAGACGAATGAATATGAAAGTTGTTCTCGAAAAAAAGAAATAATACAAAAATTAAATATAATAATTTAATTTTTTTTTTATTTCTTAACAAGTGTGGTTAAACCATTTTTTATTAAGAGGGTTCTTTAACCACTTGTTAACCAAATGATTTAGCCAAAACTATTTTGTAAATTTACTTTTCATTAATCTTTTAACCATTTTTTTAAGATAGCTTTAGACTTTAGCAAAACTTTTTTTTCTTGTTTGATTAAAGTTTTTTCTTTTGGACCTTCAAGAAGGTTGGAAGTTCGAATAACTTCCTAGATTCAAGTGAAGCTTTATGAGTTTTTTCCATTTGTGTGGGGACAACCAAACCCAGTCTCGTTTATGCTCGTGCTTTATACTCGCTATCTGTGGCAACTCTCGTCAATGGCGTGTAACAAGGCCATCATGCCACATTCACATTTTTCTCATAACAAAATATGATGAAAAATTTAATTTCAATCTTGTAAACAAAGTTATTCAAAATCTTAAGATTAAAAATATGCCAATGAAACGTGTTCTTGTGAGCTGAACTCAGTTAGTGGTAAAAACATTATATTATATATGCATAAATTGCGGTTTGATAAAAGATCTCTTTTAACTAATTTAAAAGTTTTCGGTTCGATCCAACTTTATAAACGCAACAAGGTTAAATCTCTTGACGATAACATGGTCATATACTACACTTATATCCAGCTCGAAGAATTGATCTAGGCACCAGGGGTGAATGCTTGTACAACAAAGGGGTACCCATGGCTACCCAAAAAAATAATTTTTCTTTTTTTATGTTTAGCTACCCCTAATAATATATATTTGGCTATCCCAAGTTCGATTTTAAATATAATAATTTTTTGTGACTTTGGTTACTTTCGAGTGGCCACCTCATAAAATTATTGCTAGTTTATAAAGTTGGTTCAAATGGTGAAGATTCAAACTTCATAGGTAATAGTTAGTTACATTAACTCGCTTTAAGTAGTTTTAATTAGAAAGAAATGATTTACCTTAGGTAATAGTCACACACTCACACTAGATATTACAATAATCATTGAAAACACACAATTAAATATAGAAGTTTTAGTCTTTTTTTTGTGGTGTTCGATGTTCGAACTCCAAACCTTACATATATTATGCATTGTTCTTATTAACTGAGTTAAGTCCACGGAAGTCTAAACTTTATCACAATATCCGACCTGATAATCTCGACATTTATACAAATTACGTTAGAATTTGTGGAATTTTCAAGAAGTAAATTTAATTTTTACTACAACAACTACTACTAATTTTTCCTCTCAATAAAAAAACTACAATTAATTTTTGAAGAAAATAGAAACGTTGTGAAGAAGAATAAATAGTGCATCACTTTCTCCCAAGAAAGAATATTTCTAGGTGGAGTGACGTAACAATATTATTAGACACGAGAATCTTTCATCATCGTACTGTATCTTTTTCTTTACCCGAAATTACCCTCAAACAGATCCATAAATTACGTAACGCACAAACAAAAACAGAAAAAGTTCAAGGTTAAAATCGGTAAAATGAACCGTGTAAGAAACATGCAAAAGGCTACAAAATTCAAGGAGCAAGAAAGTAGGCGCGTGGGAACCACGCATATATGTCAGAGTGCGGTCGAATCGCCACATATTGAGGAGTAAAGGTGGGTCCCAGTAGCAGTTGTTGTTTTTTGAAAGAGAAAATGACAAGAACATAAAAAAAGAAGCTCCTGGTTTTTGGGAGTGAAAAATGGTTTTGTAGAAAACTAAAGGCTGGTTTGTGGTTTTAGGGTTGGGACTGTGGGCGCAGGTGAAAAATGTACTATTAGTAGTAAGCCAATGGTTTTGTGTTTAAACTTTTCCTAAGTAAGTAATTGTAATAAAGTTAGAGTAATTTTTTTTTTTTACCAAGTTGGAGTAAATTATTTATACCAAAAAATAAGTTACACGAGTGATTTTTGGAGAGAGGTAAATGTAAATTACTCCTTCTGTTTCTTTTTAGTGTGAACTTTCGTTCCTATTTAACTGTCTTTTTGGTATTTTAAGGGTACGATTTGTCAATTATATTCTTTGTCAATTAATTTTATCTTTTTCAATAAAACTAATTAATGTTATCTATTTGGAAAACTAAAGTTTGTTTTTTGTAAACAAAGTTTGTTTCTTGTTAGCTTCAAATTTAAACAAATTTTTGTTTCAAACAAATGTTCCAAGAAGAGTTAAAATTCTATAAATAAAATGAGTAGCAATTGTTAAAATTTTTAAGTGTAGCTTTAACATTGGTTGAAGCCATAGTTGAAGGCTTAACTTTAATTAAATGAGTTGGAAGAAAGTTAATTTTTTCTTAACTTTTGATTAATGTGAAGTAGGAATAATTTTTATACTGACTTAAAATAATTAAAAAAATGTGCACAATATTTAAAAAATTGATAATCGTTTGTTATGAGAGAGAGAGAGAAAGCACAACAAAAAAAAAAGAAATTTGTTGGAGAAAAAGATAAAAACTGGCAATTATTTGCTAAAAAGATAATAACATATTAAATTTATTGGAAAGATAAAGTGTATGCAAAAAAATAGGAATTTATTGGTGGATTAAATGAGGGTATAATGGGAAGAATATGTGCAAAAATACACATTGCTATTTTGGTGTTAATTTTCTAAAAAGACACTTAAAAAGGAACAAAGGGAGTAATATTTAAGTGTTTTTTTTGTATGAAGGTTTTCATTGTTGTAGAATGAAAATTTTCCCTCATACTAAATTTTATTTAACTAAAAATACAACAAGTTAAAAACTCAGCGGTTAGTGGTAAAAATACAAATCTTGAATCGAGTTATTTAGGTTCGAGTTGAGCTAATTTCTTTGTATAGATAAATATAATTCTTTTGACTCTAAAAATATATATATAATTATTTATGGTGTTCTTAAAAGTCTAAAATCTTATTGGTATTATCATCCTCTCACTTTAAATTTATTTTTATAAAAATATATTCAAGTAAATTACATTTTTCTCTATTAAAAGAGATTTGAATTGTACTTCAAGAAATAAGGATTCTTGAATGACTCATGTTGCTCTGCAATTTTACATATAAGAAAATTCGTTTGACCAAAGAAGCTTCCACATATCTCAAGCTTTAATTACGCAAGTGCATAACTTTTATTTCGATATGATCTCAAGAATCACTTCAATAAATATAGTAATAATCATGAATGTATGGAAAATTGGGTCAACATAAATAGCACTTTCACTCCCAGACATGATTACTCGACTCATTTTGCCTTACACATACTTATATAATGCCTAACTTTGGCATAAAAATGTCTTTATAGATACCCTTCATTTGGGGAAGGAGCATACGAGAAAAAGGTGTGGAGATCGAAACACCAAACTTTGAATCCGCATAACCAGCTCAGGTAATCACCCTCTGGTGTTTTATAAGAATTTTCACGCCCATTATGAGACCTGATAAAACATATTTGGGCCTAAAGATCCCATCAAGATGGCAGTCACTAGAAGTTGGGCTCCATTGGAGACATTTCAGGATGAATCGAGTCACCAAAATCACAATTTCATGATTTTCCACCCCTAAGTTAGAAAACACTATTGACGAGATATATGCACAAATTAAAAGACTAATAAACAAAAGTAATGATGATTGATACAGAGAATTGAAGGCACTGAGAAGATTCACCTTCCGAAAACAAGAATGATAGCATTGACGTGTCAAAATTCAGAAGTTAAGTATCATCACGGGAAGCACCTAGGAGGAAGAGATCAAAGTATGATGTGACACATATACCTTTTATAAAAAGAGATTAATGATGATCCATAGACGCATATTCATGATACAACAAGATTTTGATTAATGGTTGATGAAACTTTTTTTTTTGGGGGGGG
>Ga0228710_1012429_pt1 | contig 10557 bp, 7 predicted proteins | sample MedpolnodulmetaG_FD_177995 | JGI IMG/M metagenome (GOLD analysis project Ga0228710, IMG submission 177995) | Root nodule microbial communities from Medicago polymorpha collected in Santa Monica, California, United States - pink nodules | ecosystem: Host-associated > Plants > Roots > Nodule... | reverse complement strand
ATATATTTATTTGCAATTGAAGTAAAATAGCTCAAAAAGGAAATAATATTTAAATAAAACTAAATCAAATCTAAATATAATAAACTCAAATAACATATTAAAAATACTAATTTATCGACTCATCAGTCGCTGAGTGTGAATGTTGAAATCTTTCGTCCATTGAGAAATACGTAAGAATCCTAGTTTCATAAAAACCATTTACCATATGCCGGTTGTTTTCCAGAATGTTGACAATTTACCTCTTAAATCTTCGAAAGTGTATAGCTTACCTCCTTTATTCAGAACAAGTATGTCATTTAAATACCATTTCTAAGCTTCAATTCCTTTGATGTATACCTCCTGTGTAATTTTGATACATAACGATTCTCCTTTGAGCGAAGGAAATGGTAACGGTTCTGATATAGCAACCTCCTATGACGAAAGTATTTCTGCAAAAGAATGGTAAGTCTTTTTCGGCAGATTTGGTTGTATGTTTTCTACTACACACGGCCAGAGGAACGAGAAGGTCATGCTTAGACAGATTCACAATTGTTACACAACAAACTCATGATGACTAAACCCGTGCTGAAACAAACATAATTCAAAGAGAGTAAACCCAATTTATGGCTTTGATATATATATGGATGAGACAAAAAGCTAGCAACGAATGAATTAAAGGCTAGCACTGATTCAAACTAATGGAATTTGATATGAGGAAAGGCACAAAATATGTGTTGATCCTATGTCAACCACCAAGTGACACAAATAAATTTCAAAGTAATAAAAAATGTGGTTGTAAGATGATCTGTCACAAGTCTTCTGTATGATTTCAATAATAATGTTAGAATTCCTTTATCAAAATTAGAAAACCAGTTAAATGTTTCAAAAGTACATTGATGTATCATGTTTATCCAGTTGCATGTATTCAGTCTTCATTATTGCTTTGATGTATCGTGTTTGTCCGTTTTTGCTAAATCAAGGGCATAATGACATCGAAAAGGATACAAGTTGTAAAAACCTACTTTTCGTTAGGATTATTTTATTTATTTATTATGTGTTTATATGTATTTAATTACTTGTTTGTTTGTTTGATTTGGCATTAGTTGTTTTTTGTTGAGTAAGGGTATTTTAGTAATTTTAGAATGGAGATTATTTTAGTGTTTTAATGTGAATATTTATTTTTACTATGGTTGTAGTGACTTGAGGTAAATATTTTGAGATGGTGAATAATGAGATGGTTTAATGAGTTAAGTGTGTAATAACTTTTCAGAATTAATGGTAAGAGTTTTGAGGCCCATTATGAATTGTAATAACCTAGCTCATTATTGGAGTATATATAGATAACTTATGAGAGGAATTAGGGTTACACTCATTTATTCACACATTCTCACAAATAGAGAGGCTAGAGAGATTTGAGAGAGAAGAATAGAAGAAAAAGATGAGAATCCATTTGAAGGAAAGTGAAGAGAAAGCTAGGAATCATTGGAGAAGGTGAAGATTCTTAGAGATTAGCTTAGCTTTTGAGGAATTATGGGTCGTAATTGTTATGAGTGAATTATGATTTTGATGAATTTTGATGTTAGTTTCCGTGCTCATAATTAAGTGATAAATTTGAGTATGTGAAATTTGTTATAAACTTGATGTTGGTGCTTAAACCTCATTGTTGTGTTGTGTTGAAATTAATACTTTGAGGTTTTAGCTTAAAATGGTGAAAATGATGATGTTGTTGTTGATAAATGATGAATTCATGATTTATGTGATACAAAAGTTGTTGGGTATATGTTGTTGATAAGAATTCATGAATTTGATGATGATAATTGTGAAGTTTGGCTTGAATTGTGAAGTTTTGGTGTTTTTGGTGAAAAATGAATGTGGTGATGAAAACTTGGTGATTTTATGATATGAACTCATGTTTTGATTCACTTTAATGTTATTTTGATGTATGTTAACTGTTCGTTAAGTTTGTGCAATGATTTTTTGGGTCAATTGGGATCAAAATTGGGGTTTTAGGGAAAATTTGATGTGAGTTCCCGAGAGGAACCCAAAATTATGGGTTCCTGTTGCTGTGTAACTTGTCGGGCGAGCCATGCTCTTGCCATGGCGAGTGATGCAGGACATCACCCACAATTTTGGAGGTTCCGGGCATTTGGGGTCGTTTTCGGACATTCCCAATTGTTCCTTTTGATGTGTTTAATTGTTGTTTTAACTCATAAATCTACCGGAACATCATTTGATTTGGATTAAATTAGTTTTATGATTTTGAAATGAACTTGGAGTGAAAACGCACATGAACCTGGAATTTTCCGAAACTTGTTTTTCTCAAACGAAATGATGAGGTTTTGATTTGTTTTCTTTAATAATGACCTTAGAATAATCATTTGAGGTGTATGTGAGTTTAGGACTTAGCCTTACTTTAAAAATGAGTTGATTTTGAAAAATGAAGAAAATGAGATGAACTTAATGAATTTTTGGAAATAACCGGAACTATGAAATGATGATAACATGAATGCATTACTATGACATTATGTGTAACAACCCGTTTTTAGGTAGAATTATTTTATTTATTTATTATGTGTGTTTTTATGTGCTTATTTGCTTGTTAATGTATTTGATTTGGGATTAGTGGATTTTTAGCCGAGAAGGATATTTTAGTCATTTTGGAGGCTAAGGGTATTTTGGTCATTTGGGGAGTAAGGGTAAATTAGTAATTTTATTGGGATGGTTATTTTTAGTGCATTAGAGAGAATAGTTATTTTTTCTACTAAGTTAATAGCGAGTTGAGGTAATTATTTCGAGATGGTAATTATTCGGTATTTTAGCGAATTAGTGATGTAACTTTTTAGAATTTATTAGTAAGAGTTTTCGGCCCATTGTGAATATTAGAAACCTAGCACATTGGAGAGTAGTATATATACTTAACTCATGAAGGAAAATTAGGGTTAGAAACATTTCATTCTCATAACAAAGATAGAGTGGCTAGAGAGAGAAAGTGGGAAGATAGAGAGAAGAATAGAAGAGGAAGAACTTGGTGAAGAGGAAAGCTAGATATTAGAGCTAAAAGAGAAGAGTGAAGCCATAGCTAGAAGTTTTGAAGGTTTGAGGTAAGGGGGATAGTTATATTTCATCAAATAAGCTATAATCTTCTTTTTCTACTTATGGGTCATAAGTGCTTTTACTAAGTTACTAGCGAGTTAAGATAATTATTTTAAGATGGTAATTATTCGATATTTTTGCGAGTTAGTGATGTAGTAACTCTTTAGAATTTGTTAGTAAGAGTTGGCCCATTGTGGATATTAGAAACGTAGAACATTGGAGAGTAGTATATATACTTAACTCAAAAACCAAAATTAGGGTTAGAAACATTTCATTCTCATAACAAAGATAGAGTGGCTAGAGAGAGAAAGTGGGAAGATAGAGAGAAGAATAGAAGAGGAAAAACTTGGAGAAAAGAAAAGCTAGAGATTGGAGCTAGAAGAGGATAGTGAAGCCATAGCTAGAAGTTTTGAAGGTTTGAGGTAAGGGGGTAGTTATATTTCATCAAATAAGCTATAATCTTCTTTTTTTACTTATGGGTTTTAAGTACTTTTGTGTGAATTATGATTTTTAATGTTAATTTTCGTGCTTCTAATTGATGTGTAGTTATGGGTATGTCGAATTTTATAGAATTGAAGTGTTTATATGTCAAGATGATTACAAGTCTGATGGATGATCTATTTATAACATTAAACTCGGATATACAACCTTTAAAATAGGAAAACCAAACAGTTTTGTAACAACTCTAGCTGACAACAAAAATGCACGGTTTGCATAGTTGTTAGCCTGTAAGACCGTGCACTTTTCATCTTTCAAGTGTTAAAAATACACGGTCTGCTTCCAGGGAGAAACACACGGTTCGTGTGTTTTCAAAGCCAGACCGTGCATTTTTTCCCACCAAGTTTTTGAAGATGAGAAAATTAAACAAGAGGGACAAGGGGGGGGGTTGAATTGTGTTGGCTTTATCGTGGTTTCCTTTTATGTGTGTTACTAGTTAGTATCTAATGACTCTATTACTTAATCCTAAGACTCTATTTCTAACCTATATGCTAAACCTAAATCTAAATGCAAAATTAAATGGACCGACTCTTAACTAAATAATTAAACCTAAGTAACTAGACTCAATCTAATGTAGATATTATAACAACTTTCTTATTTTTACTATAACTCAGTAAATGCAATGCGGAAAAATAAAAACCTAAACTAAGACTCTAAAAAAATAAAAACGAAAATTACGAATGGGGTTAGTTCCAAAAAAAAGAAAAATAAAAATGTTAGTACTAAATGGAAAACAAAAAATAAACTAAATGCTAACTAAGACAAAAATAAAATGACTAAACTAGGACTAAAGATAAAAAAAATTTATTTATATATATATATATATATATAAGTCAAGACTAGATTATTAAAATCAACCTTGACGTCACAATATCAGATCCTTACAACATAATTTAAACATAAATGATAAGCCAACACACTTTCAGGAACACCATAGCAGAGGTGAGCGAATAATTTTCCACTTTTATTCTTGCCAATGATATTGTTGTTCAGGCATGTCCTATAGGAACCCCTATATATAATTCATATAAGAAAAACACATAATAAATAAGGTGGCACATGTTCCAAATCACTTAAAAATGGTATAAAAATAGTAATGGATAGAAACAAACACATAAATATACATTTCAAACACCATAATATCTAAGGTGTACATAGAACTGTACAATAGATGTATATCAAATGGAATGTTCCTACAGTTCTACTACACATTTATGTTGTACCAATAGTTCATGCTCAAAATAGTAGACTTGGAGTAGATCAGAATTTATAAGAAAAGCAACACTCCTTTAGGTGAACTATACAACATCGTACTCTCACAAGTATACTATTATTAAGGGACTAGTTAGGGTTGTCTGACTTTATAAGTACTTCGCAACATCTAGGGATTAGCAAGAGTTATATGATTTTTTATACTAAATTATATAATAAATGCATTTCACTCGCACGTGAAACAATCTATTATGATACATATTTCAAAAAAAAAAAACGAATACCATCCTTTAGTTCTCATCTAAAACATATTAATGTCGTCCTCGCCTCTCACAAGCTAGGTATGTAATAAACAAATTATCAGCAGAGCATCATCCTTTCCGCTTTGTAGCTAGGTGACTCCTCTCAATATTAGTTAAATTAATTGTTTATAATGAGTTATTAAAATTAACAACTTATCTCATAGGTACTCTTGGAGTCAACGTATTCCACTCTAACACACGCACGTACACACGCGCGCGCGCACACACACAAATATATATAATATTTAACATATTTCTACGAATATCAAAGAAATTACAAAATTAGAGAAATATATGAAATTGAGAGAGAAATTATAAGAGTAAAATTATTATAGATAAAAGAAAATGAAGCTTAAACATAATAAATAGATACTTTTTACCTGGAAGATCGAAAGTAAAATAACAGATACCTTCAAAGCACCTATTGGGTAAAAGACTTAAATGGGGATATATTTTATAACAATCGGCGGCCGAAGTACACTCTTCTATAATATAAAATAATACAAAAGACACGTTACGAAGATGAGATGAAAGATTTCCTTTAAGATTAACAAAAGAAAAAAATTGAATGAGCTTACCATTAGAAAAGGCTACAACAAGAAATAGGGAAACCAAAATAATCACAGTATAAAAAAATTTGAACATTTCAGCCATTTTTTTACCTTTGTGTGTAAAATATATGAACTTCTTTATTACTTTATATAGTAAAATACCTCATGATATGTTTATGTCAATTAAATAATTATTATTAATAACGTGGTTGCAAGAATTCCTTCATTAATTAGAACAATTTCTAAATGTTTCGAAAGTACATCGATATATCATGTTTGTCCCTTTAGCTCATAGAGTATAGCTAACATAAAAATATTTATTGTCTTTATAACGTTTCATTATTTTTTATATATCTTATCTAGCTTTTCATAGCTTTAAGTTATTTGATTTAGTTTATTGATTTCTAGTTTTTGAATATGATGAGGTGTTTATGATTTCATTTCTTGATTGTCCAAACATTTTTGTTTTGTTTTGTTTTGTTTCATTGGTTTAACGCTATAACAACCTAATTTTTAATAGCGTGGTTGTATCTTTTATAAACAACCTCACGTTGCAGAAGAAATAGTAATTGTTACCTTTTCAAAATAAATTAGATTGTTATTTTAAAAGGTGAGCCATATCATTGACAATTTAAAAAAAATAAACAAGGTAACAAATATAAATTTTTTTATATATTTATATAGTAAAACTCTCCCCATATCTTTATATCAATTAAATAATTATTAATTACAATGTTGCAAGAATTCCTTCATCAAAATTAGAAAAATGGTTAAACGTTTCAAAAGTACATTGATATATAATGTTTGTCGCTCTAGTTCATTGGATATAGCTCGTCCAAAATTATTTCATGTAGTTAGATTTCATAATTGCTTTGATGTATCATGTTTGTCCTTTTAACTATCTTTTTTTTGTTAAATCAAGCACCTAATGACAATAAAGAGGACACAAGACATTCCAACTAGGTTGACACCCCTTATATCCTATAATCCAACGCCAAGTGCTAATATATATTCAAGGCCGGCCCTAGGTATATTTTGTTTTTGGGGGGTGTATATAGAAAAATTCACTTAATGGCCCAAAACATTGACATGATGAAAGGTTGGGCTGAAGTCTAATAATGTTTTTGGCCCTTTTGGTGTGAATTGCTATATATACATCCGTATTTCACAAAGATTTCTATATTAACCCCCCTATAGAAAAATTTGGTTGCTAATGTGCCAAAAAATTTATCATCGAAGAAATTAGTGATATTTTTTTGGACTTTTTGTTCCTAATAATGTGCCTCACTAATATTAAAAATATTGGTGATATTTATTATCCGAGAAATTGGGATAATTTTATAACAAAACAAATTATATTTTAATTGAAAATAGGCCTCTTAGAGAGATTAATTTTAATCTTGTCTTTCAAAGGTTCCAAAAAATTAAATTATTGCAAAATTGAATTTGATAATGCAAAATCATGTGAAACACATTCATGATCGTAAAACCGATGTGAGACGCATTTAGAATCATGCAGCCCTATTGTTCTCAGCTGTTAAATTTTTTTTGGATCATGAAACCGATATGAGACGCACTTCGCAGATGCTATTGTTCTCTACTTCTACTATATTATATTTTATTTTGGTGTCTGTGAAATATTTGATTTATTTTCAGATGTTGCCTAAAAAAATATTTATTTGGTAGTGAAAAGTGAAAAAGATAACAAAATGAAGACCTAATAAAATCACAATAATGAGCTAAAAAAATTATGATGTACTAGGAACGGCCTATATATATTATTACAGAATAAGAAACAAATATATACAAATACAACGAACCTTTGGTAATAAATTACTGAAATTCAATGAATCGCGTTTTCACTCACGGATGGTGCATTTTTCTGAATCGCAACTCGATGGTTAATTGATGAAATTGTTTGCTATCACATTTTCTGCAATCGCGTTTTGCTTCTACTTCTTCTCAATCGTGTTTTGTTTCTGTTTTCCCAATCGCATAATCGCTCTTTGTTTCCATCGCCCTCTCTCAATCGTAGAATAAAACTTTCATTGTCCCGTGAGCATAACTCAGTTGGTAGGACAATGCATTATTATATGCAGGGGTCGGGGTTCGAACCCCGGACACCCCACTTATTCACCTTATAAGGTGAATTCTAGCCACTAGGCTACCTGACCCAAAAAAAAATCTACTAACAATATAGCATCGAGTGGGTAAAATCGCAACTGCAGTAATAGTTTTCTCTTCTAGGGTTAGCACAGCCTCCTTCCCCTAGTGAGTGTTGTTATTGTCGTTCAGTAAGCTCTCTTCCATGAACGTTTATGACTTTCTGTTTCTGTGTTTCCTGCAAAGCTTTGTTTTGTCGGATCTGGTGTGTTCCGTAAAACCATATTCATCCATCTTTGTTTCACGATTTTGTCGGTTCCCATAAAGCCATATTATATACCTTTATATCTTGATTTCGCGCAAATTGATTCTTTTAATTCATCGGTTTATATCCAATTACTCCAATTGCTTTTTTATCCCATTGATATATAACCATTGCAACCTTGTTTGGTGGCGATCTCGTGGGTGTAGTTTTCATCCTTGTAGCCTTGTGCATCTATTCCTTTATCCCTTTACCCCTTTAGGGGCCGAACATGAGCGTCATTAGTTGGAACTGCCGGGGATTGGGTAACCCGAATGCAGTTCCTAATTTAAAATTTAAAATATCTTGTCCGCTGCTACAATCCGGCTATCCTCTTTTTAAGTGAGACATTAGTACATCGAAATAAAATTAAGGAATTTCGCTACGTTCTTGGGTTTGATTCTTGTTTTTCTGTTGATCATATTGGTAGAGGTGGTGGTTTCGCTCTTTATTGGCGCTCTTCTATTAATTTTCAAATCATTGATTATTCGAACAATCATATTACTGTTGAAATTCTAGATGATGAAAAAGGTAATTGGTAGCTAACAGGTTACTATGGTTATCTTAATGGGGGTAAGAGATGGGTTGCTTGAGACTTTCAACGACATCATGGATGCGAGTGAGAAACGTGGTAGGAAGAATCGCTCTAACTGGTTAATTAATGATTTCCGTCAGGCTGTTATGGATTATGGCTTATCTGATGTTCTGGGTTAAGGGTTAACAGTTAACTTGGTTCAAGAGTTTAGGTATCCCTCGTGCAGTTGAAGAAAGACTAGACAGAGCACTGGCTAATAAAGCATCGTTTGACATCTTCCTTAGTGCCAAACTCGAAAATCTTGCAGCTCCAGCATCAGATCACTACCCAATCCTTCTTGATCGTTCTCTTATTGTCTGGCCTCCCCGTGCGCAACGTAATTTTCAGTTTGAAAATATGTTGAAAGATATGTTGAAAGCTTGAACCGGGTTTTGATGGTATGTTGAAAGACAAATGGTTGTTGTATAAGGATCATACAATCATTCAACGTCTCAATAGATGTACAGAAGATATCCATTTTTGGAGTCGGGAGGATTGTAACAAATTGAAGAAAGATATTGATGATTGTCGTAAACAACTATGCCTTTCTCATATTAATAACACAGGTGCGGATCAAGTTCAGTTGTTGGCCCTACGGAAACAAATGACCAAGTTACTACTGCAGGAGGATGCTTATGGGCATCAACAGGCAAAAACTCATTGGCATAAGGATGGAGACCGAAATACAAATTTTTTTCATGCCTCTGCTACTTCTAGAAAAAAGGTAAATCACATTCTTTCTCTAGAAGATGATCAAGGTGTTAAAGTTACTGATAATCCCGGTATGAGTAATTTAGCAAAAAATTACTTTTTGGATTTATTTCAAAGAATGATTAGCAATACCGCACTTGTAGTAGAGGTTATTTGACACTCTGTTATGGACATTGATAATGCTTTACTTACTGCACCTTTTTCAAAGGAAGAATTTAGAGATGCAATTTTTTCGATGCACCCAGATAAATGTCCTGGCCCTAATGGTTATAACCCGAGATTCTATCAATATTTCTGGTCCATTTGTAGAGAATACATATTTAAGGGTTGTGTTGAATGGTTAGAAATAGGTTAGTTCCCGGCTTCTTTAAATACAACAAATATAGCTCTCGTTCTAAAGGGTAAAATTCAGACTACTATGAAGGATTGGCTCCCTATAGCTCTATGTAACGTGTTGTATAAGCTTATCTCCAAAGTTCTTGCTCTAAAAGTCGTTCTACCTAAATGCATTTATGATAATCAATATGCTTTTGATCCGTGTAGGTTAATCCTTGACAATGCCATGGTAGCTATTGAGATTATTCACTACCTGAAGACAAAGACGAGGGGAACAAACGGTTGTGTTGCACTTAAACTTGATATTAGTAAGGCGTATAACCGGATGGATTGGAATTATTTAAAGGAGGTCATGCTTAAGATGGGGTTCAATAATAAGTGGATTCATTGGATGACTGTGTGTTGAAACAATTGGTTATTCGATCCTTGTTAATAATGAAACAATGGGGCCTATTATTCCGGGTCGTGGCTTGAGACAAGGGGATCCTCTTTCTCCTTATCTTTTTATCGGAGGGTCTTTCCTCTCTTATCAAAAGTGTCGAAGCTAGAGGAGACCTTAGGGGTACTACCATTTGTGGAGGTGTGTCACCAGTGTCTCATTTATTGTTTGTTGATGATTGTTTCCTTTTCTTTAAAATAGAAGAGCGCCAGGCCCTAGTAACTCCTAGCCCACTAACTGCAGAAGTTACTTTTTAGCTCTCTGACGTGGTCTGTTTGTATTGGGCAATAACACATAAAGGGCAATGATGGTTATATGCTTTTAAACAAATTTTCTCGCGCCCCCTATTTTCGTCATTAATGAGATGTCCGTTTTATCCCCTCTGAATGTGAAACGATTTGACAAAATCACTATATATATCAGTCACACACATCTCACTCACTTTTCCACACTTTTCA
>Ga0228710_1012427_pt1 | contig 10558 bp, 6 predicted proteins | sample MedpolnodulmetaG_FD_177995 | JGI IMG/M metagenome (GOLD analysis project Ga0228710, IMG submission 177995) | Root nodule microbial communities from Medicago polymorpha collected in Santa Monica, California, United States - pink nodules | ecosystem: Host-associated > Plants > Roots > Nodule... | reverse complement strand
TTAAAGAACAGTTTCAGTTCAGTTCGAGTTGTTACATTACAGTTCGGTTCAGTTCTAACGAACTGAAAAACAGTTCAGATCAGTTCACATGCAGTTTTGGTTCAAAACCAAACTTTGCCCACCCCTAGATATTTGTATGATGAGAATAACGGATTCAAGAAAAACACAAGGATTTCGCATCAACCACTTTGTATCAATATCAACTCATGTCCTCATCCCTTTCCCCTTCCCCGTCCTTGTAATTTGTTACCATAATAAAATACATTATTATTTATTGTGATTGTCTTCTTATTCATCTTCTCCTTTATATTGTCATTATTTTTAAAACTAAGAAATCAAATCCGTTTAAAAAGTATTCAAATATAAACAATTATTCCTTAATTTTAATAAAGAACTATTAATGCAATTGTGTGAATTTTAAATAAATCAAAATTTTCTAATATCTTCTTTTTATAATAAAATTTAAAAATACCTCACTTTTCCATTTAGACACCAAAGTAATCCACTTTCTTACACTCACACAAATCAAAGCTCTTGTCGGCCCCTAAGTGATTTTAGTTATTCTCACACCAAGGAACACTGCAACTGAGATAAGTATTAGCTTATCAAACTAACCAGAAAAGTTCATATAATGAAACTAAGAAATGAATGAAATAGATTCTCATCATTACTTGATCATAGAGTACATTACATCTTATGTAGAGTTCGTGAAGGTGTAGGATAATTATGATACATGCTCTATATGCTATACCAACTCTAAGACACTTACAACTAACTATGTAACTTGCTATGCAAGTTATCAACTAAGAGGCTTGGGTATCTTCATGATGAAATATGCCCCCACAAATTGGAGGTTGGTAGATGTCTGCCATCCCTAGCTTGTATAATAGAGTATGAGAGGGTTGAGGTATTAGTGCTTTAGGGAAAAAGTCTGCAATATGTGCATGTGAAGTTACTAGCAAAAGCTTCGTGATGCCAGATTGAAGTTGTTCTCTGACCAAGTGGCAATCTATTTCCAAATGCTTTGTTATTTCTAGAAAGACAAGGTTGGTTGCAATATGTAAAGCACTTTGCTTTTCACAATAGAAGACATGTAACTTGGAACATTATAATTATAAATCCTGAAGCAGATAGAGAAGTCATTGAAGTTAACAAGTAGCACCTGCTAGTGCCTTGTATTCAGCTTCTGAGGAGGATCTAGAAACAGTGAGATGCTTCTTGGTGCGCCATGGAATCAATGATTTGCCTAAGAAGAAACACTGACCAGAAATTGATCTTCTAGAGTCTAAGCAACGTGCCCAATCAACATGAGAGAAGCCTTGAATCTGAAGATCAGAATCTCTGAAAAAGAATAGACCATGACCTGGACACCCTTTGAGATACCTCAAAACTCTCATAGCAACATTGTAATGATTATGTTTAGGTTTGAGGAGAAATTGACTCAACTGTTGTGTGATGAATGTGATATCAGGTATAGTGGTGTTAAGATAAAGTAATCTTCCAACTAATCTTTTATAGGAAGAGATATCTTCATATGGTTTGCTTGGATCATGATGCAATTTTGCTTGAATCTTCATATGTGTTAAATATAACTTTTGAATTCATTTAAGACATTGCTAAAGAGAATGATGCTATTATGAAAGATTATATGGAAAACCAAAACAACCTTCTTCTTGAAATTCATGCAACTCTTGCATAGAGGTACCAATTTGCAACAAATGCATGGATGGACTTTATTGGGGGCAAAGGAAGGAAAGAAAGAAAAACGACGAGTGCCCTGTGTTGGAGTTTTATCATGCAATTGAAAGGAGGTCCATTTGGATACATTGATCAATCTATCTTTTCTTCTTCCAATACTGCTCAATCTCAACTACCTGACATTGAAGAGATGAGGTGACTTTTGAGGAGTCAACAAGAAGAAATGGATGAAGTGGTGGATAAAAATGTTGAGGAAAAAATTGCAGAACATGCATGACTAGTGGAGCAACAAAGGAATGAAGAACGAATGGAATGGCAAGGAATTGTTTGCAGAGGTTAGCGATTTGGTGCATTCAAGGATTCTGCCACCACCAGCAGCTTAGTATCAGACTCAACCTGAGTTTTAGTCCTAGTATCATTCACAACCTCCTCGACTTCAACCTCATCAGCTGCAGTCCCAGTATGTCACAACCAAAAATAATAGGCCAAATGAATATTATGAAAGAGATCATTGGTAGTTTTTTTTTTTTTTTACAAGCATTGGTAATTTTTTGTTATTATAATTTGTGTTAATTTTAAATGATATTTTGTAAATTTAGTATTTTGTGACAGGAGTTTTTTAAAAAAATAATAAAATTAGTTAAACGAGAGCTTATATTTAGAGACATAATTTTTAATCAAATGAGTGCTTATATTTAGTGACAGAGGGAGTACTAGTTAAACAATATCCTTAGATCACTTATTAGTATTGGAAGTCTAAATTGCAAATTAAGAAAATTTTAGTTACAAAAATGAGGATGTGAATCATCACGACTTCACAAGATCATTTGTTGGGCATCTACATCAACAAAGACAGAAGAGAACAAGTATCACGAAAAGAAGGGATTTTATTTATTATCTAAATCACGCCTATGATAAATACCAGAAACATTACAAGATCAATACCTTGAAATAAACTTTAACTCGAAAACAATATGTTTTGCAGCTAGTTTCCACAACATAAAGGGTTTCCATGGTTACCATAAATGAACGGGAAAACTAGAAATAAACAAGATTAATTTCCATTAGCATGCAACCATTATTATCACAAAGAATACTCAGGGAGCTGAGTATCACACCTATACTTCTGCAATCCCCTTCTGATACGCTTCCTCAAATATTGGAAATGCTGCAACCACTACATCAAACTGCAGAACAAAAAACTAATATATTTTAATGGACTGCTTATAGTGTGTTTTAAAGCACTTAATATGTGTGTATTATAATTTTAAGCATAAGAAGTAATGTTGATAACTCGAATGTTAACGGTGGTTACTTACATCAGACTATAGTCTTGTGCCTAAATCAATTTCTTCATCTTCATCTTCAGCTGCAGTAAGGAAATACATAGGATGATACTAAGCAGCACAGTCCACTTCCATTTGTTAATATGATCAAACGTTTCCATTTGCCCAACGAAATTGTCATATATTGTGTGACTTATGGGGCTGATACCAAACCCCTTTAGCTTCACCTCTGTTCTTTCTCTATATTTATTACCTATTGTCCTTGCTGTAACCTTGATTTTAACCTGTGTCTGATTTTTTGCTATGCTGGTTAGGTAGTGAGAACATGGTTGGTCGTATATCATGCAAACATGATCTAATTCAGTATAGTAACATGTCCTATACATGCAGATATCGACACCATCCTTTTCATCATCACCCTCACCATCAAATGTAGAGATGTTAAATTCCATAATGTCGCAATATTGGGAGTCCTCAGCAAGGATGAAGCAAAAAAACAAAGCCCAACAAAGGGGAGAGATGAGGTGGAGAGAGATCAACAATCATATCATTTTTTGTTGTCCTGTACTCCAACCACTCTGGAACACTACTTCCAGGATACACATACGCTGCTTGATAAGAATCATGGTTATATTTGTAATCAACATAACTTTCAACTTTATCATGTTCCAGTGTCGATAAGTGTTGATATGCAAACTCCATCAAATTGATTTGCAGATTCAACCCAATATTTATGAGAGAATGTTCATCCAATTTGAAGCAATTCCAGAACTCAATCCTTTTCTTGTTTTCCTTTAATTGTTCAGCAACTGTTGAAGGGAACAATACAGACTTCAGTGACAAACAGTCAACAAGTAGAGTTTCAAGTGATGATGGAAGCTCGGGTAGAGCCTGAAGCTCCGAGCAATCACTTATGTCTAAATTAACTAGATCCTGCTACCCAAAAACAAACGGTGAATTGGATAGGCTTACATAACTAATTTATAATTCCTTAATTAAACATAAATTTAATCTAAAAGACACGTATTTAATTACCTGTACTCCACACCAAAGCTTTTCCACTAGGCTACCTTTCAAGTTCAATATAACAAGATTCTCTGCAGAAAACTTCTCTGGGAATGATTTTAGAGGACAATGCATCCAATGAAGATATCTTAGATCAGTTGGAAAAGATTGAAGCCATGAACACTCTTCATTGCTTACACCATGAAAATTCAAAAATTGCAGGTTGGTCATCTTAGCAAATACATGAGGGCTTAACTTCAGGTTCCTAATTGATGACAAGTCTAGACATATGCTTCTAATAGCATCAGTACCCTGTCATGAATGGAAAAGAAAAATTCTAAATCATTGAAAGCCACATTTTAAACCAAAATAACAAATGTTATCTAAAGATGCTATATTTTTTTACCTTGTCATTTTTTAATACATCACAAATTTCATCATGATCCCATAATCGACTGCGTTTGTTTGGGTCTTCCCTAGATTCTTGGCGAGCAACCTCCCGACCCATTTCTTGTAAAATGTCATGCATGGATATGACATTATCTTCAGAAATAGTTATAAGAGCTTTATCTTTCAACCTTTCTATCCCAACAGCCACTGAATTATCACTTTCATAATCTTTCAATAAAAGTTTCATGTAATCCACTTTCAAACTCAACCCATTGAAGAAACATGCAATATTTAAAAAATACTTTTTCTCTAAACGATCAAGATCATCGTAACTGAGTTTCACTACATCATGAACTTTTTGAACTGGCAGTCTTTTAAGTTTGTCTAGCTGACTTTCCCATACTTCTTTGTTTTTTCCACGAAGCATATGAGCCAACACTTTAAGAACTAATGGATTTCCTTTGGCATAATTGACCACCCTCTTTGATATTTCATCAAACTCAGTTTCAAGATGACTTTGTTTAAAGGCATTCAAATTGAAAAGTGCAAGTGCTTCACTAGAATCCAATACCCCAACCTCATATAGATCATCATCATCAACTTCATTATCAAAAAGTACTTGCTTATCTCTGGCTGTTAGAATTATTCTACTATCTGATCGAAACCAGTCAAGAGTTTCAAATAACATCTCTAGCTGATCTTCGTCCTTAACATCATCAAGAATGATAAGAACCTTCATGCAGCCAATTCGTCTCTCAATATCACTGGCCAACCTATTTGGTGTATCAATTTTCACATCTTCAGCCAATATTTTAGTAAAAAGGGTTTCTTTTAAAGATTCCATTCCATGTAATTTTAACTTTTCACTCACCTTTGCCAAAAAACAACAACCATCATATTCAGAGCGATTTTGGTTAAAAATTTCTTCTGCAATAGTTGTCTTGCCAATGCCGGGCATACCCCAAATTCCAATCACACGGACCTTTTCTGACTCTTTCTTTAACAATGAATTTAAATGTGCAATTGGTTTGTCAATTCCAATAAGTCCTTTTGAGTTAACTGGGTGCTTACTCAACATCTTCAACCTCATCAACACAACATTGGTGATTTCTTCAAGCAGCTCAGCATCATTCCTATAAATCAAATCGAAGAAAGAAAAATGTGAACATATCCATCGGTGTCATGTAGATATAGGACACTGCCACGTTTCAGACAACGAACATACTATCAATCTGAACTGTCAGCACTACTATAAACTTATTTTGTTAGAAGTTTGTATTGAGAGGTTTAATACCCATTATAAAACATTTCTTTTTCTCTCTTTTCCTTCCTCCTTAGTAGGATCAAGGGTTAAAAATGTGTTGTTGCCTGCATGTTTCGTCTATAGAAGTTGTCAACAAACCATTACTAATTTATAGACTACATTGGCCCAAATTAAATACACATAATCACAATCAAGTCATTCTTTTTTTAGTGAATCCAAGGTATGACTGATCGGAAATCAGAGCCTAATTCCTCAAAGTACTGAGATTTATATTAACCCCAGAACAAACAAGTTGTAGCTGTAGGGAAATCGTTAATTGACAGAGATAAAAACGCAACGGAAATAAAATTTCCCTTCCAAGGATCCTTGTGAACGGTCATAATAACTTAATGCCTCATGCTATAGATAAATAACATAATATAAATTCTAAGTTCAAATGAAAAACATTGGCTCTAGGGCTCACACCTACAGTAGCATTAACTACTATTTGAGCATGCACTCTAGTACAACATAATGTTCTATTAAAAAGATGCGCTCTAGTAAAACAGAGAAAATAAAGGTTATGTCATTTTGCTATTTAAGTAAATGATCAAATATTGGCATGCATACCTATTGCTTTTATATAAAGTAAGTAAATATATAGCCCTAGAAAATTTATGAGAAGGAAAGAACTAACCGAAAATCAGATGACTTAATTCCTGACAAATTAGCAGATGTGTTCAAAGCATGTCTCCATATCTGCACCTTGGACGAACAATACCTTTTTTCAAGTTCAGCAAATGCATCTTCATAACTCTTCTTTTGATGTCGTACATTTGTAGGATCTACCCCATAGAAAACAGGTATTACAATCTGTCCATATTTCTCTTTGCACTCAATTATTTTCGCAAGTTCTTCTAAACACCAATGTGAACAAGCATAGTTTTCTGAGAATATGACCAATGAAATGGGAGATCCTTCAATTGCTTCAACAAGTGAATGTGATATGTCATCTCCCCTCTTAAGTTTCTCATCAACAAAGGCATTTATTTGCTTTCGAGGAAAAGCGTTAACCAAATGGCCAAAAAATCCGTGGCGGATGTCCTCGCCTCTAAAGCTTACAAAAACATCATACTTTGATTGGGGAGCAATGTTTGACGGTGCCTTTTCTGCTACAGCGTTCAATTCAATAAGAACGAAAAAACTTAGGTACTTCATAAAAACTTAGATCTCTATAGCATTAACAAAATACAACAACAATTAAAAAATGTTACTACTTAATCATCAAAAAGTCCAGGTAATTAAAAATGATTGTTTTGATGACATTTTATGATTAACATAGAACTATGGTATAATTAATATGAGTCAGACGATATAACATGAGCTTTAGATCAGAGTCAAATTTTATAAGAGAAACAACAATCACCTCTGAGACAATTTTATTGACCATTTCTTTCTTCTTAACTCCTTCAATTGCCCACAATTTTAACTGGTGCTTTGAAACTCTCTGAAGAAACAGGAATTGCAAAAGATAATGTTAGAAAGAATTGAAGAAGAAATATATGTTCCTTTGATTTCATGATGCTACTTTGGATTTTATAGACATGAACATTTTCTAAGATCAAATTATCATACTATAAAGTATTGATAAGAAACAGACTATTCTAACCAATGGTAACAAATTATTTTCACACTTCAATATGATCTATGGTTGTGAATAGATAAAAATAAAACAAACTGTTAAAAGTTACAAAACAATCCTTTTCCTCAATATAAACCAAGACTGAGTTTGAAAAACAAAATTCATTTAGAACTGTAATCAGCTTTTGTAGTTATTTAATAATCATGTTCTGATATGTTCATGTCAATGCATAAAGTTGCAATACAAATTCACATATCAGTTTCTTGGTCCAAAATTCAACTCAAATTAACCAAATTTTAGTTAGTAAAGCATTGAATGTAAAGACTAATGTTATAATAGTCTTCAGAGAGTTTATATACTATAAATGGATGAGTAGCCGCACATATTTCACATACATGAATAATACTAGAGTCCCATAATCGCCGCATTTCCAAGTTAGCTGTCCTAGCAACAATTCCATATTGCAATGCCTTACTTCCAGAATGCCTGTATTGTCTCTGAGGAAATGAAAATTAACAGAAGCAGAATCAGAGGCAATTCTAAGTCATTAAAACTAATAAAAGCTTATTAGTCATAATCTCTCAAAGCTACACATGTGAGCATTTTTTCAAGTCCCAATTCTGACTTTAAGTACTAAATTGATTTGATTGTTCCCTCCAATTTCTGTAAAGTAAATTTTAGTACTATTATACCATGATTTCAAGTCCCTATATTGATTGTGCAAGACATAGAATGCAAGGAAGAAGGTAACAAAAATGTTTTGGTCTTACTCTGCAGCTCATACAATATCTACAAATATAGAACTATAAAACATGGTTACGTTCTGTTTTACTTTAAGAATGTGATTCTTAATATGTCTGGATTAGATTTGTCAATTATTTTTTTGAAGAATCTAAACTAACCCCCTCAAATTTGGAACCAGAGAGAATCGAACCTGAGACCTTGAGGAGGAGCACACTCCCAGGTTCCAAGCCAATACCACTAGGCCAACCCAAGTGGGTTTAAATTTGTCAATTATAAAACCAATAACATGTATATCTGTTGATAAATCTTAATTTTCGGCAATAATGTGTAGAACAAATTCGAAATCAATAAGCAGAGATTACAGCATATATTATTTGAGAAGCTCCGGAAGACAAATACGCCATTGAATTGGAACAATTTCACACGGAACAATCTTTCTTCGTCTCTAGAACCTTGAACATCACAATAAGGGAAACACAAGGTTATACTGGAGAAAGAGAAAAGAAACTATATGATTGATTGAAGCTAGAACATTATATATACTCTCTACAAGAAATTAAAATTAATTGTCATAACCATAAGGAGGGGAAGGAAGATGATGTCATCATAAATATCATGTCATATAAGCAGGCAATTACTGAGTACTGACCTTCAATGCTTTACCTGCTAGAGATCTGATACAGTTGAGAATGTGAACTGGTGCACATTCACACTCCCATATATAGCATCAAATCTTTATATTACATCAATATTGAAGTCACCATTATTCAAATAAAAAATTGCAGAGTCAAACGTTGACTTGCCAACTGTATAGATGATGGAATTATCTACATCAACCATGTGACAATGACATGTACTCCCATGTGAATGAATTTGAATTCTCTCAATTCAAACTTCCTATCAATATCTCTCAATCTTCTCTATCTCTCTCATTAATTAATCTTGAATATTTTTGGCATGTTTAGGTGATTTGGATGGAAATTGTTTTTGTTGATAGAATTGATTCTAACTTGAAGTTATGATTTAAATCTTTTGACTCCATACGTAATTTTTACGATAAAATTTATGGTTCAACTCACTTTTATGCGAACATAAAGAGGGGAAGGAGGATGATATCCTCATCATCGTCGTTGCCATCATCATATATCATATATTCAAGCAATTTCAAACCTTCGATGCTTTAGCTGCTATAGATCTAATTCAAGTTTCTCTCATATGAAAAAAGTAATGTCATTGACCATACAGTTTAAAATATTAATTCTTGTATGTGCTCCTGATTTTCGGATATCAAACCATTAATTGATTTGAATCGTCAATCTTTGAACTCTTAACTTTTATTCATGGGAAGGGAAAAAAGTAAGTAAAAACCCTTATGAGATTATGAATCCGGGAGTTGATTTCGCGGAGGGAAGGTGTTAAGCACCCACACGACTACGGTACTCCGTAGGAACCTTTTGCCTAATTTATCTTGTGCTAAGTTATTTGCTTATTTTGAAAATAGTTGCCTAAATGTCTAAGTGAAAGAATCCAGGAAGAAAAAGTATGTTTTTGGTTATTTTTATTTGATTTGGAAGGATTGGGTCCTTTGTCTACATACCCTTAAAGAAAAGGGATCACCAATGTAGTTCACTCTCAAAAATTATTTGGTGGGTTAGGTTGATTTTAAAGTTTTTGAAAATGGTTTTAAGAAGGGAAAAGGAGCCTCAAGGCAATGAAGAAAAAGGAAGTGAGGTTGTTTGATTTTAATCAAAAGAAATTCAAGTCTAATATGGATATTAAAATTGCTTAAAATTTGATTAAAAAAAATAAGAGGAAAACAAACTCTTGAGTTAAAATCCAAGGTTTCTTAAGAAAATATTTTTTGAAGTTTTGCATATTTGATTTATTTTTGGGAAAAAAGATTTTTCTAAGCTAACGGAAAAACTAAGCGTTTCGACATGATGTAAAAAAATAAAAAAGAAGTGAAAAGAATTACCAATGATGTAGGATCCCAAGCGAAATTTCATCCTACAATTACTAGTTGTTCATTTTTAAGGCCCTCAAATTAGTCCAAAAATTACCTAGTTTGTCACTAATTCATTTGGTCCTCGCTTACAGTCATGACATAAAGCGATAAAAATAAATGTGTGAGTGTCGGTGCATATTCTCATTCATATGGTTACATGGTTCCTAGATACATTCTAAAGCATAATATATAAAGAAATAAAGTGGCAAATAAATATAAAATGCATGATATAATATTATCACTAAATAAACTAAAATAAAGCTAAATAAGAGATAATAAAAGAAAAAGAAAAAAATAAGAGATAATAATACTAAATAAAAAAAGAGCAAGTAAATAAATAATATATAAAAAAATAAAATAAAAATATAAAAAAAAAGGAAAAAGAGGGAAAAGAGATAATAACACTAAACTACACTAAAATAAAGCAAATAAATGAATAATAAAAGAAAATAAAAGATGAGATGATAATTCTAAAAATAAAATAAAAACTAAAAAAACAGTAAGTAAATAAAGTAAATAAATAAAAATGCAAGAAATAACAAAAA
>Ga0228710_1012425_pt1 | contig 10559 bp, 9 predicted proteins | sample MedpolnodulmetaG_FD_177995 | JGI IMG/M metagenome (GOLD analysis project Ga0228710, IMG submission 177995) | Root nodule microbial communities from Medicago polymorpha collected in Santa Monica, California, United States - pink nodules | ecosystem: Host-associated > Plants > Roots > Nodule... | reverse complement strand
TCCGGTTTGCGGAATAGGATCTTGTTGTAGAATCGGAGCCCCGGTTTGGTGAATAGGATCTTGTAGAATCGGAGCCCCAGTTTGCTGAATAGGAGGATCTTGCTGCTGAATCGGAGCTCCGGTTTGCTGAATAGGATCTTGTTGTAGAATCGGAGCCCCAGTTTGGTGAATAGGATCTTGTTGTAGAATCGGAGCCCCAGTTTGCTGAATAGGAGGATCTTTCTGCTGAATCGGAGCTTCGGTTTGCTGAATATGATCTTGTTGTAGAATCGGAGCCCTAGTTTGGCGAATAAGATCTTGTTGTAGAATCGGAGCCCCAGTTTGCTGAATAGGAGGATCTTGCTGCTGAATCGGAGCTCCGGTTTGCTGAATAGGATCTTGTTGTAGAATCGGAGCCCCAGTTTGGTGAATAGGATCTTGTTGTAGAATCGGAGCCCCAGTTTGTTGAATAGGAGGATCTTGCTGCTGAATCGGAGCTCCGGTTTGCTGAATAGGATCTTGTTGTAGAATCGGAGCCCCAGTTTGGTGAATAGGATCTTGTTGTAGAATCGGAGCCCCAGTTTGCTGAATAGGAGGATCTTTCTGCTGAATCGGAGCTTCGGTTTGCTGAATATGATCTTGTTGTAGAATCGGAGCCCTAGTTTGGCGAATAAGATCTTGTTGTAGAATCGGAGCCCCAGTTTGCTGAATAGGAGGATCTTGCTGCTGAATCGGAGCTCCGGTTTGCGGAATAGGATCTTGTTGCAGAATTGGAGCCCAGTTTGGTGAATAGGATCTCGTTGTAGAATGGGAGCCCCAGTTTGCTGAATAGGAGGATCTTGTTGCTGAATCGGAGCCCCGGTTTGCTGAATAGGATCTTGTTGTAGAATCGGAGCCCCAGTTTGGTGAATAGGATCTTGTTGTAGAATCGGAGCCCCGGTTTGCTGAATAGGAGAATCTTGCTGTTGAATCGGAGCTCCGGTTTGCGGAATAGGATCTTGTTGTAGAATCGGAGCCCCGGTTTGGTGAATAGGATCTTGTAGAATCGGAGCCCCAGTTTGCTGAATAGGAGGATCTTGCTGCTGAATCGGAGCTCCGGTTTGCGGAATAGGATCTTGTTGTAAAATCGGAGCCCCGGTTTGGTGAATAGGATCTTGTTGTAGAATCAGAGCCCCGGTTTGCTGAATAGGAGGATCTTGCTGCTGAATCGGAGCTCCGGTTTGCTGGATAGGATCTTGTTGTAGAATCGGATCCCCAGTTTGGTGAATAGGATCTTGTTGTAGAATCGGAGCCCCAGTTTGCTGAATAGGAGGATCTTGCTGTTGAATCGGAGCTCCGGTTTGCGGAATAGGATCTTGTTGTAGAATCGAAGCCCCGGTTTGGTGAATAGGATCTTGTTGTAGAATCGGAGCCCCAGTTTGCTGAATAGGAGGATCTTGCTGCTGAATCGGAGCCCCGGTTTGCTGAATAGGATCTTGTTGTAGAATCGGAGCCCCGGTTTGCTGAATAGGAGGATCTTGCTGCTGAATCGGAGCTCCGGTTTGCTGAATAGGATCTTGTTGTAGAATCAGAGCCCCAGTTTGTTGAATAGGAGGATCTTGCTGCTGAATCGGAGCTCCGGTTTGCTGAATAGGATCTTGTTGTAGAATCGGAGCCCCAGTTTGGTGAATAGGATCTTGTTGTAGAATCGGAGCCCCAGTTTGCTGAATAGGAGGATCTTGCTGCTGAATCGGAGCTCCGGTTTGCTGAATAGGATCTTGTTGTAGAATCGGAGCCCCAGTTTGGTGAATAGGATCTTGTTGTAGAATCGGAGCCCCAGTTTGTTGAATAGGAGGATCTTGCTGCTGAATCGGAGCTCCGGTTTGCTGAATAGGATCTTGTTGTAGAATCGGAGCCCCAGTTTGGTGAATAGGATCTTGTTGTAGAATCGGAGCCCCAGTTTGCTGAATAGGAGGATCTTGCTGCTGAATCGGAGCTCCGGTTTGCTGAATAGGATCTTGTTGTAGAATCGGAGCCCCAGTTTGGTGAATAGGATCTTGTTGTAGAATCGGAGCCCCAGTTTGCTGAATAGGAGGATCTTTCTGCTGAATCGGAGCTCCGGTTTGCTGAATATGATCTTGTTGTAGAATCGGAGCCCTAGTTTGGCGAATAAGATCTTGTTGTAGAATCGGAGCCCCAGTCTGCTGAATAGGAGGATCTTGCTGCTGAATCGGAGCTCCGGTTTGCGGAATAGGATCTTGTTGTAGAATCGGAGCCCCAGTTTGGTGAATAGGATCTTGTTGTAGAATCGGAGCCCCAGTTTGCTGAATAGGAGGATCTTTCTGCTGTGGACTCATCGTCACAAAGAAATTTAGAGAAAAGCTGGTAAAAGGAAAAGTGGAGGGAGATTACAGAATAACTGCATTCAAATCTTATTTATAGTTTTATACTAAGTGGGCCCCTCATGTTAGTAGAAAGTTACTCAATTTGGATATGCATGCATTTAGTTTGTTATTTTTTAAGGGAGTTTGACAACTGGAAGTTAAAGTTTGTTAATAGGTAGTTACAGTTGGAATGTTTATTATTCATAAGCTTGAAAATAAGTCAAGTGTGGAGGCTAAAGATGAAATTTGGATTGCTCTCTTTAACTATCTCTAATGCCTTGACAATGTTATCAGCAGACAATTTGGTGAAGGCATTCGCAAGTATTAATTTCTCCGGATGTGACAGTTTCCTGAAGTATTGTCAACCACCGAACAATGCATATAAGCAACATAATTTAATAACATTGCTGTAAGGAAATCAACAACGAATTCTCAGTTGTTTTTAGAGGAACAAACTAAAGGGCGACTAGGTGCTATAAAACTCATATCCTGGTTTCTTGCAACAAGAGAATCACCCATTTGAAGCAGTCATGCGACCAGGATCATCAGATCAATCGTAGTTTCAACTCTGTAATCCAAGACAAAAATATAGAGTTGAAATGAGCACCGCCTGATCTTAGCTAGACAATTCAAATCGATGACAGCGTGACTGTGTGGATGCATGAAATCTAAATCCACAAATCTCCTATCATAAGGAGGTTCAAGAATCATTCATTGCGGGACTAAGCACTAGACTAACAGATAATATGTAGCACTGAACTATCATTCATCGAGTGACTCTTTACAAACCTGCACTGTGCAATCGCTGTTGTTTTGAGACTTCTCAAAGCCATATCAACCTTAGACAGCTGGAACGACAAAAGTTAAATGCACAAATTAACCGTCTGAAATACTTCTTCTAAGTAACATACATCATTAGATTTTAAACACAACTCTGACAAAAAATAATGAACCAACCTCAGTGCTTAATTCCCTAGTCATATTGGCATAAGTTGCTTCCTGAGCAAGCCTTTTATTCAATTCCTCATGTGCTTCTTCCTTTGATAGGTCACTCTCCTGAAATAATCAAATAAAGTAAGTTAATATAGCTACAGAAAAATATTGCATAGGATGGCTGAAACCACTGTTATTTCTATAAGTGCAACCTCTAGAATTGTACATAAGCAAATTTCATTCATCCAAAAGAAAGGATAGTATTTTGGAAAAAACAAATTACCGCCTTAGCAACTTTAGGCAAAAGATGCAGCCATTTCTTCTCAAATTTTTCCAGCAAGGTCTTAGCCATCACATGGACATCATTCTTTTCATCATTGTACTTCATTGCATTCTTAAAAATCAGCCTTACATCAGCATATATCTCCCTCACGTTCTTATAACCAGAGCCATCTTTAGCCTCCATTCTTCTTTTTATAGTACTAAAATTCATAGGCTTCTCAATGATCAAGTTTTCTTTCTTTGAAGCTTATAGTGTGAAAGCTGGCTTAGGATACTGTCCCTATAAAGCAAGTGTAATATGTACTTCTATTGCTTCTCGCTCTTCTTCTTCTATTCCTAATGTCCCTATAAATGTTTTAAAACATCTACAATAGTCTAAATTAGATAACCACCTCTGGTTTCTCAGGATCATTTTCATCCATCTCGTCATCTTCTCCCCCTCTTTCATCTTCCTCTTTTTCTCCTCTTCTCTCGTTCTGCTCTCGTCATCTTCGTTTACAATATTCTCATGCCCGTTTCCTTCTTCGTGTTCATATTGCTCATGCTTATTTTCATCCTCTACAATATTCTCATCTTCCTCTTCCTCTTTATGCTTTTCATTTTGATTTACTTCATTCTTACTTGGAAGAAGATCTTTTCTTCCAAGTTTTGTAATTTGATAGGCATTTTGAGCTCCAACTGATCAACTTTCTTATCACTCTCATCAAATTCCTTCTTCTTATAATGAGAACGCTTAACCTGATAGACCAGCCATAAGCAAATACCAACCGACAACATAATCTGCAGAACATATTTCATCTTGATGCCTTTAGATCTGTAGTTGCTGCTTGACGACCGTTTTATCATGGTTAACTAGCCTAGAAAAACTCAAATTTATCTTCTCCAAGTAACAAGGGCAGGCCAGCTACTTTGAACTGGAAATGCATTATTGTGGAACTAAGTAAACAATGAATAAAGATCAATCATGTATAGTGTAAAGATACAATTAAAAGTAAATATTAAGAATACACTTAAAAAAAATAAAAATCAAAGAATAGTATTCCTTTCAAATTCATGTATCAACAAAACACCAATCATAGTTAAAATTTCAGAACTCCCGAGTAATGAAAAGAAAACTATTAAATGGGGCAACAACATCCATGCATCATTTATAGGAAAAAAGTCCTGCTTGGGTAGACAACTTAATTCGTAGCTTATAGCATGAGCGCATATCACATATAAATGCTTATTATATGCTATTTCCATAACAAAAGATAAAATAAAGTCAAACAGTTTTTGTATAAGCTATAAGATGTTTTCATAAGGTATCTTAGAGTGCTTCTGGAAATAAGCTGGAAACAGCTTTCAGACACATCATTATTTCTTTTCAAATAAGTCATTCCAAACAAGCCCAAAGAACTAAACTAACAACATTGTAGTCACAACACAATACACTCTATCAAGAGAACATTTCTGTAAAACTAAGGTTTTTTTTCTCCCATGCACACAACAAAAAGGCTTTGATATGACTAAAAATAATAATAAAATATCCTATGAATTGCTTTGTTTTCCTCTCCAAGTTGTGGAGACCTAAAAAGCAACACAAAAATAAATTAGAGACCAAACAAAAGGAATCGACATATAACAAAGTTAATCTAAGGCAAACCAAAGCAATTTTAAAATTTATTGGGATAAGAAAGAAAATACAATTAAGTTCGGCCCCGTTTGTTTTAGATTTAAAAAAAATAGTTTTTTCTTTTTATTTTTAAAAATGGATTTTTTAGAAATTTACTCAAAAACAATAGAAGTTATTTCAAATTCATTTAGCATAAGTTAAAAAATGAGATTTTGGCATTCACTAACCAAATATTCATTGTTAGAGATTTTACATAGTAAAAATCACATATATTTATTTTTTTCAAAGTGACGTCTTTAAAAAATGATTTTCATGAAAAACTATTTGAAATAGCCTTTTTTAAGAGATTTTTTTAAAATTTTAGTATCCAAAAAATAAAAAAAAAATAAAAAAATGATGAAATGCTTTGAATTATATTTTAAGATAAACTATTCAAACGAATTTTTCATTCGAAACTTTCGTTAAAAATTTCTTTGTTAAAAAAAATTGTAGCAAAACAATATTACACTATAAAAATTCCTTAAAAAAAAAATATTACACTATAAAAATCTATTTTAAAAAAAGTTAAAACAAACGGGCCCGAAATCACTCCATTAATAGAAACTTTCAAAATAGCAAGGGCTCTCATTGAATGACAAATGGTACATTGCCAAAGAATTAACCTTTCTTTATTATATTATATTGTATGATTGTATGAATAGTAATAATTAGGTTTAATTGCAATTTTGGTGACAATTCTCACTATAATTGGAAACTGCAGCAGTTTGGAACGGCAAAATTGAACAATCAAAATGGGAAAAAGAATTAAAAAGAAACAAGAATTGATCAATAGGGAAGAATAAAGAAGAAGAAATTTGAATGAAGGAGATGTTTTTGTTCTCATGTTCGGGGGTTCTGGAATGAAAGAAATTTTATGAATGTAAGAGATGAATTTAATGACATACAGATGAAAAAATTTGATGTAAAATTTTATTTGTTATAAGTCTTGTAGTGTAAATTAATTAAGATTTAACACCTTAATATAATTAAATAAAAATTAAAAGTATTAAAAGTTACCTTACGATTAAGACTAACTTTTTAATTTTTAGAAAAAATTGACTCATTTATTTGACATTTAATGTTGCCTATGTATATTACATTTTTTTTTTGGACAATCAAAAATGGATCTTATATATTAACAAGGAAGGAGCTCTCCCAAGCACAAGAAGTGCGAAGGAGCTCTCAGATAATTACAAATAAGCAGTGTCAATCAAAAATTAGCCAAGTCCCAAACAAGCGAAAGGACTTGACCACCACAAGTGGAAACCAAAAACAAATACAACATTGTTAGATTTTATTCACCAAAGAGAGCACCGCTTTACTTTATCCAACAACTGATCAATGGAGCTACCCAAATTGTTAAAAATCTCTGATTACGGTCATTCCAGATGATCCACGCACAAATCAACCAAACAAGTTGCATAAAAGAGCATTTTGCTCGTCCGCCACCTGCTGAATGAGTAAGTTGATAGAAATGATCTGATACGTTAGTGGGGTCTGGACCTGACACACCAAGCCAAGATCGAACCTGAAACCACAAGGTACCATAGAAACCACAAGAGAGGAATAAATGCTGAGATGTCTCGATATCGCCGCACCTACATAATTACAACCAGCAACCGCGTTTGAAAGGATATCACGATACACCAAGTTTGCCCGTGTAGGCAACCTATTCTTTACCAACCTCCAAGCAAAAATTGAGACCTTAAGCGGAACATGTTTATGCCAGACTAGAGCATCAGCACCTTCCACCTGAGAGGTATCCTGAGTAGTCAATAACTGATAAGCACTACGAACTGTATAACCTGCAGAGGTATGCATATGCCATTTCCAAGTATCTTTCACATTAATCTGCAAACAAACATTATGAAGTAAAATAATACACTCCCCTAGCATTTCCTCCTCCCACACCCACAACCGCCTCCTCCATCTCCAACCCGCTCCACCATCCTCCCACCCACTAAAATACATCCGCGCAACCGTGGTAGATTTATCTACCGCAAGATCAAAAAGGCGCCTAAAGCGCACACAAAACGGTACAACACCTAACCACGTGTCATGCCAAAATAAGGTATCTGCCCCGTCTCCCACCAACCGAGAAACACCCTCCTGAGACCACCCGCCTCCTACTCCACCTAAACCATCCCTAATCTTAGTGATCTCTTGCCACCATGAGAGGGTAATTACCCCCTAAACAAGAGAGGGTAACGTAGGCCTAACCGTTAAAGTGACAAACACAATACTTTGATATGTAGTTAAGAGAGATTCAATAATTATTCTAATTTTATGAAGAGGTTTTTCACAATATAATTTTATAAGTCCTAAAACTATTTTTTAATTTTTTTTTTACAGAAAAGGCTATTTTGTTGGTGTAAGAAGAAGACCGACTCTATAAATTATAAAATGATAAAATCATTTATTACATGCAAAGAGGGGATACATGGCTGGAATTATGAAGTTTGTTTATGCTTTGATTATTTTTCTTTCTTTTTTCTTGTTGCAAAGAACGTCCAAGGTAAGTCACTTTAACATTTACAAATTTCCTTATTTCGTACTCCTTTACTTATTTGCATGTACACAATATTTATCCCTTTTTTTTTTTTTACCTCAGGATCGTTATTGTCCACGCAATATGTGTCAGTCTCCTTTAAAAGATAAGTGTTATTTCGTCCAATGCGTATGTGTTATGGATAGGGTTGCCTAGATTATGTGCCCTTATGATTATGTATTTAGCGCTAGATTCAAGAGAGTACACAAATGTTTTGCTAGAATATTCAATGAATTGTCATTTAGTTATTGTATTAACTTTTTTCTTGTTCAAATTTCATGGACTTTATAGTTATGACATTGTATTCTAAGATGATGGTAATGAAATGAAAGTAAGTCATCAAATAATATTATTTAGATTATTTTACTCTCTTAAATTCGAAGATATCCACATGGCCTTCAATTTAGGGATATCATATTCTCTTTCCGGCCCTAAAGTTTATAAGGATATCTTTGATAGTAAAGTCCGAAAATAGTTTTTATGTTACTTCTAAGCCTATAATTCTATATTTATATCTTTATATTGTTACACATATGATTTTTCTCACACTTCAGTTTATATTTCTCTTACTTTTTAATTTTTTAAAAGCTTCAGAGTCTTTGTTCGCTTTTATAAAATTAGATTGCCGATCTGTACTATCGACAGGTCAATGATGAGCACCATATATTGGTAATTTAGGACTCCAACATCACATAAAAGACAGTAAATTAAAATGTGAAATATTTTATAATTGAAACTTCATTTCAATATCACATGGATAATAATAATAATAATATTAACTTACAAAATAATGCATTTGATTCATTGACTCCTAATGTATTTGTGCTAGCAAAATATTACATGCAACAGTGCTCGATTAATTGTGTGGTATTTCAACGTGTATATACCTTTTCTAATACAATGTATCTTGTGCTCCTACATGATTAATAGTATGAATGAAAAATAGAGGCAAAATATAGTTGTCCATGTAAAAATACAGTGATGCACGGGTGAATAGTGACGGAGTACAATAATTTGTTTCTTTTTGAGTTAAGGGCCCGTGCACAACAACAGTTTAATTCAATATAGTTGTCCTTAGTTATTCTGAATAACTAAATAAATAAAAACTATGCAGCAAAAAAGATAATTAAGGACAACAAAAGTTACTACTTACTACTATTGAAGCCATACTTGAAGTTTTGATGATTTTGTGGTAGCCAATGCAACATAGTATAATAACTACCCTAAGATAAGCACAAAATGATTCATAGTGGAGAAAACACACATTGAATAATTTCCATGGTTAGTTCAGCATGTTATTCATATTTCCACAAACTAAATTTAATTCAACATACCTAGAAAGCACATTATAATCAACTTCTTATGTTGTTAATAACCTTCGAAATCTGTTAGAGGCTACCGGTACTCAACTTCTTGGATTAATAATTATTGTAGGTGTGAGAGACTATATGTACAGTGACAACTTATTGTCAAAGCAAATAAACTAAAAGTGGTGTTTGTTTTAACTTTAAAAAAAAAAAAGATTTTGTGTTAACAAAATCTAAAGATTTTTTTTTTAGAGATTTTAAAAAAAAAAACCGAAGCTATTTGTATTTGTTTACTATCCAAAAAAAATGATTTTTAACTAGTTCATGTTTAACCTCCTTATGTTTGAAAAAAATAGATTTTGAGAAAAGCTAAATCTAATAGCTTTTTATTTTAAAATTAAAATAGATTTTTCTAAAAATCCTAAACAAACACTTAAAAATGACAAAAGTGATTTTTTTTAGTAAAAAAATAGATTTTTTTTCCTAAAATAATCTAAAACAAATGGGCCTAAATCTCAAGAAGAAAAGAAAAGTTATTTTTTTCTTTCTTTTTTTTACAAAAACTGAAATAACATGTCCATTAAATTTGCATACTTTATGGTTCAACAATTCATTGTATTGTATATTATGTATGTTATTTTCTTTCCTCAAAAGGAAGATAGTCCAAATAATAGGCATTTAGGCGCGTCTGTTTCAGATTTTTTTTCCTTAAAAAAATCACTTTTTATTTTTTAGTGTTTGATTCAGATTTTTAGAAAATCATCTTTTTATTCTAAAAGCTTATAAGGTTAAGCTATTGTTTAACCCTAATTCAATGTCTTAAACCTAACTTTCTTAAGAAGTTTTTTACATGTGTATTTAATGATACACACAGCTCAAAAAATTGGTTTTGCTAGCACCAAGCTTCATGCCTTCTCTCTCTCTCTCTCTGATACATTTGTTTATTTTCAAGAAAACAAAATCAACTTACGTCCCTCTCTCTGCCTAATTTTCCCATTGACCGTTTTCAATCTCCATTCTTCTGATTTGGCTCTTCAAATCTGATCTCAAATAATTCCTCAAGACAACCCTACTGTCACCATCTTGGTTGGGTTTCAAATTGCAGCTTCCTTCTGTATTAGTTGTGCTCGTGGGAGGGACAGCACTAAAAGTTGGTTCAAAAATTCATTTATTTTTTGGTATTTAGTAAGATTTGGTGATTTTCACCATGCCCTAAAAACACAAATGTCTGCAAAAACCAGTTGGTTCATAAAAAATTGTTGATCTTTTCTGCCACGAGAGTGGGGTTTGGCACCAAATAGCTATGATGTACCTTTTGTTCATATCATTGTAAGTTTATCATGTAAGAGAGAACACCATTTAATACCTTTTGCGTTTCCTCTCTATGTAATTCTTTATTTTGATTTTCAAATGTTCCACAAATCCTTCTTTTGTATATACAATTCACCTGCTATGAAATCACATTAACAGGGGTTCAGAAGGGTGACATACAA
>Ga0228710_1012424_pt1 | contig 10561 bp, 2 predicted proteins | sample MedpolnodulmetaG_FD_177995 | JGI IMG/M metagenome (GOLD analysis project Ga0228710, IMG submission 177995) | Root nodule microbial communities from Medicago polymorpha collected in Santa Monica, California, United States - pink nodules | ecosystem: Host-associated > Plants > Roots > Nodule... | reverse complement strand
TTTTAGCCCTAAAAAAAAAAAAAAAAAAAAAGTTTCCGTATAATCATATAATAAACTAATCTAGGACTTTTTTAGACCTATATATATATATATATATGAGATGTTTCAAATAAGAAGTGATTTTAAAACGAGAAGTAAGAAGGTTAAATATCATACATTAGATTAAATAAATGTTTAGATTAAATTTTAACTTAAAACACCCAACTAACCTTCTCTCTCCTTAACTTATGTTCGTGTCCTTCTTTCTTTCCCACTTACAAACTCTTCCCATTCTTCTAGTTTGAAGAAGTTGAACAACTTCCCTCTTTTCTCTTTCCATTCACTTCTCATTGCAAAAATCTTCTCACCGCAAAAATCTATCTCTCACTCTCTTCTCGCCGCCACGAATACACAGTTAAAATATATTCTTCATCGCCGACCTTGCCCTGCTCATGTCTACAACTCTGCTTCAGTATTTGATTTTTGCATAAAGAGGCATGTTATGAAACAAATCCATTGTTTTGTAACATTGTTGTTGTTATTATTATTGTCGCAGACGTTTCTACTTCTCTGAATGTTATTTTACCATTGTTATTATTATTGTCGTCGAAGACGGAGAATATGTTTTAACCGTGGATTCGTGGTGGCGAGAAGAGAGTTAGAGATAGATTTTTGCAGTGAAAAAGTTTTTGCAATGAGAAGTGGGAAAGAAAGAAGGAAAAGAACGTGAGTTAATGAGAGAGAAGATCAGTGATACATGTATAAGATAAAATATTAAATATGTATTTTTATGTAAATAAATTATAATTATGTGTATATGTTAGTGTTATGTCAATATTATATTATAGTGTTAATTTTTAATTATATATATAGATGGTTATTAGTAGTAGTTTTATGAAGTTATCAGTAGTTATAGGAAGGTAGTTACTTATTGGTGTGTTACATTAAGGTTGTAGTGTGTGAATGAATAATCAAGAAAGTTAATAAACAAAAATTATAGTCTTTCTCCATTTCTTAGGAGAGATGTCCATTCTGAAATTGGGATAATTGTTACGATTAATTATCACTAGCGTCCAAACAGACACTCCCGTATCCGTCTGTCCGCTTTTTCTATTGCGCTAACGCATGTATCTAAATAAAAGTGATAGGTTCAAAAAGAAAATGTTACTTTCAAATGGTAGCTATTACATGAATAAAGATATATGAATTGCTATTTATTAATACAAATAGTTTTAAACATAAGATAATAGACATTTCTCTCACTTGACACACTTCATATTATTTAAGATGCTCACAATGAAATAGAAATATAAATGAAACATAAGAAAATTATAACATCAACCCGTTATCTAAAACCTTTCATTGTGATTCCAAATACACAGTTAATCACTTTAGCCCTTTGGATTGAAAAAATAATTTCATTAAGACTTTGCATTTCAAAATCCTAGAATAAAGTTTGTTACATAATCACTTCAACAAAATGTATTCCATAACATGTATATTTACCTCTAGAGCTTTCTCTCACTCCTTATGGTTCTTATTCTCTACTTTATGCATGAGGTTGGAATGAGTTTAGCGGTTGAACTTGGGTAAAGTATACTTGAGTAACACAAAGCAAAGCAAATAAGTCCAAAGGTAGAAATCACAAAACCAAATTGGATCTTTACTTATAGTTCTATTTGAAAATAAAACCAAAACCAAATTATTTTCTTTGAAATCAAAATATAAGAGTTGTTCATCATCTCTATTTACATCACACTCTCATCGTCGACAAAAGAAATGGAAAGTGTATGATTAATTGTAGAAACAATAAAGAAATAAAACCAGTAAACAAACCGCCCCCCTTCCTCCCTCCCTCCCCCTCTCTCTCCAAAAACCTTATGCCCCCTTCCTCTATCATTTATTGCCATTGCTATGAGAATTTGCTTTTAGGCCGCAGTCAAACGATGACCTCGTCGGCTCCCTATTTTCCTTATGTTATGTATTAAAAATTGTTTTTCATATATACTTTCATCAAAGGGAAGTTCTTTACTAATTTAGTGAATAGCCTCAGGAAAAAATTTAATAGAGTGAGTAATGAGTAAGAAGAAAAGACTAAAACAAAAACATATATAAACGGCTCAAAGCAATGCAAATACTCCGGACTGAGCAAATAAATTATTTGCTCTAAAAAATTCATAAAAGAACCAAAGTCGAAAATATGTACATGGATAGCAAGTTGAAGTTGTAGTCGAATATGAAAAGTCTTAATCTTACTTATATTGTGTTCTCATTTTTCTATAACTTCACACATTTTCCTCTCTGCTATACTCACATATATAATGGTTTTTTCTATATTACCCTCTCTTGTTTAGGGGGTATTTACCCCTTCAAGATATCAACCAATCAAAATGTAATATGCAAATGTAACATTAAATGTTAAATAAATGAGTCAATTTTTTTATAACAAAAAAATCAATTGTAATGAGGTAACTTTTAATTTTTATTTAATTATATTTAGGTATACAGTCTTAATTAATTTACACTATCGAGCTTGCAACAATTAAAATTTCACATCAAATTCAACCCATCATGGTTGTGTTTGGTAACAGGTTGGAACTAATCTTAAGATCACATTGAAAATAATAATACAATGATTTAAAAAATGACAACTAACTTATTAACAAAAGTTATTTTTTTTAGGGATATTAACAAAATGCATATATCTAACATGAGTATATTTCTCTGATTTCTCATCCTTATGACAATGTTGTGCAAAGTACTGAAATTAGAGACACACTTTAAATTATATTCTACGTAAAACTTGTGATGATGATCCATACTTGTCATTGGCACATGAGAATTAACAAACACAGATAATAAAAATTTAAGTGCAAATTATAAAAATATAATTCATTACTGGTAAATGAATTGTGTAGAACACCCCTCATGTGAATGTTATGCTTCCTCTCTGAATGAATCAAGTTTTCACATTTGTCCTGTTAAATAAAAAATCAATGTAAAATTTCCTTAACTCCATATATTACATAGACCTCTCCATCTGGTATGTTCCATTTGAAGGTTAATATGAATTTGTAACTCAAATCTAACTATTGAGAGACAAATTCTGCAACCGCATTAGTAGTATAGAAAAATTATTCAAAGACATAACATTTCATCAAAGTTTCTTTTGTATGGGTCTTCATGTAGATGCAAAACATTTCATTGGAGTTTTAAAACAATTTTTTTCTGTAAAAAATATTTCTCAACAAAGTGAAAATTGAAAAAGCTGATCACCCTGTTATATCTACTTTAATGATATATGTAGCTAGTATAAAAAATTGATAATTAAATAAGTTCATGATGAAATAGTTTGAGATGCAAATTGAGAGAGAAAGAGAGTTATGCCTTATGGAATTACAACATTTTTGTTTCATTAAATAGAAATAAAAGATACCAAATTTAAAAGTTAGTTTCCAAAAAAAATAAAAATCAACGGTTACTATGATCAAAATGGAAGAGATTTTCTTTTGAAAGATAAAAATGGAAGAGATAATATAAGGAAATATATACTTTAGGAACTCCCACCACCATTGCATTGTAAAGGTCTGAAAGCCACGCATATGACATATTCTCTCTTTTTTTTTTGACTAAAACCTCTTGCCTCAATATTACAAAAATGATAAAGCAAAGTTAGAAAGGAAATAAAAAAAAGGATAATGAAAGATTGAGAGAGTGATTCAAATACAGACAATCAACTTGAATTAGAAGGAAAGGATAAAATAAATAAAGGAATGAATTAGAGTAAGTGGTACCCCTCATTTCATGTTGAAATTTCCAATTTAAGTGAGCAAGCGTGACTTTAAAATTAATGGGAAGGTTAAGAATATATCAATGAAAAGAAATGGCAGTGCTGGAAAAAAATGGTAGAAGGGAAAATTGTAACGAAAGGTTGTAATGGAATAAAGGTCAATTAACAAAAGGTTGTAAAGGAAAGAAGTTACATTTTGATTTTCAAATATGATAACCAACTTCACTTCCAACTTCCTTAAAATAAAATAAAAATTTACTTCCAACCGTTTATTTTTTATGGAATATTTACAAATAATCAGGGGCAAAGTAGGAAAAAAATAGGCTACATCAAAGTAATGTTTTGTCTTTATTAATAGGTATAGATATTCTTATCCGTTAGCTGAGTATTTTAAGTTAAAATTTAATCTGAACCGTTTATTTAATCTAATGATGATATTTAACCTTTTTGCTTCTCATTTTAAAATCACTTCTTATTTGAAACATCTCCAATACATACATACACACACATATATAAATATATAAGAATATTTTAGTAATTTACTTAATGTATTATCGGGTATGGGTACCCACGAGTACCATCAAATTCGTGTCCATATCCATAAAATAATGGTTAGTCAAATACCCGTTTATTATACTTGTGATACTCGTTTAGCTACTCATACTGTGCCTATGACGCATTTTACCTGCAGGCATGGGTATTTTTGCCACCCTTAACTAAAACTCCTAAAAGTTGGCATTTTTTTTAGTGTTAATACCAGTTTTGGTCCTTGTAATATTAGCAAATTCCGGTTTTAGTCCATGTAAAAATAATAATTTAAATTATGTCACTGTAATTTCAGATTCTTCCACTTTTGGTCCCTCATTTCACCACGTCAAAAGAATCTGCATATATGGCACGTAAAATGAGGGACCAAAAGTGGAGGAATTTGAAATTACAGGGACCAAAAGTGGGAGGAATCGGAAATTACAGGGACACAACTAATGCAGATTCTGCTGACGTGGTTAAATAAGGGACCAAAAGTGGAGAAATCAGAAATTACAAGGACAAAATCTAAATTTTTTATCTTACAAGGACTAAAACTGGAATTCGCTAATATTACAGAGGCCAAAAGCAGGATTAAACTTTTTTTTATTTGACAATAGATTTTGTATGGTTTTTCCCGCATATGAATGGATGTTTTGTTTTTGTCAAACGTTTAAATATTGACCAAAATAAATAAATTTTGCTTCTTTTTTTTTTTTGGTTAAATGTAGTATTGGATCGGATACATTTGTGATGAGATCTTATGCATTAATTATAGTCTTGTATTTATTCTCTTCTAATTGTTTTTAGGGTTAATTTTTTTTTCCTTGTAAATATGTTAATTTTTTCTCTTCAAAAAAAAATGTCAACTTTTTGTTTTAGTCCCTCTAAAAAATTTCTTCAACTGTTAGTCTTTCAAAAGTTTTTCATCTTCACTTTTGATTCCTCCTTTAAAGTAAACTCATATGTAGAATTCGTATTTTTAAATAAATTTTTGCAGAAAATTTAATAATATTATAAGAACCTCTCCCAAAAAAAATAATCTAATTTCACGATTAAAAATTCATATTTAATTTATGTTTTATGAAAAAATATATAATGTTTTTTGGAGAGATTTTTACAATATTCTACAAATTACTGCACAATTTCATTAAGAAGTACAAAAGTTGACTTAAAAATATGGATCAGAAGTAGTGATTAAAAATTTTATAGAGACTAAAAGTTGAAAGAAAATTTTAGAGGGATTAAAATAAAATTTTGATATATTTATAAGATAAAAAATATACTTAATCCTTGTTTTTATACTAAATCTCTTTTAATTGTTGACGTTGACTACCATTTATTGCAGATATAATACTTGGCATTGTCGAAGGTAATGTTTTATCCTTTCTTGTTTACGATAATTTATTGCAGATATATATTATTTTTTGTGGTGGCCGAGGTTTAAACCCCAGACCTTACATATATTATGCATTATCCTTACCGACAGAGTTAAGCTCACGAGGATAGATATATTATTTTTTGTTCATCAATTATAATTACAAAGTCTTTGTTGAAAGTTCATATGGAAAAAGACGCGAGGGAAAACAATATCTCAAGTTGTTTGGAATAAAAATTTAAATAAAAGGAGTACAATAATGTTTATGTTTTGGGTCTTGTTAACGAGTGTATTGGGGTACTCATTAAGCATTTTAAATTAAGTAACATTTTTTTGTCAAGTAGTTTAGTGGTTAAAGCTCATACATTTTAAATGTAGAGAAGTGCGGAGTTCGAACCCCGGCTCATGCATATAATATACAATATCCCTACCAACTGAGTTAAACTCAAGGGGTTAATTATTTTTTAAAATGTTAAAGTTTTCAATTTCAATGCACTTTGTTACAAAAACTTTCATAAAAAAGTTTCCATTTAAAGTCCTTAACTAATGTCGGAGGCACTAGTTAACATTTTCCTTATTTTTTTTTCTGAAAAACAGTGGTTATGATTCATAAGAAGGATAATAATGTTTATCTATAGTCTTTACAAAAAAGGCTTAAATGAGTAATCGGTCCATGCACTTACACCAAAGGAACCATTTTTTAGTATTAGTCTCTATACTTTTTTGTTTGGTTTAAATCTTTGTACTTTATAAAAACATTGCATTTAGTCCCTATCGTTAACAAAAAGAGAAGGATAACAAAATGATACGTGGCATGAGACTATTGGGCCACGTGGCACTATACAAGTGGTTTTAATTATTAATAATAGTCCCTTCCAATCCACTCACATTCTTCTTCCACAACTAATTCACTCACACCACTATCATCCATTTTCTCCTTACACATAACACAAAAATCAATGATACAAGAACCTATATCTCCATCTACCAAATCCATCATTGTAACTCCCTCAAACCCCCACATGCAATTTTTAATATAAAGCAACCGATAAATACAAGATTCAAGGTGTTACGCCTTCAATAATCCAAAACATGCATAATTCATAAAACAGTCGCATCGGATTTATAAAATAAAGCAACATTTGAACATCATCTCAACATCTCAAGGAATATCATCATACATATCATGATTTCTCAAAATAATCCAACATAACAAAATAAACAGAAATCCCGACAAGGTCCTAAATCAGAGCCTACAACTAGATTCAAAAGGTAAGCAAAATACGAGGAAGCGTCAAGCTATCCCCGAGTACTCACACGATCATGTGTCCTCAATCCTACACGTCTACACCACCCAATAGAATGGATAGCCGGAAACCCGGAAAAGGTTGACAAATACTTAATATAGAAAATAGCCATTCCACTTCAATATAACATGTAGCCTCGAAGATAGAGTCCAACCAGTTCTCCTTCTTCGTGTCCTGCCCCCAAGAAATCACAATGAACATACAAATAAATTCAAGGCAACAATAACCATATATTCAACAATTCAATATCTCGAGTAATATTCTTATATAAATAGGCATATCAATTCTCAAATTATAAATTCAAGATATATCAATTATTTACATCATCACCTTATCACCAAATTAATTCACATTGTTCACAATTCAACACCATCGTACAAATGCACAAGATCACCAAGTATTCACGTAGTCATGTACATATCATCACATATAATCACATCATTGAAATACATGACTCACATATCAATCCATATGCATACAATGTTTTAGACGCGACTCTACATGCATGTGGTACCAATTTGGATATTTGATGTCTATGACCGAGTGATCCCTCATCTTCGTGATTACTCATCATCGTGGTTACTCATCTTCGTAATTAAAAGACTATGAATGCATGAACTTAAAGTATAGACTCGACAATGCACAACACCAATTAGTTTATCAGTACATGATTCACTCCCTCATATAATATAAACACACCAAAGCATCGTTAAATCAATACAATCCATACATCACAACTCATCATCATCACATTGATCAACATATCACATTCATCATAAATATCACACCAACAACTCTTCATTTAGCAAGGAAATCACATTAGCGATTAATCTTTAGTTATCCACATGTCAAGTTTACCTATCATACGAAAATAACCATCATTCGTCATCCCATCATTAACATAATCATTTTCAAGTTATCGTAACTTAAATCATTAATTTCCAAAGTCCGTTTATTTCTTACTTATAACAAAGTTCGTCTATTTCCCTTTCAATTGATTATCAACACAAACTACCAAAAAGCTCATCACATTACCTCATTTTCTTTATCAAAAACATCCATTGATTGTTAAAATAAAGTCCCTACCCTTAAGAACAAGTTTGGAAACTTTTGGAATAGTTAAAAAATGCATTTTTACAAGTTCTGGAAGTTGGTAATCGGTTACCTAAGTATGGTAATCGATTACAGTATAAAAAAAACAACAAACTGAGCAAAATTGCCCTGTGGTAATCGATTATCACATGTTGGTGGTCGGTTACCGGCCTACCAGAAAGTTCTAGTAATCGATTACACTGTTCAAAAATGCAGAAAATCAATTTTTCAATGCGTTTTTCATCAAATAATCACTTCCAAAACCCCAAATTCAACCTCAACACCTTATAACATTTCAAAAACAATCCCTTGAGTCAAACACCCCATCATAAGTACTTAACACACACATAAACATATTTTTAGCTTAATTAATCTCTTAAAACCACTTATAGCTTAAAATCTGTTTTCACTAATTTAACTCCACGCCAAGCAAGTTAACAACAACAACAACACAATATCATAATCATCTCATAATAATGATAACTTCACCAACATAATTACATAACCCAGTTCATCAAAACACCACTTTCATGATTATGACCCATTTATCACAATTTCACAAACAAACCACAACTTAATCTAAACGTCACATCTAACATAATCACTTGCATGCATTTCATCATACAAACATACCCAATAACATGGCAAGCAATTAGAACGTGGTTTGAGCAATAATCATCAACAATATCTTGTTTTTCACATAATTAAGCAAAAATCTCAAAAGCACTTATTCCACATAATCAATCATGGGTTATAACACAACAACAACAACATTTCTCAACTTTTATCATGTTCAAAATTATCTTAAACAAAGGAGCACAAAAATTGACATAATTAATCCATCTTTCATGAAACACAACAACAACAACAACAACAACCAAGTTTCTACCCATATCCTCATTCAATCCTATGAAAAGCAATTCTCACACTCATACCTTAGTTTCAATCTTTAAGCTTCTTAGCTCTCAATTCTTCCCCTCTACTTGATCTTCAAGCTTGTTGTACCTCTTTCTCCTCTTGGGTCTCTTTCTTCTTTATTCACTCTCAATTTTCTCTCAATTCTCACTTTCCCTCTTTCTAGTGAACTTACCAAATGAATCACAAAACTAGGGTTATGACCATTCTCTAGTCTTATATACTCATCCTATATATTGGGCTTAACTCACTTACTATCTATTGCGCTCAATTATTTTTACTGACAATTAACTCTCATCTTTCTAATTCACTTAATTCTCCCTTTTTACCATTTACCTTAACTCTAGTAATTCTATAAAGTTACCCCTAACCTCATAAAATAACATTCACCTATAATTTATTAAATGCCCTTCACTATCCAAATTACCAAAATACCCTTAATTCTTATATTTCTAATAAAATCCAATTAACCCAAAAATATAACCACATCAAATAATTAAATAAATAATAAAACAATTAAATAAATAATATCCTAAAAATCGGGTTGTTATAATCGTCGTTGCCAATCTTCAAAATTGATGTCGCATTCACCATCCTTATTAACTCTTCGACACTCTCTTTCTGATTCCCTTATTCCCACAACCCAAACATGTTATTGGATTTTGATTCGTTTTAAATTTTTATTATTTCTGAATTTTTGGATCCCTTATGTGAAAATTGAGTTATTTTGTTGTTGTAGTACTATTGGTTTGTTGAAGAATTTTGAATGGTGACTTGTTCATTGTTGAATTTTTGGGTTTAATATTGTTGTTGTTTGTATTTTTCGGTTGTTGAGTTTTTAAAGAATCTATGATAAAGAAGATAGGTTGGGTGATGATGAAGCAAAGCAGGAAGAATGAGATGAGGTTGTGTGGTGATGGTGGTCTGTGGATTCACGTGATTAATGAGAAGTTGGTTGGTAATTTTTATTAATTAATAAAATATTAAAAAAATTAAAGTTTTTTGTTTATTTGATTTTTAATGAATTTTGTAAAACCATGGCCCAATAATCGCATCCACGTGACACTCTGTTATCCTTCTTTTTTTTAACTGTTGATTAATGCTACGGATTAAATGCAATGTTTTTATCACATGTAAGGACTTAAATCAAACGAAGAAAGTGAAGGTGAGAAAAACCACAAGAAGGGGGGGTTGAATTGTGTTTTTAGAAACTTCTTCTTTTACGTTCTGAAGAACTGTTCTCAGGTTCAGAGTCTGAAGTAGTTTAGAGTCTTTGTGCAGCGGATAATTGTAAAGAACAGAAGAAGAAAGAACACAAGCAATTATAGAGGTTCCTTCCAAAAACCAGAAGTAGTCCTGTCCCCCTTGCACTTCCAAGGAGAGTTCCACTAAAATGCAATCTCAAATTACAAGTTGCTCAATCACACAAGAAAGAGACTTATCTTTGTTCAAGGACAACTCCAAGAGACTTCTATGCTCAATCACACCTGAAAGAGACTTCTATGCTCAAGGACAACTCCAAGAGACTTCCTTTGCTCAATCACAACTGAAAGAGACTTAACTTAACAATTACAA